>Ga0315309_1000733_pt1 | contig 20024 bp, 18 predicted proteins | sample TDP4_MG_FD_203080 | JGI IMG/M metagenome (GOLD analysis project Ga0315309, IMG submission 203080) | Freshwater sediment microbial communities from Lake Towuti, South Sulawesi, Indonesia - TDP4 | ecosystem: Environmental > Aquatic > Freshwater > Lake > Sediment | place: Indonesia: South Sulawesi... | reverse complement strand
GCCCAGAGGATGCCGCCCAGCAAGTGTTTGCGAAACCATTCCTCGTACCAAAGCTCGGGAAAGTGTCCAAATCCTGTGTAGAACACCCTGCCCTTGCCAAATTCATGACACCAGCAGAGGGCATAGTCTTTGTCCGGTCTGTTGCCCTTGCCCAGGTCGACGGAGCTGTTGTCAAGACTCACAAGCACGTGGGTCCTTGGGCGGGACCAGTTCCTGAATGTGTAGACCTACTCCTTGACTCTGAAGGACTTGCCTAGGTGTTCGGTCGATGGGTGATTCCGGTCCTCCACTCTGGCAACGACCTCTTGGCTCCATGGATGTCCGCTGAAGTAGCCTCCTATCATCTCACCGTACCCCGGAAGCTTGTAGAACGTATCTGTCGCATTATGAACTCCAACGAAGCCGACCCCAGACCTTATTGACTCTATGAAGCCCTTCTTGTCGCTATCGGACATAGGCAACTCGCCTGTGGTCGCAAAAAGGACGGCCTTGAAATCCTTCAACGAGCCCCAATCGACTTTTGAACAGTCGCAGTACACGAGAGCCTCAAATTCTCCGGACCTATAGCCCATCTCCCGGATGGTCATTTGGGCAGTGGGAAGGTAGTCGTGGGCGAAGCCGGCTGAGTGAGTTAAGACCAAGATTCTCTTGTTCAAGCAACTCGCTGTCAGCGAAGTTTCCGTTGATACATAAGACTTCCTGTGAGACCATTGTGAACGAGTTCATCGATCGCCCAAGTTTTTCCGCTGACTGAGCAAGCCGATCCATCGAAGTAGAACAGACGCTCAATTCAAGGCTTCTCTATCATCATGTGATCCGCCCACTTTTCAAACTCTGCATAGATCCGAGCAACCTCATTCACAGCCTCCATAATCCTCCTGTAAACCTCCCCCACCGACAAATTCATGGACGAGGCGTTACTCTCCGTGAGGCCCGAGGCCATGTGAACTCTCGTGCTTAACGCATTCCCAGAAACCGACAGACGTATGTTAGGCAAGCCCCTCAAGATAGCCAACTCGTTAATGAAGAAGGCATACCCCTCAGCCCTGGGGGAACAATAAAATCCAAGTTGACCGAGCTTGCAGGAAACACTCTCCCGAAGCTTTCTCGCCTTGTCCCCCTTCAACTCTATGTAAAGATTGATCTCGTTTAGAATATTCTGCATCTCATCCCTTGACGACAAGCATGCTGCCCCGGAAACAGGTTTCAACAGGGTTTAAATACGTTTCCACTTGGCCACTTGAGCATCAATAGACGCGTCCATCGATCGATCCGCAAGCCTTTAGGCTTGTGATCCAATGTCTGTTGATGAGGTGATGGATGGATGGGTGCGGATTTAACTGTTGACGAGTACATGGCTAGCGTTGGGGTTGATATGCTCCACGCTGGCGGCATGAAGAGGACCGACGATCTAGCGCAGATGTGTAGAGTCTCAGAAGGTAAGACGTTGCTGAGCATTGGCTGTGGATATGGTAGGTCGGCCTGCTATCTTGCAGGGAAGTATGGATGTAAGGTGGTGGGCATCGACATCTCTGAACTAATGATTGAGGGGGCGAGAAAGAAGGCGAGAAAAGAGCGCGTGGATGACTTGGTGCGCTTCGAAGTGGGTAATGCGGAGAATATTCATTTCAAGGATGAAAGCTTCGATGTTGTGATCTCCGAGGGAACTACCGTCTTTCTCAATAAGAAAAGGGCGATGAGTGAGTATGTGAGAGTAGCAATACACGGAGGGTACATAGGTTTGAATGAGTTGAGCTGGAGGCGCAAGCCCTCAAGAGAGATTATAGAGAGGACCTTTAATGATCTGCAAGGAGTGCGTCCCCTTGAATACGATGAATGGAGGGAACTCCTGGTCGATTCGGGGCTGAAAGATGTTCAGTTGAGAACCTACAAATACAAGAGCACGTCATGGGACATCATTGGAAGCCTCAGCCTTCGTGCCTTGGTCAAAGTAGGCATTGAATACCTCTCAAACCCTGGAATTAGGAAGTGGACAAACCGGCAGGAAACCCTCTTTCGCGAGCACTCCGACTATTGGGGCTATGGGCTCTACGTAGGAAGGAAACCTTAGGGAACTGTTCGAAGTTTCGTCACCTTGAACCTAACCAACTTCCTGTCGGAAGTTTCCAACCTAGCCGATGCCCTTAACAACAAAACATACAAGGTTGAGGGTGAAAAAATCACCCCGCAGGTCGACGCTCTATAGACAAGCACCCTCGTAGGTACAAATGTCACCACCCCACCGGTTCCACCCAAGCCATTTTCGTTCTTCTACATGCTCTCCCTTGGGTTAGCAACTCTCGTCGCCGCATCAACAATATACATCGTCTTGCAGAGAAGGGAAATCCGTAGATCTATCGAAAAAGCTGGGTCCCTGTGAACAGTGCCACCGTGAAGGCTATGACCACGGGAACTCAACACTAGCTACCGGCACGATCGATTGGTCCTTGAATCGGTAGCCCTTGCGGCACGCCCGTCGCCGCCTCTTTGATACCGGTATGGCGCGAGCCACACCTATTCCTTTTTTCCCCGCCTTTGCTGCCCAAGAAATCAACCAATCCATAGCCAATGCTAGGCGCCGCGCGAGACCCAGAAATAGGCCCTTTCCGGGCGTTTCAGCGGGTCGATCGATGGATTCAACAGTCCAACTATCAGAAAGTCTAAAAGTCCAAGAAAACCTGAACTCTACATCTATAAGCCGCCCCAGCACACACGAGTGTAATGAGATCTCACAGCCCTCCTCGTGCCAAGGCCAATGGCAAACATCCCAGCCGCAAGCTAGAGACGCCGGAAGCCGCGGAACAAAGAGAAAAAAAGGACGGCCTCATATTCATCGATCATTTGTAGGACCCCATCCTCGATGAATAAGCTGGGGCCACCTCCGGAAGCTCGCGGAGGGCTTCTTTTTCCAGCCAGATATCCAGCGGAGGTCTCATCAAACTGATGCAAGCCCAGCAACCTCTGACACGGGAGCTCGAACGCACAAGTGTGCGATCGATCACCAGTGTGACAGCGATGACCACGCTAACCCCTACGCCATTCAAGACCATTGTTCCGCAAGGTCTAGGGATCTGTGTGTGAGATCTGTCTTATGAGCCCACAATTCGGGCATCGAGCCATGGTTGGCTGTCCACACTTCGGACAATAGCGGATGGGTGTCAGTTCCTCCCCACAAATACTGCAATACGACACCTATTGTCAACCCATGCCCTGTATTGTGTCCTATATATTCTCTGGTGTCTGAGGCCCCAGAAACAAGTTTACGAGAGATGTCTTCGATCGATCGATCGCTCCTGATACTGCTAGAACCTCATCGAAAAGCTGAATACTCCCAAAGGAAAGGTCGCTGCTGCAGACCACGCGAAAAGAAGTGCATTAAGAATTGCGCCCGTTCCTATGTTGGAAGTTCTCCGGTAGAACCACCATGAGCAGGCCATCGAGATAATAAATAGCGGCACTACGCCCCAAAGGAATTCCATGAGAAAGCCCATGAAGGTTGGTAAGGGTCTGGTATTTAGCCAAACCATTGGAACATAGTTTACACCTAATAGGGCAGCGTATGGGAAGATTTTTACGCCAATAGCCTTCATCACCGCAATGGTATCCGATCTCAACCCGGATTTCTGAGCCGACCAGTTGTGGAATTCATGAAAGTACAGGCCCTCAGCAAAGAAGTAGACTCCGAAGAAGGGCACAAACATGAAGAACATTGGAATTCTCACAAGAGGCACAAGACTGTTGAACACTGGAATAACGAAGATTCTCAAGTCAATAAGAGAAACATTCTCAACAAGATAGGTGATCGAGTACAGCAGAACAAAGATGCCCACAGCTATCGCCACACTCATGTGGTTGAACGATTCCGAGACTGCCGACCTAAGATTTAATCGAACAGTGGAAAATTTTGGCAAAGCCACCAAAATCAGCAGCAAGGCTACAGTAGCAACGGCCAAAAGCCACCAAGCAAATGAAGATCCAAAGATTAAGGGCGGAATCGGAACAATGGATCCCACCAGAAACATTGGTAGAAGTAAAACCAAACCTAAAGCACCCCAGATAATCAATGTTTTCCAGTCTTCAAGGGTCCCGTACTTCGTTTTTGTTTTGCCTTTCTGAACCAGGGAAGGGTACAGATCGAAGATGACGGAAGCGATGGAAAAGACGAAACCGACAAGAGCAACAAGGCTTACGGATGTTGCTGTCTCCCGATAAACATAGATCATTTCTGTTCCTGGAAACAGTTTTGGGCGAGAAGCTGCCGTTTTCAATGCGTTATCCATCCAGAGAACGATCTCAGACACAATTGATGGGTCCATCGGTTCGAAGAGATGAGTTGTCGGGGGCGTGATGAGCTTTCGGGCCGTCTGGGTTGAAAAATTGCCGTAGAGAAAATAGGGAGCTATCTCTTGAGGACTTTCAAAAATCGGTTCTATTCCTCTCTTTAGTTGGTCTATTTCAAAAAGGACATCGTATTTGCCTACCGCAATCAGGAGATTCTTCGGAAATGTAGAGTTAAGGACGCCATACTCAGAACCGGCCACCATGCTTCCCAGACCTCCCGCAATATATACAGAAGCGGTGATATTTCCATGAGCAACTGCTGTGGCTCTTATGGCTCCAGCCCCAAGGCTGTGACCGACAAGACCGATCAGCGACCTCCTCACGTATGGCTGTGCCTCCAGGTACCTAACTGCCGCCAGAGTGCCCAAGGTCAGATCAGTGGCGTCGGTTCCAAACACTCCTTGAGAATTTCCATGTCCCACTAGATCTATGGCAAGCGTAACAAAACCGTGTCTCGCAAGTTCAAGTGCAATTCCACTCATCATTTGTTTGGAACCACTTATCCCATGAACCAAGACAGCAGCAGGTAGAGGGTTTTGTGCAGTAGCATCAACAGGGCGATATAACAAACCACTTATCTGCTTACCTTTATCGGGTATCGAGATCGCTCTAGCGTCCAAATTCCCGAAATCCGTATCACAAAGGAGAGCAGCACCTATCCCCGAAAGATAGATTGAGATAAGAGCTAAAATGGCCAGATAATTAACTCGAATGGTAGCCATACCTAATGCTCCGATAACCTTTCGGCATTATCATTACTAATGGTATTAAGGTTTTCTCAACTGCTGCGATACACGAGAATCTGAACCAAGTCTCAAATCTGGCCCTCCACACCACGCTCGATCGATCATATTGCCGCGGGCGCTGAACACGTTGTTTCATGTTTGCCGAGGACAGAGGACTTCAGTCGATCGATCGTCGGCTCCTGGCTGGGAAAGAGTCTATTGTTCTCTTTTCTTCGCAGTTTTATCGTATGCCTGCCAGTGCTTCTCCCAATCTGGGTTCTTGTCCCTCAGAGCTTGTAGACACAGCTTCCTGATATCCTCCGTTGACATGTTCTCGTGAACTTTGCCCTCAACTTTCTTAGCTATCTCACGCGCAGTTTCCACGGGCGCTCCGGCTTTCACGCAACTCACAACAACCTTCTCCCGAACGAAATCCTCAGTTCTCCCATCCCTCTTCCTAACCTTAACCATGTTTTCTCGTCACAGAATGGTTGCCTGTATGCATATAAGTTGATCGGTTCATCGAAGATCTAACCAAAAGATGTTCCCGGGACGAGTGTCTGTTGTTCTTGATGCCACGGCGTAAAGTCCAAGAGGATGGTACACTGTCCGAATTGCGGCAGCACGTTCTACACTGATCGGTCGACCTCTCTTGTCACGACCTTCATCAACATGACCACTGGTGCCGCAACAACCTCCGTGGCCACGAGCACCCCATCGATCAGCAAAAGAACAGGTAGACCAAGTCCTGATGAATTCTTCTTGCAGCGGCCCTTGTAAAACGAGAATGGGCAGAGACTGCAGGCCACAAGTCTCACTGGACAAAGGCTTTTATAGGAAGAGGGGGATATTGGATAATATGGATTTGAGCAAACTCATTACAGGGTTGATCATCATTGTCCTGGGAGCACTGATGATGGTTGACGGAGTGCTCGGGTTTGGATGGCTCGGATATGAAGGTCCAAGTCTGTTCTCTATTCCGGCTCTCAAGCTGATGGTAGGGTTCATCGCAATCGTGCTAGCCGCCTATCTTTTTGGTCAAAGCAGGAAATGACCCATCTGACCATAGAATTCACGTTGGTCTTTACATTTTGCAGTGATACACCTATTTTGTAAAACTTGGATGTACGTCCAGCACCATTGACCTACAAATCAGATCGATCGATAGAACCACATGAAATCCAAAACCGAGTCGGAACTTCCGCCAAAAACTGAGTTGATCCTGGCAAAGTAGATCTGGATAGCAGCGATTGGATCGATCGTTCGTCGGAAGTCCAAACTCACCCACTCGATGCCACCCTTCCCAGGACAGTTGGGTCTCATCCAAGATGTCCCCGGACATCCCCGGTTCCATGTACTGTGCGACCAGAACAAACCTCGAGTTTCGAGCGGAGCCATCCTTGGAGGGAGGTTAAAATGCTGCTTCTACAATTATCTAGCTTGAGTATGACCAGGACAGTTGGCTTGAAACATAGGTTTTCGACAACGCTTTTTCCCAAACCGCCCTTCAGTTTCGATAGCACGGTATACGTTCCACATTACTTTCCGACCCCCGATGTGAATTGGAAAAAAGGTGCCTACTGGCAGACCCTCAATTGGAGGGGAGAAGCACTCGGAATAAGGATGGAGAACAGAGGAACTGCGAACAGGCCAAAGATCAGGTTGTCAGTTTACTCTGAACGACGATTGACCAGCCAGGGGCTCAGGGATGTCGCCGAGGAACTTAGCTGGAGGTATGGCCTTGACGAAGACATATCGGAGTTCTGCAAGCGCTTCAAGAGAGACAGTTTCCTTGGGCAACCGCTCAGAAGACTAGAGGGTATGCGCTTGAGTTGTGGGAATTCCCTGTACGAGCTGCTCATAATTGCTATCGTCTTGCAGAATGCGACGGTGAGGCGTACAGTTCAGATGATGAACAACCTCTTCAACGCATATGGAAAGAGGCTGAGATTCGATTCGAGGGAACTTTTTGCCTATTGGAGCCCAAAGGATTTGTCGGATGTCGCCGAGGAGGACCTGAGGCTTTTGAAGGTCGGTTACAGGGCTAGGATGATCAAGAAGATCTCAGACGCTTTTTCCCGAGGAGATATTGACGAGGCTACGCTCAGACATTTGGCGAAAGAAGATGCAGAAAAGGAATTCATGAAGCTGTATGGGGTTGGGCCGGCCACCGCGCAAATCCTTCTTGGGGGATATTTGAGAAGGTATGACACCTTCGATCTGAAGGGTAGGTTATGGGAACAGAAGATCTTATCAAGATTGTTGTTCAACAGGAAGCTGGTACCACCCCGGAAGATAACGAGTCTATTTGAGAGAAGGTACGACGAGTGGAGAGGCCTGGCTTTTCACTACATCTTTACCGACCTTTTCTGGAGGCACAAGAAAAACAAGATGGATTGGCTGGAAAAAGAGATAAGGATGTAGGTCGGTCGATTGAATAAGATAGGAGATTGGCCTGCATGGGTCTGGAGTGATCTGAAATGCGCGCTCTTGATGGGGTGAGAGTTCTTGACATGAGCCGGCTTCTTCCAGGCGGATTCTGCACCATGCTGCTGTCAGACCTTGGGGCAGAGGTTGTCAAGGTGGAAGATCCTCAGGTAGGAGACTACATTCGGCTGGCCCGGCCTTTCGTCAAGGGGAATAGCGTTTTGCACATGCTCCTTAATCGAAACAAGAAGAGTATCTCCCTAAATCTGAAGTCCGAAAAAGGGAGAGAGATCTTCTATGAGCTCTGCTCGAGTTACGATGTCATAGTTGAAAGCTTCAGACCTGGTGTAGTTTCAAGGCTTGGAGTTGACTTTGAGACTGTTAGGAAAATCAATCCAAGAATCATCTACTGTTCCATAACTGGTTTTGGGCAGAACACCCCCTACTCTAGACTGCCAGTTCATGACCTCAACATTCAGGCTATGGTCGGTGTTCTTAGTCTCAATGGAAGCCAGTGTGAAGGACCCGGTTTTCCAGCTTTGCAGTCTGCGGACGTCGGTGGAGCACTTTTTGCTGCGATAACCATATTGGCGGCTCTCCTTGAAAGACGGGAGACTGGTCTCGGCAGATACTTGGACATCTCGATGTTTGAGTGCACCCTATTCACGATGATGACTCATCTGGCCAATCAGTTCGGAGGAGAGAAACCTGAGAAGGGAAGGCAGATGATCACTGGGGGAGAGCCCTACTATAGTATCTACAAGACCCTTGATGACGAATACGTCGCCCTCGCAGCCATAGAGCCTCAATTCTGGCGGAACTTTTGCCACCTCATAGGGAGAGAAGACCTTATCGAAAAACAATACGAAGAAGGTAAAGCGAAGGAAAACGTGTTTGGAGAGGTCCAAAAAGTCCTCGCCAGCAAGCGCAGGGACGACTGGCTGAAGGTGCTTATGAAAGACGAAGCATGCCTAACGCCGGTCCTGGAAATACAAGAAACACTGGAAGAAGCTTTCCTCGTTGAACGAGGCATAGTTCAGAAAGTTGAACACGAATCGATCGGAAAGATGAGGGTGCTAGGCTCGATGCCTACCACTGGTCGGGGGGACACTTGGAACCTAGCTCCTGCGCATGGGCAGCACACGAACGAGACACTGCGAATCTTGGGGTACGACGAAGAGGATATTGAAAAACTTCGAAGTGAGGGCGTTTTGTAGTACTTTCGGTTGGTTTTCTTAGGTCGGTCGAACAATCGACCGCAGTGAATTGGCCAATTCCACCGAAAATGATAGTCTGGCAAAACCTGGTGATCGACCATGTTGCTTGGTCTGTTATCCCTTTTGCAGTTCTAGCGGTTTTCCTCAGAAAGAAAATGAAATAGGTCGTCGATCGATCGTCAGGATTTGGGCTGCGTGAATAGCCATTCGACAATTCCAGTACCTCTTTGCCCAAGTTCCTTGCAGTCGTGGATCGCCATCTCCTCGAAGAGCTCGGTTGTACCTCCTGGATATGGTCGAGAGAACCTTGCGAAACTATTCTGCGATATGAGCGAGGAGACAATGGAGTAGACCCTGCCATCGACGCCATGCACCTTTGTAATGGCTCCGATAGGCATGCGAGGAGAGTACGCGAACACGGTTTCCAAGTCAACCTTCGATATCGGTGCATGCCCATCAGCTGAAGAGATTCCACCCGATACCTGTACCTTCCCCCCTACCAGATCGCGCCTGAGACCTATCGAGAGAGTGTCGAACTGGGCATGAAGTGCAAACCACGCCTCGATGTGCCAGTCGCGGGGGCCCCAGCTCTTGTCGCGCTGGCCAAGGCCACTGAAGTCGATTCTTGCCCCTCCGGGCAGTTTCATCGTCCCTGATACTTCCCCTGATTGCTCGAAGTGGTTGCTCCAGGATGTCTTGCTCCCTCCACCGAAGAAGTGTGCGGGGAACCGCGCTATCCACTTGAGGTCCGCGCTAATCTCTTCACCTGCAAACCTAATCCGCCACTCCTTCAGTGGCGTGACAAGTTCGTAAGAGAGGCGGCCATCTGAGAGTGACTCAAAAAGGTCTTTGGGGATCCGCCCCTCAGACTCCTTAAAGTAGACCTCTCGTTTACCGCCGTAGAATAGCGCGAACACAAACTCCCTCTTGGAGAGGTTGGGCAGGAGTCCGATAGTCGAGAAGCCAGAAACGCCCCTCTCGATATCCACGAAGTTGAAGTAGTAGCTCTCACGCCAGTCGGGGCGTTTCGTGGGCAGGTGCACATATTCGTCGGCATCGCTGTGCACGCTCATGAGTGGCTTCACCGTGAAATCTGGGTTCACTCCGGGAGTAGATACAGTATGGGGTCCTTTTCCTTCATAAATGGTAGGATCTTCATCTTCACGATCTTCTTCTTTATCCTAGCGAACGCAGGGTCCTCGTCAGCCTTCATGAAGTATGGAAGATATTGGTCGAGGACGGCCTGCGAGAGGTTCCAGTCTGCCTGATCTGTGATGCCGACTTGGTCGGTGTATCTCGCGAAGCCCCTCCAGTAGGCGGTTGCTCCCGCTATGAGGAGCTGTTTGCGATCCATCTCAGCGAATCTCATGTAGAGTTCGGCCTGAGCCCTGTCTGCCGCCTCGGCGTATGCCGGGAGCTCGTCCAAGCCGAGGGGGACGGTTCTGTCGCCGCGCTTGGTGTATGCCGCCATGTTTGTGACCATCCTTGAGTAGTCACCCGGCTCTACGGTCATTGTGCCTATGTCATTGAATGTTGCCTTGGCTTCCCTGAGGGTCATGGCGACGCCCAGAGATGACGAGGGCAGCTTGGACTCTGTTGCAGACCACGGCAGCCACAGTCTTCCGTGGCCGTCGTACAGGTTCGTGTACTCGAAGGCAACGAGGACCTCTCCGTTCTCTAGGGGGTATGGCCCGTGGTTGACGATCTTTGCACGGGCCTCGCACTCCTCCAGGAATGCATACAGATCTACTGAGCCGATGATTCGCCTTACTTTGATTACTTGGTCCTGCGCAACCGGTTGCAGATGGTCCTTGAGCCATCCCACGGACCCTTCGTTCAGCGCCAGATTCTTGGCACCCGACGCTGCAACGGTGGGCTTTCCGCCGGTGAAGTAGTTAGTGGCTAGTCTGTACCAATGCTCGAGCATGAACCTCCACTGCTCCCTCTTCTCCGGCGGTTCCTTAGCCGGGTCCCCACCGCACTTGTTGTAGATCGTTCCCATTCGAGCTAGGGAGTAGTACAGCCAGAGGTATGATATTGAGAGGGCCTGTATGGGTGAGAGTAGTGTCTTGCTCCTCCTGGCCAATTCCTCCGGTGAGATCCTCTCCCACACCTTTTTCATCACGCCGTAGAGTTGGTGATATGTCTGGTAGAACCCGACGCATATGTACGCGTTGACTGGGAAAAGCTTGGACTCGAGGAGACTCCTCTCAAGCACAATCTTGGAGAAGACTCTACTGAGGTGCATGATCTGCTCGTTGATTTCAGATATCCTCAATGGTGGAACCCCCTTGAAAGCTACCGTGCCTCAGAGATCATTTAAAAGATTTTGGGCATTCGAAGTGACAAAATCGCCAAGCTGAGGCCACCCATAGTTTTTATACCTTGTTCGGCAAGACACATGGCAAAGTGAGCTCCGTGAGGCGGGTTGGACAAGGGCTCATAACCCTCAATCTGACGGCCGAGGGAGAGTTACGCGTTGTGAAGTCCATCCAGGACGTCATCCACCTTATGAAGGAGGGGGCAAGTGGGAAGATTGTGATGGTGGAGGAGGCGGGGATAACCACACTGGGGCCGATAATATCGAAGCTTTCAGGAGTGGTCTGCCTGTCTGGGGGTTTGGGCTCTCATCTGGCAATCGTCACCAGGGAGTTCATGATCCCTGCTCTGATGGGGACTGTGCTGGAGACGAAAGAAGATCTCAACCAACGAAAGGTAAAGATACAGCCAAGTGATGGCAAGAACGGAATTCTTTTGCTGTCTGATGAGCATTGAGCCCATCCTGTGTGTCTAGCAAAAGTCACGACTTCCTTGTGCTGGCTGTGAAATGCTCTGTCCGTGCTCACATGCCGGGCCGCTGAAGATGAAGTTTGATCCCGATGGATCGAGCTGCCCTCCTGTATCTCGACCTCATCCTAAGGGCGGCAACTTGACCTAGGGCGAAGTATCCGGTTTGATCAGTTGGCCTACGACTTGGGCCTCGTCCTTTTCCTCGCGGACCACACGGGCGTAACCACGGTCACGATGTCTGTCCTTTTCGCCAGCCTATCGGGTCCAAGTGTCTCTCGGGTTTCGACCTCCCATGAGAGTCTGTCCCCTTCCTTGGGGTCAAAGGATCGAACCATCTCTTCGGGGAGAGTCACGCTTAGCCCTCCTCCGCCCGTCTCGGATCTGAAGATCGTGGTGGTCTGCTTCAAGTCCGGTGTTCCGCCTCCTATCCGAACGGCATTACCTATGCTTGCCCCCCTCGGCCGCAGCGGCGATGATGCGGAGGGCAGTCTTGCTCATGAATTTTGCGTGACCGAGAGAAGATCTGGCTAGGCTGTCTGTTGAAAGGGTGGAGCGATCGGTCGAAGTTCAGGCGTTCCTCCGCCTCCTGGACTTAGGACGATGCAGGGAGGGCTACTTCAGGGACGGGTGGTTTGAGACCGCGACCAGCTTCTTCTCAATGAGGATCGATCGATGGATTGCTGATATACCACAAAGATGATATTTTGCCAAACAACTACGATGAGAACCCCCTGCAGTCGGGCTAGTGCAGGCGGACGGGAGGAGAGACCTCCAGAACCCCTTGCCCTTCTTCAGGAATACCGGCGATGCGAGCGACCCCCGATCGAAACTTCCCGCCGACCAGAACAACAGGCTAGTTGTGAAGTACGAAGAAGACGAACATCGCCAATCCTTCTTTGCTGAGGAGGAATGACCTTATCCGAGATGGATATTGTGACAATACTGCAAGGGACAGCAGATAATGCCCACAGATCAAGGCGTTCGAGACCGACGCTCTTGAAGGAAAAATTGTGACCACGAACATGTTTTTTTCTATTACGGACCAAGGTATTGTATACGTTGAAAAAGATAACGTCGTTGCCGTGACTGATCGATCGACGACCTCTCTGAAGACCGGTGTGAATGTGGCGATCGATTATCTAGTATGTTGAGAGTGCCTTCGAGACTCCAGAGTCTATGGATCGAACCAAAGCCTTATCTCTTCTAGTTCGTTGACGGGATTATGACACGAATCGTCGGTGTTGTAGCGAGTCTTCACCGGGAAGGCTTGTGCAAGAAGCTAGTGAGTTCAGCGCTACACGGTGTACGTGCTGCCGGCGGCTCGGCGTCGCTGATCCACCTCTCGGACTACGTTGTTCCCCAGTGGTCAGATCAGAACGTAGGAAAGCCTGAGGAGCTGAGCGCCGCCTTCGAAGGAATGGACGGCCTCGTAATCTGTGCGCCTGTCTATTATCTGGATGTTAGTGGGCTGGCCAAGGACTTCATGGATACCGTGGAGTTACCTGATATTTCGGGCAAGCCGGGACTCGGGATTGCCGTTGCAGGCGGAACGGGAAAGGGATTAACCTCCGCTCTCAAGTCAATCTATTACTGGTTCTTCTGCAAATCTATCCGGGGGATGGACCCGCTTCCCGTCTCAAGGTTCAATCTGGAGGCCGCGATAAAGGAGGCACAGGCATCGGGTCGGAGGCTCGTTAAACTGGCTCGGTCAGGTCCGAAAGCATTTCGAAGCTTGGGGGAACAGGTGGCCTACCACATGTCATTGCCCTACATGGGATACGAGTACGTCGATGAGATTGCCCTTCTGGCGCGTCAGTTGTTCGAGGCACCGCACAAGAAAGGAGCTGAAACAGAGGAGAGTGCGAGGAAGCTATACGAGCGCGGAATGACCCTGATCAAGCAGGGAAGAAAACAGCAAGCTGTAGACCCAATCGTTGAAGCCTACGAGCTCCTCTATTTCTAGTGCGCGCTGCGTATATCCAACCGATCGATCAATTCATGGTTCTAGTAAGCCGCTACTTCTCCAGGATGCTTTTCAACGTCTCCAAAGATTTCTCGAGTTGCCCTTCGCCTATTCCCTTGACCAATTTTTCGAGGAACTTGCCGAAAATCCCCCAGGGCATTTCATAGCTCACCGCATATGTGAGTTTTGTTCCCTCCCCTACGGGTACCAAGATAGTCGCTATAGTACTGCTTCTTCCTGATTCGTCTACAAGATATGTGATCTTCTCGTTCTTTAGGCGCTCAGTGACCTTGAAAGTTGCTTTCCACTTCGGTCGGGCAGTCGCACCCACTCGATACTTATCTTCAGGGGCGTTCACCTTTGAAGTGAACTTTATGCCCTCCATCTGCAAGGACGTAAAACCACGTCCTACCAGCCACTCTGTCCACCTGTCCAGGGCAAGCATCTCCCAGACTTTCTCAGGTGGGGCCTTGATCTCGATAGACTTTTCATACCTACCCAAAATATAACCTCCCTCTACAGATACATGTCCCCATACCAGGATCGCCTACTTCCCATACTATCCTTTTCCGTTGGGATAGTCACCAGGCTTGATCGATCGAGGAGAACCCGTGATGTGGCTACCATCGGTTTTCCCTTAATCTCCCCAGGGCTACCAATGCTCAAGCGTGCATCTACACCGCTTGACTGTCAGCCTTAGCGTTCACTAGCTCTGTCTTCATCATGTCCTTCGAGGCTGCGCTCAGCGCCCTTAACTGGTCGAGCTCGTGTTCTCGATCGGTCGCCAATCTGAAACCGTGGGGACCCTTTTGGATGTATCATGATCTACGTGAGGTTTCTCCTAGAGACTATCCTGCCGCTCCTCAGTTCCTTGACGATATCCCATCCGGCCTCCGTGAACATAACCATCGATCGATCTATCGGTTCTATAGAAGTCAGGAAGGAAGACGAGGCCTAGCCATCCGGGACAGAGCCTCGTTTCTTTCGATATAGGACGGCGATCACTCCGACAGCAGCTATGACAATGACAATTATTCCAATCAGAATCAGGCTAGGAGGAGGCATTACCGTGGCTTCCTCTGTATGTCGTGTCGTAGTCAATACCTCTTGCGTTGCAGTCGTTGATGGCACACTCGGTGGAGTGGTCGATACTTGAGTTCTCGAGATTGTTGCTACAGCGGTCGTTGTTGGTGTTGCGCTCGCTGTCAATGTCAGTTGACCATTCACCGTTTGCAGGAATATCTGCTCGAAGCGCGGACCATCAGCAGAAACTGCCACGCGGACGGTTCCGGCGTTGCTTGACCTGAAGATACGACCGCTCTCCGGCCCCTCCTGTTCAAGGACGGCAAGACTCATAGTCTGAAAAGTGGCAAGGCTTTCGTCGCTTGATATGGCGGCGGCCAGCGGATCCCAGAAGTAGTATGCGCCCGATTCAATCATGCCGTAGTTCTTTGTCAGCAGGTCGAAAACGAAAGTCGCCTCCGGTGAGGTGTGATAGTCCCTGATGCGCTTGTAGAATGAAGCGGTCAACGGCACATGGTTGGTCGCATCAAGCGGCACCAGTGTGATTGGTGCCCCCGACTTGAAGACAATGTTCGCTGCGTGAGGATCGACATAGATATTCCACTCAGCCACCTTGTTATCGATGCCAACGCCTGAAACTGCGATGTTGCCGGGCACCTCCACTGCTCCTCCCATGATGTAAATCATCTTCAGCTTGTTCACAAGCGAAGGCGTAGCCTGCAACGCCTCGGCGACATTTGTTAGAGGACCAAGCGTGACCAAGACCACCTTCTCGGGAGATGATTGCATAGCGGAAGTGAGGAGCTCAACCGCGGTTTGCTTCGATGGCGAAGCCGCTGTCTCAGGTAAAGAGAGCCCAAGGAGGTTATCCACGGCTTCGCGCCAACTCTCCGGGAAGGTATGACTGCCCTGCAAAGGAGTTTCACGTCCGCAGGCAACCGGAATGTCACCCCCGCCTGCCAGTGCGACCAGACCGAGCGCATGTCGAACGCCGGGTTCACAGTGCGTCTCGCCTGCCCCAGTCACGGTGATCGCCATGACGCTCACATCAGGCCTCTGCAGCAAATACAGGATCGCCATCCAGTCGTCTGGCGCCATGTCTGTGTCAATCAGTACCGACGCAACCTGTTTCGATGACCTGCTCACATTCGTCTCGGCGAAGCCCAGGCCAATGAGAACCAGGAGCGAGAGACTCGCAAGGACACGGGCAGATGGTCCCTTCACCGACAACCTCACCCAGCAGCGTCATCTCGGTCCACAGATATGACATTTGCTCAAGAACAGCTGGAGAGATGGGATCCGAGGGTTGAGGAACCGTTGCGAAGGCGAAACGCGTTCTAGATACTTCCCCGAATACACGCCAGAGAACTGCTCTCCAGATCATGGAGGCCCTCGACACAGCCACCCCCCCATGAGGCTGCTGCACTGCAGATGGTGAGACTGCGGAAGTGAGAGGGAGCTCGTGGCGGAACCAAGGTTTGGAGGCTTGGACCGGATCGATCAGAGCGAATTTCAGCCGGTATAGTTACCGTACCGCACCGTGTAGGGGAAAAAACCGTGGGCGGTCAAATGAGATTGAGCGATCAACGATTCATTCCGGGGCAACATGTCCCAGAAAACCCAGCCTTCAAGCCCTTCGCCGTCGGCTAATGTAGCGTTTTGTACGATCGATCGATCATCGATACCGTTCAGTAGATGAGGCTTTCTCAGAGAGCAGACTGAAACTAAAGGGGGTCGATCGTAGGCTACGATGAATGTGGAGGAAGATCGATCGGCTGAGAGGCCTCTTTACCATAAGGGTCCATGGTGCTATTTGGAATTAGCGCAGCGACAGTGGTAGATTCACCTTTGAGCGTTGGTCACCGTTGAGTAATTCGAACTTAGCCTCGACCTCACTCGATCGGCCCTCAGCGATGAAATACTGTCCTCAGTCGTGGTGCTCGATATGGTTCTTCCAGCCCGTGGTTCAACTGCGATTCTTCCTCTGGATTCGCGCTGTTCTTCGATCGATCGAAGAGGAGGTAGGGCCCTGATCCAGCTACCTGGAGATATCCCTGAAGGCGCCTATGAGGCTCCCTAGGATTCACGGAGGGTTGTCGGTCATCCTCGGGGGACTGGACGGAGGCGCTCTGTGGCCCCAGCATAAATTGACGCTTGAGTGACGATCATCTTAATATGTCAAGAAAGTACTAATAATATGTAATAATGGCGGGAGGGAGTGACCAAAATCGATCGATTGATCGATGGAAAGGCCCTGCTGCCTAGGTGATGTGAGTTGAGGTTCATAAAGGTGAGCGGAGTCAGAAAGGCGTTAGCGGGATACAGAGCAGGACATGAGTTCTTCAAGGCCTTGGACAAGCAGGTAGGAGAGCAGATCAAGACGGCAACCATTAGGGCAAAGGCAAACAAGCGAAAAACCCTGAGAGGGTGCGATCTTTAGAGACTGGCCGATCGACCGACTGACGAGAATTGAGGAGTCCTCGTGAACGCCCGGTTATTTAATGAGTTTTCTTCTCATTAGGTTTATGCTTAGAACGAAGAAGACGATTGTGACAGCGCCGATCCAGAACAGACTGAGCATCGGTGACTGTTCGAGGTTTCCGAGGAGCAGCCCCCTCGTTATGCTGACTGTATGCGTTAGGGGAAATAACGCTTTGGCAACTAGTTGTATGAACTCAGGCAGGTCTGTCAGCGGAAAGAAGGTTCCGCTTAGCAGGAACATAGGAGTTATGAAAAGAAACGCTGGATAGTTGAAGAAGTCTATGTTTGGCGCCAGCGATGTGAAGCACATTGCGATGGACGAAAACATCAGCCCAGCGAAGAACGCGACGAATGGGATGAGTACGAACAGCGGACTTGCGATCAAGCCGAACGCTGCGACCACGGCGAGCACGATGCTGGAGCTTATCAGGCTTCGCGTCGCTCCCCACAGCATTTCTCCCGCAATGACCTCTTCGATATTGACTGGCGTGGTGATTATGGCGTCGAAGGTCTTCTGGAAGTACATGCGCACGAAAGAACCGTAGGTACACTCAAAGAACGACCCGTACATTATGGAGATAGATACTAGAGCTGGTGCTATGAACTGGATGTAGCGTTGGCCTTCAATTGGTTGGACGAACTGGCCGAGACCGTAGCCCAGGGCGACAAGGTAGAATATGGGTTCGAGCAAAGGCGGGAAGAAGTTGACCTTGAAGGTTTTCATGAAAACATCCCAGTCGCGTCGCCAAACCCGCCAGACTCGGTAGGTGAGCTTCGGCAGTCTAAGGTCTGCCGCGAGGTGATTCGCCCTTGTCATTCTCTGAGTTGCCTCCCAGTTAACTTCAGGAATACGTCCTCCAGGTTCGCGTTGCGTATCATCGCGCCCTTTGTGGGGAAGTTCTTGAGGAAGTTTTCGAAGGTGCCATGGGGAGCGTCGGTGAAGACTCGGATTCTCTCACTCACCAATTCTAGACGCGCTTCCGGGAACTCTTTCTTCAATGTCTTCATCACCTGCTCGTCGAACTCGATTTCCAAGACCTCCTCACCGACGTGCTTCTTGACAAGGTCGACCGGTCTGCCTTCCTCGATTATCTTGCCGTTGTCCATGATCAGCGCGCGGTCGCAGAGCTCAGCTGCTTCGTCCATGTAATGCGTGGTTAGGATTATGGTGACACCCTGTTTTCTGAGCGCTCTGACCCTGTCCCAGATCAGGTGCCGCGCCTGCGGGTCAAGACCGGTCGTGGGCTCGTCTAACAGAAGTATCTGGGGGTCGTTGATGAGGGCTCTCGCAAGAATCAATCGGCGTTTCATGCCCGTTGACAGCTGTTCTATGGTAACGTCTCGCTTCTCTTCGAGCTGGAAGAATCCTAGCAGCTCGTCTGAGCGCCTGAGCGCGACTGCCTTAGGAATGTCGAAATATCTCGCGTAAACGAGTAAGTTGTGCAACACGGTGAAGTCGGGGTCAAGGTTGTTCTCCTGCGGAGCTACACCGATCATCTTCTTTATTTCTCTTGGTTTGTCAGTAACGCTCATTCCAGCTACCGTCAACTCGCCACCAGAGAGGGGCAACACGCAGTGAATCATCTTCATCGTAGTGGTTTTTCCCGCGCCGTTCGGACCAAGAAAACCGCAACACTCGCCTTTGTACACCCGAAAATCGATGTTGTCCACTGCCAAGAAATCGTTGTACTTCCTAGCGAGGCTGTGGGCGCTGATTATGACTTCTGGGCCGGCCATCCGTCTTCCAGCCTCCACGCCATAAATCTCACTTCCTTAAGAGAGTTCTTATTTGCGCACCAAGTAATCGATCGATCGATTCATGCAAGTTCGCCCGACCTGTGTCAGAGTATGAATCTTGGGTCGGCAATTATCTGTTGCCTGCGGAAGCAGCTTGCCAGCCTCAGCTGGGACAAGAGATTCCCAAAGAGGCTTGCGAAGGATGATGCATCTCTCGAGTTCGCGAAACCCCGAGAATCCCGCGTCGAGATGTATCCTAGGCGGCTCCGGGAAGTTATCTGTCTCAACTCCACCCTGTTTGTGTCGGTAAGCTTGTGCAAAGGCGAGCCTTTGAAACAGGAATGTCCGGCCTGCGGCGATCGATCAAGAACAGCGCCGGGTGACTTCGATGATCACGAGAACCCAACAGCGCTCATCGATCGATTGTGTCGATCAATGGGTGGCATGCTTTGTCTTGACTGTAGCGCTATAAAGTGTGGCAGGAATTCAGGAAAAATTGAAGGGCATCCTTATGACCGATCTACCAAGTCATGAATGTTCAAGGCCGCCGTAGCCAACGAAGCCTCCCTGATGAGCTGGTGAGACCCCGGCGAAACCGGGTTTGTCCGGTCAGAGGCATCTGGCGTGAGCAATGAACAAAAACTCTGTTCCAAATGCGGCAACAAGATGAGACTCGTCGCGGCAGGCTCGTACTGCATCAAGAATATTTATCTGATGGACGATCGATCGATCATAGGAGCGTTACTCATGCTGCTGATACGTATCATCGGAATCATCATACAAGGCATGATTACCTACTGCCTAACCCGCCCACGCATAAGCCTTCTTTGGCAACGAAGCAGCAAAACCTCCAACTCCCACTGATGCCGGACCGATATAATTGAGAGGAGAAAGATCGATTGGGTTTGATCGGAAAAATGCGTACGCGTCGAAAAGCCACCGTGATTGTATTAGGAATGGCAATTGTCTTTGCTGTTGCCCTTACGATAGTAGAGCATGGAAAGGTTGTCGAACGAACGACAACCACTACCAAGACAATTGAGCTTAAACCTAGCTATTTCCGGATTCTGTACGACGCAGTTCAAGTCGAAGGTAGCGACTACCGCGAAGAGGCTACGATAAAAGCAGATGACGAAATCAATCTCTATCTGCTTAATGAATATCAACATGAAATATGGGAATTGGATGGAGAGCCGCTGCCGCCAAAAGAAGCAGAGATAGCTTATGAAGGCTTTACCGACCAGTCCTATGTCTATCGTTTTCCGGGCTCCGGCAATTACTATTGGGTGTTTCAAAACAGTGACAAGTTGATCTCTAGAG
>Ga0315309_1000732_pt1 | contig 20033 bp, 20 predicted proteins | sample TDP4_MG_FD_203080 | JGI IMG/M metagenome (GOLD analysis project Ga0315309, IMG submission 203080) | Freshwater sediment microbial communities from Lake Towuti, South Sulawesi, Indonesia - TDP4 | ecosystem: Environmental > Aquatic > Freshwater > Lake > Sediment | place: Indonesia: South Sulawesi... | reverse complement strand
TTGCGAGCCCCGATTGAAAATCGGGGCGTGGCAATCTCATAACTCAGGATACAAATCTTTCCAATCCAGATTCATGCTCGTAATCAATTCAATCTTTCTATTTCTTGAGCCTGCTTTAATCTGTTTTCCCCTTAAAATGGCATCTTTTATATCATTGAATACTTCATAATAGACCAATTTATGAATATTGTATCTCCTGGTAAAACCTCCGACCATATTTTCTTTGTGTTCGTATATTCTTTTCTTCAAATTACTGGTAATTCCCGTATAAAGAACCGTATTTCTCTTGTTCGTCATTATGTATACACAATAAAGTTTACCCATTTTCGAGATTGCTTCACTTCGTTCGCAATGACATTCCTGTGTAATCTAATTTTTAATCAGTGAAATCGAGGTGGAGTTGTACGAATCTTTAAACTTGCTGGATTGCCTCAACCATTCCTATGGCTCTCTTCGTCTCTTTAACATCGTGGACTCTGAGGATATTTGCTCCCTTAGTCAAACACCAGATGGCAGATGCAAGAGACCCTTCCAACCTTTCTTCTGGCTTAAGCTGGAGGACTTTTCCTATATAAGATTTTCTGGAGACCCCAACCATAATTGGTCTTCCCAGTGACCTGAACTGGTCAAGATTCTTCAGGATTTCCAGATTGTGGTCTACAGTTTTGCCAAAACCTATTCCTGGGTCAATAATGGTATTCTCAATATCAATTCCTGCCTTTTCGCAGAAATCGATTCTTTCTCTGAAAAAAGAAAATATCTCACTCACCACATCCTTATATCTGGGATTCTTTTGCATGTTCCTCGGTCTACCCTGCATATGCATAAGACAAACAGGAACCCTTCCTCTCTTCACTATATCCACCATATTCTTATCCATTCGTAATGCAGAAATATCGTTCACCATGCTCGCCCCGGAATCTATAGCCACTCTTGCCACACTCGCTTTATAAGTGTCTATGGAGATGGGCACTTTAGCTTTTGCTACCAGCCTCTTTATAACTGGAATTACTCTCTCCAGTTCTTCCTCCTCACTTACAGGATTTGCTCCTGGACGGCTCGACTCTCCACCAATATCCAAAATGTCCGCACCATCTTCTACCATCTGGAAAGCATGCTCTACTGCTTGGTCGAATCTACTATATCTTCCTCCATCATAAAACGAATCGGGAGTTACATTAAGAATTCCCATAATCAGGGCTCTCTTTCCTAACTGAAGGGTACGACCCTTGAAATCTAAGCTGAACTCTCTCTTCCCATAATTGGAAAGGGACTTTGCTATTTCTTGAGAAATAGTCGGTAGACCAAAGGGCTGTCTGGCAAGCTTAAGTAATAGTCTATCGAACTGCTTCATAGTTCCTAAAAGCAGAACATCGGAATTTTTCCTTGAAAAATTCATAACATCACGAGAAACTGCTGCTTCACCACCCAGCGATAGCATATCCTGTTTGAGAATATTTGCAGCCTGACCCTTAACATTCTCCAGTTTAACTGAGTAGAAGATTGCCTTTTTCTCCATAATTCTAATAGCCGTCTCATGAGCTCCAATCTTTCCTATTTCTGAACGGGCAGAAGAGGTGTCTTGCAGACTGATAATTCTTACTTGAATTCCAGCCATTTTGCGAATTCACTCTCCAAGTAATTGTAAAAACTATCAAACTATTTTATATGTTTTTTAACACCAGGATGCAAAAAAGGAAGGCAAGAATATGCTCGAGGAAGTAGATTTTCACGATTTGGGATTCCTTCCCAAAGGAAGGATTTACAAACGGAACCTCGCTTTCGCGAGGACTCCAGCCTTTTGGAGTCCTTCCGAAAGGAAGGATTTGAAAAACTCTCGCTTTCGCGAGAAATTCATTGGATCGTCTATCTACCAATCAACGCCATTGCTTCGTTTCGGGTGCGGACATCTTTTAGAAATATTCCTCTCATCGCTGAGGTAATCACTGATGAACCCGCCTTCTTTACCCCGCGCATTGTCATACAGAAATGTTCCGCTTCAATTATTACCAGGACTCCCTGGGGAGTCAGGGCTTTCATAATGGTGTCAGCAATCTGTTTGGTCAGCCTTTCCTGCACTTGAAGCCTGCGAGCAAGAATTTCCACTGCACGAACAATCTTACTCAAACCCGCCACCCTATCTTTGTGTGGCATATAAGCCACATGGGCTCTGCCGAAAAAAGGCAACATATGGTGTTCACACATTGAATAAAGCGGGATGTCCCGCACAAGGACTATCTCCTCGTAATTCTCTTTTTCATATCGTATCTTAAGTTCTTTACTCGCCACCTGAGAATATCCGGATAGAATTTCTCCATACATCTCGGCAACTCGTTCAGGAGTTCCCTTCAATCCTTCTCTTGAGGGATTCTCTCCAATTGCCTCCAGAATCATTCTAATCGCTCTCTCAATTTTTTTCTTGTCCATTACTCTCCGCTCTTCTTAGTCTTTTCTTCCTTTTCCGAAACCTCTTCTTTCTGTCTCAATATCTCTTCTACTTCCTCTCCCACAAGTATCTCTTTTTCAATCAGTGCCTTAGCCAATCTATCCAGTTTACCCCTATTCTTACCCAAGAGCTCTTTAGCTCTCTCTCTCGATTCCTGCACAATAGTCTTCACCTCTTGGTCAATCATTTGCGCCGTCTTTTCGCTATACTCTTTTTCCTTAACGAAATCCCGTCCAAGAAATATCTCCGTCTCCTTTTTCCTAAGAGTCAATGGCCCCACTTTATCGCTCATTCCGTATTCACACACCATCTTGTGGGCAATCTCGGTCGCCTGATGTAGGTCATTTTCAGCGCCCGTTGTCAATTCATTAAAGGTCAACTCTTCGGCTGCTCTTCCTCCAAGAAGGACTGATAATTTATTCAATATTTCGGTCTTGGTAGACAAATACTTATCTTCCAGAGGAAGTTGCAGTGTATATCCTAAAGCCGGTCCTCGAGGAATAATGGAAACTTTGTGAATAGGGTCTGTCCCGGGAATAAGCCTTGCCACCAGAGTATGTCCAGCCTCGTGGTAAGCAATAATTCTCTTCTCCCTCTCCGAAATCATCCTGCTCTTCCTCTGCGGACCAGCAATAACTCTATCTATTGCCTCCTCCAGTTCCTTCATTCCCACTGCCTTCTTCTCCTCTCGCGCCGCAAGAAGTGCAGCTTCATTAACCAGATTGGCTAAATCGCTACCGACAAATCCCGGAGTCCTTCTGGCAATAACCTTTAAATCGACATCGGGAGACAATTTTATGTGCCGTGTGTGTACTTTCAGTATCTCCTCACGACCTTTCAGGTCGGGATTGGGAACCATTATATGCCGGTCGAACCTTCCCGGCCTGAGAAGTGCCGGGTCGAGGACATCTGGCCTATTCGTCGCTGCAATTAGAATTACTCCCTCCTTGGTATCGAATCCATCCATCTCTACTAAAAGCTGATTCAATGTCTGCTCTCTCTCATCATGCCCGCCGCCAATCCCAGCGAATCTATGCCTGCCCACAGCGTCCAACTCATCGACAAACAAAAGGCAAGGAGCATTCTTTCTTCCCTGGGCAAATAGGTCACGCACTCTCGATGCTCCCACTCCCACGAACATCTCCACAAACTCAGAGCCGCTGGCACTAAAGAAAGGAACCTCTGCTTCCCCCGCCACGGCCTTTGCTAATAAAGTTTTGCCCGTGCCCGGAGCCCCGTAAAGGAGAACCCCTTTAGGAATCTTTCCACCCAATCTCTGGAACTTTTTCGGGTCCTTCAGGAATGCAATTATCTCCTCAAGCTCCTCTTTAGCCTCATCCACACCTGCAACATCATCAAAAGTTACCCTCTGTTTCGACTGGTCAAAAAGTCTTGCCCTCGTCCTTCCGAAGGACATAGCCTGTTTCCCGCCAGCCTGCATAGAACGAATCAGCATCCACCAGAAAAGGAGTAGTAGCAGAACCGGGCCAAAATTGAAAATTACAAAAGAAAACCAGCCTCTCTTGACTTCACCCTTGTATTTTACTCCGTATGCCTCAAGTTCTTCTACAAGTTTAGGGTCTTCTACAGGCACAGTCTTGAAATTGACCGGCTCTCCTTTTTCGTTTACAAACTTCCCTCTAATCAGGGACTCGCTGATTAGACATTCGACTATCCTTCCCGAGCGGAGAAAACTCTTGAATTCACTATAGTCTATCTCTTTATATTCCGGAGGCCTCATCACCCGGGCAAAAAGCATCGCTACAAGAAATATAATTAACCATATAGATAATCCCTTCAGAAACCTATTCATATGTAAACCACCTCTCTATCCGCTTAAGACTATTCTCCAATAAGATTGAAACGATACTCCGTCTTATCTGGTAGAACCTGAACTTCCAGAATCCTTTTTGTGTCTTGGGTAATTCTTGCCTTCTCAGCCCGCCGCAACCCTACAACCCAGAGAATATCCTCCCCTTCTACGAGAAGTGGAATTCTCTCGCGTAAATGTCGCGGTACTTTATTATCTATAAAGAAATCGCTTAGTTTCTTGGTACCTTTCAACCCAAACGGTCTAAAACGGTCACCTTCCCGCCTGTTCCTCAATATTAAACCATTGAGCCCTATCCTGTCTACATCGAAGTAGGCAAAATTCGCCTCTTTGCGCAGAACATAGTTAGAATTGACAATTCTCGTATTGACCGAGAGACCCAGTTCCGAAATCTCGTTCTTGCCGGGGACTCTGACGGGATAGACAAATTCCTTTAATTTTTGGCTGGGCAAAGAAGAAAATATGAGAAAGTTTCCTTCTTTCCTGACACCTAACCTCTTGCCAAGATAAATCCTCTTCCCCTGGGAACTCCCGGTGGCTAAACTTCTTATTGCTTCTATCTGGCGTAGACTTACCAGTCCGCCGAAGAGTCTATACAAAACTCTTCTCTGAATAACGACATTATATCTTAAAAGTTTCTTGAAATCAACCAAAATTTTCCCCGAATAGAACGAGGCTACTTTACTAAAGGCTCTCTCCACTATTTTTTCCCAATAAGCATTCTCCTCCTTAAGAATCTCTGATAAGCGCAAGAGTGCATCATCTATATCTTTATTGTAGTTCTTTCTCAAGATAGGAAGGAGTCTCAATCTTACCTTATTCCGAAAATATTCAGTTCTCCTGTTGGACGAATCTACACAGAATGATAGATTATTCTTCTTTAAGTAATCGAGAATTTCCTCTCTATTTACTTCTATCAAGGGGCGAATTATTACTGTTCTACCCAGGCTTCTCACAGGAGGAATTCCGGACAATCCCTGAGAACCACTTCCCCGCAGAAGGTGCATTAATACCGTCTCCACCTGGTCGGAAGCAGTATGTCCCAGAGCAACCTTTGAAGCTCCAAGTCTGGTAGCCAAACTCTCAAATGCCCTATAACGCATATTTCTTCCTGCTTCTTCAATCGTTAGCCTCTTCCTTTTTGCATATGCAACCACATTTAGATGCTCGATAGTGATGGGGAGTGCCATTCTCTCAGCAATACTTCTGACGAACTCTTCTTCCTTTTTTCCTTCTCTCTTTCTTATCCCGTGGTTAATATGTGTAATATGTAGAGATAAACCCATCTCTTTCCGTAATCTATTAAGTATATGCAATAGGCAGATAGAATCAGGCCCTCCCGAGACTCCCGCTATAACTTTGTCTCCGGAAGAAACCATTCCATATTTCTCAATTGTCTTTTTAACCTTTAGGTAGACCATTTTTACATAAAAATAGCCCGCAAGTGCGGACTATCATAACAAACGACGCTCACCCTTTCCCTTCCCTCACCCTAAACCCTTTCCCCGTCTCTGGAATGGATATCCTTATTATTAAAAATTTATTTCTGGTAGCGGCGGTAGGATTCGAACCTACGACAAAGGGATTATGATTCCCCTGCTCTGACCAACTGAGCTACGCCGCCATACAACATGAAGAACTTTAGAATCATGCAAAATGCTAACTAAATTATATCTAAACCTCTTGAAAAAATCAAGTAGAACAGTATGAAATGAAAGACACTTTCTTATCAATCACACCTATGTAGAACTCGTGTTGAAAAACTCTTCCAAACGCTTGCTTTCCAACCCTCGGATGATTTCTTCCCGGGCTTCGCCACCGACCGAAGGGCAAACCGCAAGTGTTGTGTCACGCGGATGTTTTGCATGGCAACAAAATCTTCCCTTTAGTCAGCTAGTTATTCCATTGCCATAAAGCCCAACTGATTTGGCGTGTATTCGCTCTCGTGCTCGGCGATGTATTGCTGAAATATATCTTCATATTCCGATTTTAGCTCTTTAAGCCTTCTTACCGAAACATTAAAAGTTTTTAGAACATCCTTGATCGTTTTCTTAATCTCACTTTGGAGTCTATTCTCAAAACTCTCATACTCTTCCGGACTTTTGCTACTCATCTCTAAAACTTTCTTAGCATAATCATCCCCGGTTTTCATCCCATATTTTTCGTATACTTTTTGTGCGGCCTTTGCACAATCTACAAAGGCTTTAATAAACTCTTTATCACTTAGTTTACTAATATTAGCTTGTGCATCTTCGCTATTCATACCTATGTATGCTATTACATAGTCAGCGGCAGAACCAATAGCGAGAGCCTCTTTACCTTTAACCCAGTGATGGTAACCGATGCCTTCTCCGATATACTGCCAGCCCAGTTTTTTAAGTTCTACCTTGTAGGAATTTATAATCTTCCCTGTTACATCAACACCTTCATCTCACTCATCCTTGAGCTTCTCACTACTAATCTCATACCATACCCAAGGGTGTCCGTCCTCATCAGTAGCTCCAGAATACTCTTTATCTAACAAGGTCTCAACACCTGGATATATAGGTATCCCGGGAAATCCCTTCACATCCTTTTGGCCATTAGATAAAGAGGGGATGCTTACTAATAGCATGGCGGCAAGTATGATTGCCAAACTTTGGACCTTTGGGTCTTTCATATTTATACCTCCTTTCTTTGTTTTTTGACTCGCCAAAGAAAAATTTGATGGATAGGTTTATCGCAGATGTCGTAAATATGATATCTAAACTTCGTCTAAAAATCAAGTAAATAAGACTGGCTGAATAAAAAAAGCCCCTGCCAATGGATACAAGGGCTCTTTCTAATTTACCCCCTGGAGAGAATACCGAGGCGAACCCAGTCTCACTTAACTACTTCCATGGGTTCGCCACAGTGTTTGGGACGCTCTGTTATGAGGCCACAAACACAAGCCATTTTGTATTTCAATTCAAAGATAGGCACTAACCAACCTGGCGCCTTCTGTTTTCTAATAGTAAATTCTCCAGACTTCCTTCCTTGAGGGGAACTCTTACCTTTATCTCTGTACCGAATCCTTCTCCGCTTTCTATGGCAAAATTACCTCCTAAGATTTCTGCCTGCTCTTTCATTCCCTTAAGTCCGAAATGTCTGGCAGATTTATTTTGAGTAAAAGCTTTCTCCAAATCAAATCCTATCCCGTCATCGCGTATGGTAAGATAGAGATTTTGACGCCTATCAGTTCTCAATGCCACATCAATATGGTTTGCCCTGGCATGCTTCCTTACATTATTTACTGCCTCTCGAATAATCTTATAGATACCCACCTGTGTTTTCACGGGTATACTCCTATGGAGATTAATACTCAATCCATACTTGATGCCTGTTTTCCTACCAAACTCGTCGAAATACTGTTTAAGTACAGTAGTAAAGCCCGTTCTATGAAATCTTGGGAGACGCAATCCAAATATGAGCCGTCGGGTTTCCCTAACACATTTTGTGATCATCCGTCTCAGTTCGGATAGTTCTTTCTTTATCTTTTCTGGACTCTCCTCCAGAAGTCTTTCACACAGGTCAATCTTTGAAGCCGAAGAGGCGAGGGTCTGGACCAAACCATTGTGAATCTCACGGGCCAGCCTGTTTCTCTCCTCTGCAATGGCAAGTCCCTTGTAGAGGTTAACCAAAAGCTCGGTTCTCTTCTCTACTTCTCTCTCCAGCTCCACAGCATGTTTCTCTGATTCCTCATCTAACTCTTTTCTTTCACTAATAACAGACATAACTGCAACATAACCATCGAATTCCCCTCCACTCTCAAAAACGGGCGACCCGTAGAGAGAGACAGAAACCTCTTCACCTCCTCTTCTTTTCAACTTTAGCTGATAACGCCATGATTCGCTTTTTGTTCTCTTCTCTAACTCTCTAATCAATTTCTTTTTACTTTCACTTCCCAGTAACCCGAGAAGCTTCTTGCCCAAAAGAGCATTCCTGCTCCACCCTGAAATCTCACAGAACTTGTCGTTAGCAAATGTTAGGACCATATTCCTATTTACGAAACATACGCCTTCACCGATTTTTTCAATCAGGAATCGACACTTCTCTCCCAGTCTTGATTTCGTATCCAGGCTATTGACAATTCTTTTCTCCATTTTTTAAAACCCGACCTCATCTCTTATAAATAACCCGCGCTTTCCTCACCGTTCCAGTTCTTTTACTGCCCTCTTAAAGCACTTGAGTAGATGCTTTTCCATTTCCTCTTCGCTCCTGCACTCCCCAATCTCTACCTTTCCTATACAAGCGAGAGTTTTAGTCAACACATTCATAATTCTGCAGCGCGAAATCTTCTTTCCACTTTCCTTTTCTATCCTCTTTGCCAACTTCGTCAAAAATTCGATTTGTTCCTTGGAGAGCAGTACTGATGTTCGTCTATTTCTTTTCTTCATATCTTATTTTCCTTATTAGTAATATTGAAATCAATATTTCATTAGAAAAAAATAATAATGGGATGAAATCCAGATTGCTAGTATCTTTTTAAGGCGAGCAATATCTTCTTTTCCAGATCCCCCTCTGTTCTAACGCCTTCCACATTAATATCCAGTTTCATACAGACATTAATCAAAGCTCTTATTATGTAAGAGCGAGGCAGTTTATAGCCTTTCTTATTTTTCATCATCTTGCTTAGGTTATAGAACCAATCCAGAGCCTCATCGGAAAGTGTTATTGTTACCTTATGTAGGCCTTTTCTTACTTCTGACCTGAAACGTTTGTAATCCCTAGCCATCATTCAGCCTCATTTCGATTTCCACTTTTATTATCACCAATAATGTTCAATTTGTCAAGTACATTCGTTCTTTCGGTCCAAGTTACTTTAGATAATAAAAAACCGTCGGCACCCATGCGGGTGCCGGCGGTAGACTAAGAGGGAATATTCTCCCTCCTCACTCCTCAAAATTATCCCCAATGAAGAGTCTTATTCCAGCCTCAGGAACTACCTCTACTTCGTCTCCCGAGACATCTACATCACCATTCCAAATTTCATAGGCGCATTCCATATCTTCGTAATTGTAGTCCCTGTAATCGGAACTTGTCGGCTGGAAAGCCCAGAGGCAATCCCAGTCCTCTGTGTAGCCCCTCGAGGAAAGGATGGCTGCCATCTTCTCTTTCTTTGTGAGTTGAGAGCCAGAAGCAAAATCGAGTCGAAAGACCCTGCCGTACTCCCAGATATACTCTTTCCCCGTCCTATCATCTCTACCATAGGAGAAGGCGTGCGCCATCCTGGGAGATAGGAAAGCTAACTCATACAAATCCTCATAGCCGTGAGATTTTAGAGCACATAACTGGAAGAGTGCCTGCTCATCACAATCTCCTCCCCTCAACTCGAAGACTTCCTTCGGATCACGGTCATAACCATCCTGTGCTATATATTCCAGGTTGCTCCTCGTATACCTTATAACTTTATTCATAGTATCGAGCCTTTCCACGCTTTCAGCAAATGGCAAACGGAAATCGGGCAGGACACTGAATGGACTATCATTTTCTCCAACATAGTTCTCATAAGACCCAATTTCAGAAAGCTCAGCTGGGTTAGGACCAATTCCACATTTGAAGCTTATTCCAAAGATATTGCCACTATCTGTCTCTATATAATCCTGGTCTTTTGTCCAGTATGCCTCAAAATATGCGTTGGAAAAAACTTTGCCCAGGGAAATTGTGGTGGCTTCTCCCCCATCCAATAAATCTTGCGATAAGAGTCCTTTCACTACCCACCCACCTAACTGTATTCCCATGCCTGTGGAGTTCCTCTTCCTGTCAAATTCTAACCCTTCTCTATTCTCCAGTGAATTGAATAGGCCAATGCCGAACTTCTCCCTGGCATAACCAAGGCTAATCTCGTAGATATCTTCCTTCATATAATCGAGGAAGAAGTATTTATCCGGATTATAGTTTGTAAGCCCTCCATTCCATCCCAATCTAAATATGAAGGGAAGAACCTCCACCTTGCTCCCAGCCTCAAAGGTGATTCCCGAGTTATCAATTTGGTGATTCTCTTCATAGAAACTATAAGTCGCATATCCTGTAACTCCCGTCTCAAATGTTATTCCCCCAATTTCTTTTGAAATGGAAAGGCCGCTTTCAGCCCCGTAAAGGAACTGCGATGGATAGGGTGGGTCGGTCGGCTCTGTGGTGGTAGTTACCGATAGGTAACCACCTCTGAGGCCAACCTTACCTTTCAGGCGGGTAAATCCAAGGTTCCATTTAGGAAGCCACTCGGCCCCTACCTTATATAGGGCGCTCCGCTCCAAAACAGGATTATCATTGGTAAAACATACCTTTAACCCTATCTTTCCGGAATTCCCCTCAGGAGAGCCGAGTCCAAAGTCTGTTCCTATTGAGAATCCACTTACCTTTCCCAGCAGAGACTCTTTAGCTTCCAGAAATCCCTGAACGCGTTCATTCCCGTAGTTAAATTTTCCAAAAAGGGTGTTATCAAAGACGCGGAGATTACCCAGGACGGTCTGCTCCTCAGACTGGGCAAATACGACCAGGGATATTGATACAGTCAATATAATAGAAAAGCCGAACAAACATATCCCCCTGCCTGTTCGGCTTAATTTTCTCTCTATTCCGCTCATTGTCTTCGGCAACCCGGCCATCTTAGAGTTGGCTCCTTAGATCCGAGGTTTTGCGCCCCCCGATTTCTCGAGGTTAGCCTTTATCGGACAATGTAAACTTGCATATTAGATTTTCAAAAAATCAGCCTAAGACCGATATAATATTATCACCAAAACTCTGCTTTGTCAACCAGATTTTTTAACAAAAATTTAACATAAAGTTAACACAAAGTTAACATAAAGTTAACATAAAATTTTATCGGAAATCGTGAAAATCATAGATATATTATATCATTTTGCTCATCGAGGGAAAGAAAAAGGAGTAGATAATCTCTGACATGCCTGATAACTAAAAAATTTTGCTTAATATGTTCCCTGCCATTTTCACCTAACCTTTTCGCGTACTCGGGACTATGCAGGAGCTGCCTGACCCAGTAAGCGGTTCCCTCCACTGTATGGGAAAGCAATCCCGAATACTTGTGGGAAATCTGTAAGGGAATACCTCCCACCGCGGAGGCTACAACTGGCTTAGCTTTCCACAAAGCTTCAGTCACGGTAAGACCGAAACCTTCCCGAAGAGATTTCTGTAGTATGACTGTGGAAGCCCTTTGCAAAGCATTGATTTCAATGTCACTTGCTGGAGGCAAGAGCAAAACATGAATATCCGGGTCTTCGCTTGCCCTGTTTTGGACTTCTTGAAACACCCTTTCTCCTTCGGGGTCGTCAACTGCACCACCCCCCGCCAGAACAAGCTGACAGTCGATATGCTTTCTCACCAGGCGAAAGACTTCAATCACTCCAAATGGGTCTTTGAGGTAATCGAAACGGGAAATTTGACTAATAATCGGCTTCTCTCTACTGATATTCAATTTCTCAAGCACGCTTTCAATCACTTCTTCTGACAATTCCTTATTCTTATCGCTCAACGGGTCAATAGAGGGAGAAATCAAAAATTGCCTGATGGCCAACTGACGAGAAAAGGATGGCGCCGAAAAAATGCAGGCATCATACTGTTCGATGAAAGACTTGAGAAAATTCCATATTTCGGGATCGGGATTAGCGAAATCGATGTGGCATCTCCAAACCCAATGATTCCTCAAGTATTTTCGCTTTTCCACCAATGCCAGAGGCTGAGGGTCGTGAATCAAAATTATATTGCCATAGAAGTCTATCTGCTCCAAATTTTCCTTCGTAGTTTGAAGAAAAATCTGGTAATCGTCGGCCGTAATCTCCACTTTACTCCCATGAAGAGCGTTATGGAACTTCTTGGTTACCTCAAAATACTTCTCGCCTCCCTTCAATACATCCCAGCGAGCATCTACTCCCAAATCTTGAAGAAGAGGGACCATTCGGCTAAGAATTTCGGCCACTCCCCCGCCTACTGAGGTAGAGTTAATATTTTGAATAACTTTTCCTTCCAGATTTCGGGCAAGTAATCTTAGTTCTTCAATTACTTCGGCTCCTACGATTGGCCCGTAGTTGCTTATCGCCGCCATTTCGCTATTTCTCCTGGAATATACTTGGAAACCAGTTTGCATAGTGCACTGCGCAAACCTTCCAAAGTAAAAGTATAAGGATCGATTCGGCCAATCTCCCGGGCGAGCTCTTTTTCTCCAAGCATATCTTCGACCCAGAGAGAAAAATCATTTTTTCCCCTTTCCAACCTCAGTCTTGCTTCAAACATATGGAAATAGATTGAATGGATGGTAATCTTCCCAAGGACTTCAAGTAACTCCAATAGGTCGCTGGCTATATATGGGGTTGGCAGGATAAAGGTAATGCTCTTGAGAAAATGGAATTCTGCGCCAGGAGGCGCGGACCTTAGGCTTCCGGGGTTTTTTCCCAGATGTTTTTCAATAGTCTCCACAATCTTTTCTCTTAAAGAGCGAATGGTGGAAAATTCGCAGAGGTCGATACTGGCGACTTCCTCTCCAAGTTCCTCTTCCTGAAGAATATGCGTAATCCAATAGGCAAAGTCATTGGGAGGTTCTGGTGAGAGGTAAAAGTGTTGTTGCAGATAGTGATGCGTGTGGTGGTATACTACGGAGCCAGGCACCTCCTTTAGTATTTCTACGAGTTCTGCCAAATTTGTAGCTTTCTTACCGGTAAACTCAACTAAGTTAAGCCGGGTATAAAAACGGAATGGCTCCTTGGCTTTAGTCTGAAGGGACGGTTTCATGTTCACTATGGGCTTCTCCAAACTGCAGACTACAAAGTTTCCTCAGAAAAAGGCCTGCTTCAGCCACGCTCCTAAGAAAAAAATTCGCTTTAGACTTTCTCGGTCTTCCCACCAGAACAGTGATTCCTTTACCGTCGAGTGCCGAAAAAGCGTCTTCGTCTGTCCTATCATCTCCTAAGAATATAGAAAGGGGCTTCTCTCGTCTGAAAGAATCGAGAAGGAAAATAGTCGCTTTCCCTTTATCCCAGATAATTGGGGGCTTTGCCTCAATGATTTTCTTTCCACGACCTATTCTTATCTTACCTTTTTCTTCAAACGGCCGAAGAATGGCTCCCACCACTCTCCTCAATCTCTGCAGGTCTGAATTCTTAACCATTCTGTAATGTACGGCGAGTCCCACCCGCTTATCTTCGAGTATCGCTCCCTTAATGGACTTGAGTTCTCTTTTCAGACTCTTCTTTAACTTCCTCATAGTTGGGATTGATTCTAAAGCTTCTGGATAGATAAATCTTTCTCTTCCTCTCGCTATCTCCAAACCATGATTACCAACATAGATTATACTTCTTAACCCAATCTTCTCTTCCAGGTCTGAGAGAGACCTACCACTTATGATTGCCACCTTGAATCCTTTCTTCCTACTCAATAGTTTCAGGACTCTTGCCATCTCCGGTGAAAGTTCGGCCTCTTGTGGGCGTTTTGCAATAGGAGTGATTGTTCCATCAAAGTCTAAAAGAAGCAGGATTGCCTTAGCCGACTCCAATCTTTCTTTAATGTTCTGCCAGGCATTGAAAAGATTCTCCACGGAAGTTTACCTGCTTGTCCGACTGTTACAAGGCGGTTAGCTCCTGAATGAACTTACCTGCCCATTTGTAAATATTATTTTCCCGGATAGTATTTTGCATTTCAACCACTCTTCTCTTTCTATCCTCTTCTGACATATTCACCACAGAGAAGATGGCGTCGGCAAATCCCTCAGTATCGAAAGGATTTACCAGAATTGCCTCTTTTAATTCTCTTGATGCACCCGTGAACCGGCTCAAAACGAGCATCCCCTTAAGGTCCACATTGGCCATGATATACTCTTTAGCCACTAAGTTCATTCCATCGTGTAAAGACCCGACCAGAAATATGTTGCACGCACGATAATAAGCCAGGTGCGTCAGATAATCTAACCTCCGATTGATGAGTACGATTGGATACCAGTAGCCAGAGCGGTATTTCCAATTTACTTCCTCAGCCAACGCCTGTATGTCATCTATCAACTGTTTATAGGTTCTTATGTGCATCCTACTAAGCACCCCTAATTGAAGAAAAACGAATCGTCCCTGGTATTCAGGATACTTCTCTAAGAATCTATCAACTGCTCTAATCTTTTCCAGAATTCCCTTAGTGTAATCAACCCTGTCTATGCTCAGGCAGAGAATTTCGTAAGGAGGGTCTATTTCTTCCGGAAGCCTCCTAATTTGGTCTTCCACTTCTCGGGAACTCGCCATCTGCGCCACACCCTCGGCGTCCACGCTGATGGGGAACGGTCGCACTAAGGTCTTATGGTCGCGATAAGTAACAGAGGATTCCTCACGGCTCACTTTTGCTTCTAATTCCTGACTCACGGTATCCAGAAAGTTGTGGCAATGGTAGCGAATGTGGAATCCTAAAAGGTCGTTAGCCAAAAGTCCCTCCAGAATTTCCTTCTTTTGCGGGCAAATCCTGAATGCTTCAGGATTTGGCCAGGGAATGTGCCAAAATAGAGCCACTGCAGTGTCTGGACTTCTTTCCTTAATGATTTTCGCACATAGACTTAAATGGTAATCTTGAAGCCAAACAAACAGTTTCTTATTCTTCCTCTCTTCCAGAATTGCCTCAGCGAACTTCTCGTTGACTCTTCGGTAATATTCCCAGTGAGAGGCATCGAATATGGGTTGGCGGTAGGCGATGTGGGATAGTGGCCAAAGAGCTTGATTGGCATATCCATAGTAGAACCCATTCTCTTCTTCCTTGCTCATCCAGACCCTTTTTAGGGTATACTTTGCGTCCTCGGGAGGAACCCTGATCTTATTCTCGGTATCTACCACATCCCTGTCAGCATCTCCACTTCCATATGCAACCCATATACCCTTGGATGCCCGCATTATTGGATCCAGGGCTGTGATGAGTCCTCCAATCGACCTCAGGCATCTAATTCTTTTGCCCGAATATTCGTGAACATAAGGCTCTCGATTGGAAACTACAATAAAATCATAGCCCATAAATCTATTATTAATCATTTGTTCTAAATCTTCCCTTGTCCACATCTTATCCTTCCCATAGTATAATGAATTGGAAACACACCGGAATTAATTTTATTATACACTTACTATTGTTCAATTTTTCCGTAGTAATTTTTTGAAAGTTCTTGGCCTGCCTCAAATTTTAGCCAAGACAAGAAATCCACCATTGCTACCTTGAAGACAATTATGGTGGATGATTTGAGCCAAGAATTTTAGCTTAGCTTCTTGCCAGTTAAATCTCAATACGCCAAGACCTTCTAACCACCACCCTGACTAAACTGTCTTTTGTTTTCTTATCCTATGTTTTTCTAATCTGAGTATTACATTTATTAGTTGGTCAATTTTTCTATTCTCTATGTTATCGAACCTCTCCCCCAATATCTTTATCTTCCCAGGGGCAATACCTAACCTATCCATAGTGGAATAGAACAGGTCACTCAATTCCCAGAAGAAGCTGTGTAGAAGTTCGTGTAGGACTAGCTTCCTCAGGTCCCTTCTGCACATTTTAATAGAATCCCAGGTATTGAACCTGAGATATATGTTCTTATTCTGGTTATCCACAAGGACTAATGCGTAACATCCCCTCAAATCATTATCTTCCCGGGTTGTCTTAAAGCGAGAGGTAATTCTGTACTCACCCAGGTTAAGCAACCTCTTATAATCCCTTATCATATTCTTTATCTCTTTCCTTTTCCTTTCTCCTATCATGGCTATCCCTCCATGTACGATAACATTCGAAACCCCGTCATAGAAACCAAGGTTTTTAAGTTAATGTCTATCTTATATCCCTGAGGCTGTTAGCTAAATTCTCTAATTAATACTGCATAGACCGCTTTTTCTTGCTCCCTATTTTCTATGAGGAGGTAAGAACACTTCAGTCTCGGGAGTATGAATAACGGCTGCTATGTGCAAAGCCGCATGAGCGATTGGAGCGCCTACGGGATTTGCCGATAATAATGTGGGTAGAGACATGATTGTATTCCCGATATTCGCCTGCATTATCTTATTTGAGCGAAAATCTGAGTAACCAAAATGATAAGCGGTAGTAATTAAAATAATGAAAATCCATGTCAGAAAAGAAAAAACTATTCTCCTACCCAATCCTTTCTTTTCAAGGTCGAAAGCTCGCCAGGTCACAATCCATGGAAATACAGACAAGAGTAAGCCATCGATTGTGCCGTAGAATAGTCCTCTCCAAACGACCTGCCAAATCAAGTAGAGACCTGCGAGCCTGGCAGTTGCTGGCCTGGACAAGACATTCCGAACCACAGCGGCCCCAAAGACCAGTCCCAATAAGATTCCCCAAACCAATCTCTTGGAGAATAGTTCCCTCAGATTCAACCGGGTCTTTCTGATATAAGCAGCAAACAAAATTGCAACTGTTAAAAAATAAATAAAGTAGTATAAGTCTAATGGCAAGTGGAACAAATCTCCAAAAATGAATGAGGCAAAGAATCCCGCAAGTGCTCCAAATACTACCCATACAAGATGTCTATAGTCCATCATTCTGACCTCAGTACTTATTCATCACAATTCCGTAAATAGGAAGTTTTGGGAAGCAATGCGCGGGAAATTTTGTCATGAGTCATCAATTGTGGACAAGCGTGCTAAACGGGGAAAATAGATCCAGGAAATATTGAGGAAACACTTGAAGACAGGTTGGTGGCGGGGGGCCGATTTGAACGGCCGACCTCCGGGTTATGAGCCCGACGAGCTACCAGACTGCTCCACCCCGCGTCCTTTTACCGTTTAGAATCCGAAATCCTGAGTTGCACTACCAACTATCAAAATCCCGTGACGAACTGGGCAATTATTCTCACAGAACCACGCGAGCTGAGATTTGCCAATAATATGGTTTTCCCGCTTTCCCATGCCGGAGGCCGGACTCGAACCGGCACGGGTATTAAATACCCATTGGATTTTAAGTCCAAGGCGTCTGCCTATTCCGCCACTCCGGCAAAACGCACTATATTATAAGAAAATAGGTCGGTCTCAGTCAAGTTATTTTTCCAGGCCTCTTTTAGGGAAATCAGTGGTTCCCGACCCCGGCAAGGGCTTCCCCATCGCCTCTGGCTTAATAAACTTATATTTCGTTTCTCCTGGTTTAATCAATCCCAGCTCTTCTCGGGCCAGGCTTTCGATATATTCAGGGTCATTCTTTATCGCCTGGAGTTCCTCCTCCAGCCTCTTGTTTTCCTCTTCCAGACTGGTTAGCCTCTCTTTCAATTCACCAATCTCTTTATTTAAGAATAGTAGGGTCTGAAAATTCTTATTAGCGAAAAGAAAAATAACTACACCAATTATTCCAATCAGAATTAGTATCTTCCTGTAGACTCTCTTTTTGTATATACCTATCCGCATCTTACCGAGTTCTTGCCTCCCACCTGTAAAATTCTGCCTTTTCTCCTAATTCCTCTTCTATCCTTATCAGTCGGTTATACTTGGCCAATCGCTCCGAGCGAGCGGGAGCACCGCTCTTAATTTGGCCTGCACTTGTAGCAACAGCCAAATCTGCCAGAATATCATCCTCAGTCTCACCTGAGCGGTGGGAAAATAGACAGGTATATCTCGCTTTCTTCGCCATCTCCACAGTATCGAGTGTCTCGGTCAAGGTCCCAATCTGGTTCGGTTTAATTAGAATAGAATTTGCCACTTTTAATTCAATCCCTTTCTTTAGCCTCTTCATATTTGTAACAAACAGGTCGTCTCCCGTTAACTGTATCTTCTCCCCTAACCTTTTCGTCAGGAGCTGCCAGCCATCCCAATCGTCTTCAGCCAGGCCATCTTCAATGAAAATTATGGGGTACTTCTTAACCAACAATTCATAATAATCGACCATTTCTGAAGAACTATTTTCTCTATTTTCTGCTTTAAGGACATATTTGCCACCAGTGTAGAAAGACGATGCTGCAGCATCAATACCAATAGATATATCTTCCTTTGGCTTATATCCTGCCTTCTCGATTCCCTGAAGGAGGAGTTGTAGTGCCTCCTCGTTAGATTTCAAATCGGGAGCAAACCCGCCTTCATCCCCGAGGCCAGTAGAGAGATTCCTTGCCTTCAAAATTCTTTTAAGTTCGTGATAGGTTTCGCTCGCATACCTCATCGCTTCACGAAAAGAGGGCGCACCTATAGGTACTACCATAAACTCTTGCAGGTCAACATTGTTATCAGCATGTTTCCCACCGTTCAGAATGTTTAAGCAGGGTACTGGAAGGACTTTCGCATTCGGACCTCCCAGATACTGGTAGAGCGGTAACTCTACAGTTTCGCTTGCTGCCTTGGCACAGGCAAGGGAGACCCCGAGGATACCATTTGCTCCCAGTTTTGACTTATTTTCCGTGCCATCCAGCTCAATCATTCTCTTATCTATAGTTACCTGTTCAGTAGCATCGAGCCCGTAGAGTGCCGGACCGATTACTTCATTTACATTGGCTACTGCCTTCTGCACCCCCCTTCCCAGAAATCTCTTCATATCGCCATCCCTGAGCTCTATTGCTTCATGCTCTCCCGTAGACGCTCCCGAGGGAACTGCAGCCCGCCCCACCACTCCTCCTTCTAAAACTACATCTACTTCGATAGTGGGGTTCCCCCGTGAGTCCAAGATTTCTCTTGCCCAAACATCAGTAATTGTCGTCATAAACTACCTCCTTGACCCCTGGAGTCCTCCGATGAAATCGAAGGCAACCGACCATTTGTGGAACCTCCCTTTCGGGAGGACTCCAAAGATCCCTCAGTTAAGAAATTCCTTAGTGAAGAACAAACTATCTTTTGATTCTATCCTGCCATACCGCCATATAAGTCTTCGCTACCAGATACCCCAATCCTATCCCAAAAAGAACATCGGCCGGGAAGTGTGCCCCCACATAGATTCTGGAATAACCGACCAGTATACCAATTACCCAGGAAAGAGTCTGTAGTTTGGGAAACTCTTCAGAAACAAAAGTAACCAGCCCAAAAGTGGAAGCAGCGTGTCCTGAAGGAAACGACCGCGCCCTAAGAAGAGAGCCTAAAATATGGATATCGGAAACGACCTGGCTCGGCCGGGGCGAAGGAAAGAAGTATTTTATTAACTCTACAAAAATTCCACAAGTCAGCAAGATTAGAACCAACTTCAGGAACTTCTTAAAGCCACGCAACCTCCACACTCCAAGCGACACAAGAAATAGCACTGTACCATCCCCACAATAGGTAATGGGAAGCATTACTGTATCGAGCCAGTGGAAATGTAGATGGTTTATCTGGTAGAAAATAGTCTTATCTACCTCTGGCAAGATATGCATAACAAATGCCAGGCCTACTACTCCCACGCCAACAAGAATATTTTCTCTTTTCACTTTAGCCCCTCAAAGTTCTGACAATAATATAAGTAGAATTTGCGCATCTCCCTACCGCCACGAACCAGCACTACTTCCCTAAGAAGCTCGGTTTTTTGAAATCTATATATTTCGGTTGGCTCTTTAAAATAACGGCTATGGGTAACATAGACTGCGTCTTTCCCTTTAAGTTCCTCTATATCCTGCCAGAAATCGAACTGACTCTTCCGACGGGGACGAAAAGTATATACCTTTCTCCGGGAGGCAAATGCCAATTGTGCCCCAATCTGGTACCTATCGGTCAGAAGGAAGAAGGGCTTCCCTAATCCTTTCTCTATCTCATCCAGTCCATTACTCACCTCTTTCCATCCGTAAAGGTCGTTGGTGATATCCTGCTTCGGAGGAATGCG
>Ga0315309_1000731_pt1 | contig 20048 bp, 23 predicted proteins | sample TDP4_MG_FD_203080 | JGI IMG/M metagenome (GOLD analysis project Ga0315309, IMG submission 203080) | Freshwater sediment microbial communities from Lake Towuti, South Sulawesi, Indonesia - TDP4 | ecosystem: Environmental > Aquatic > Freshwater > Lake > Sediment | place: Indonesia: South Sulawesi... | reverse complement strand
TCCCCAAACAAAACCATTTTTAACTATGCCTGCAAAGGGGTCTACGCTCCACTCTTTCGGGTTTGCAGCAACAACATCCAAATGCGATAAAAGTAGCAGGCTTGGTTTTTGACCGCTTCCTTTAAGACGAGTGATTACGCTGCCTCTTCCAGGTGCAGACTCGAAAAGTTCACATTTAAAGCCATCTTTTTCTAAGGTTTCAGCCAAGTATTTTGCTGCTTCTGTTTCGTTTCCTGGCGGATTCGTTGTGTTTAAACGAATTAAATCACCTAGGAGGTTTGTAATCTCTTCTTTCACTTCTTTTAATAATTTAGCACACATTTTGCTGGTTCACCTATGCTCTGATGTATAACGGCCTAATTCACTTAAGATTTTGTCCTTTTAGTTTGTTAATTTAACATGTAAGGTGGAAGGCTCCAGCAACTCGCCCTTTAGACTTTAAAAGTTTGTTAAATGTTTGACATGCTTGCTTTGTAGGCTGAATTACTAATTCGATTCCATGAGATTTTAAAGTGTTTTCTACTTCAGATGAAACCTTTACAATTCCATAATATCCTGTGCCAACAACGAGCACTTCTGGTTTTGGTTCACGTTCAAAAACATCCTTTAAATCTTCGACGCAAAGCCTATGCCCTTCTTTCCTCCACCAGCTATCAATAACTCGTTCGGGGAAAATTATGACATCGCTTGTGTATCTTGTCCCTTTAATGACTATTACACCAAAATCGTAGGACTCAATCAAGCTAAACGCCACACAACTCTAGCCTTTTTGGAGATTTAAATCTCACTACTCCAACATACTCATGAAGGGATAGAAGATGGGTATTCTTCAGAGAAACTTCTATAAGAGGGATCCAGCCTTAGTTGCGAAGGACCTGCTTGGAAAAGTCTTAGTTAGAAAGCTAAATTCTAAAATTTTGTCTGGAAAAATAGTTGAAACTGAAGCCTATTATGGAGAAAATGACCCAGCTTCCAAAGCTTACAAGGGAAGAAAAACGTTTAACGAGTTAATGTTTATGGATGTTGGAAAAGCTTTCATTTACATGGTTCATGGAAATTGGCTTCTAAACATAGTTGCCCATGTAAAAGGTGATGTTGGAGCCGTTTTGATAAGGGCTATAGAACCACTTGAAGGAATAGAAACCATGCAAAAGAACAGAAATGTAGAAGACATGCGTGATTTGACCAGTGGTCCAGGGAGGTTAACGAAAGCTTTAGCAATAACGAAGGACTTGAATGGAATCGACATTACGAAAAAGAACAGTCATATATTAGTGGTTAAGGGAAAAAGCGAAAGCCTCAAGGTTTGTTCCTCCCATAGAATCGGCGTAAAGGCAGATTTGCCTCAAAAACTGAGATTTTTTGTCAAGGAAAACAAGTTTGTCTCAAAATTTTCCTAGCAAATTTTATCCTAAAGGAATTATCTTTTACACATAATATGGAAGTAGTTTTAACCTCTCACCGTTATGAAGAAAGAGAGTTATTAGAGCAATTGAAGGCGCTTGGAGACTTTCAAAAGACAAGCTTTAGAGATGTTATAATAGGCAAAGTTGAAAATCTCGAGACTTTTCTAAACGAACTTGAGAAAAGAAGCATCTTCACATTATCCAAGGTTGTTCCCATCGAAAAGTCCTTCATCTTCTCTGCAAGAAAGGTCGTCGAGGATTTTTGCAATGCCGTTAAACCACTTCTCAAGAAAATTCGGAAAGGTGAATCCTTCTGTGTCAGATTTGAAAGACGAGGACTCAAAGGAGCTTTCTCCTCACAAGAAGTTGCCAAAGAAGTTGGAGCCTTCATTTCTAAGGCTTTAGAAGAAAGAGACGGAGAAAAACCAAAAGTTAAGCTTAAAGACCCTAATAAGGCTGTTGTTTTTGAAACTCTTGGAAAGTGGTGCGGCGTTAGTATAATATCAAAAGAGATGAGGGAGAAGTACTTTTATTTGAAGCTTCCATAAGGAATGTTATAGAGGGCTTTAAATGGCCATTCAGCAACCCCAAATTCTTCCTCAATTGCGTAAATATTCTCCAACAAAAACTGTTGGCTTAATATCTGATACACATATACCAGCGAGGGCGAGAGATATTCCGAAAAAAGTTTTCGAAGTTTTTGAGAAGGTGGATTTCATAGTGCATGCAGGTGATTTAGTGGAGTTGTCTGTTATTGACGAGTTGGAGCAACTTGCGCCCGTTTTGGCTGTTTATGGAAACATGGATGGACCTGAAATTCGTGGAAAACTGCCAAAACTAAATTCTGTCAAGGCTTTTGATTGGAAAATTGGGGTTATGCATGACCCTAAAGCATTTTTTGGGATGGGGAAAATGCGTGAAATTGTTAAGCAGAATGGTTTTAATGTGTTAGTTTATGGGCATACGCATAGCTCTAGTATAAAATGGGAAGGAAACACCTTATTCATAAACCCTGGGAGCCCAACAAATCCTATTCCGCCTTTCATAAGCAAGCCAACAGTGGCTTTGCTGAGAGTAACAAAAGAAAAAATAACGCCCGAAATAGTTCAAATCTGATAGTTGACGGGCTCTGTAGTGGCTAGACCATACTACTTTAAAGGCCTCATATATTTTCTGTGTTGCTTGCAAAGAGGTGGCGGTGTTCTTGCATCATACATTTATCCATAACTACTGTCAAACCTGCTTTTCTCGCTGTTTCTGCTCCTTCCTCGTTGATTATTCCAAGCTGCATCCAAACTATATGAGGGACACCATGCAATCTCTTCAATCTAACCACCTGCTCAACTATTGGCAAGACCTCATCAGAGGGCCTAAAAATGTCAACAATTTCTATGGTTTTCTGAACTTCCTCTGGCATGTCTAAGAGGCTTTTGTAGCTTTTCTCGCCTAAAATTTCATTCACTGTAGGATTAACTGGAACAATGCGAAAACCATTTTTCTTCAAGTATTCAGCCACTCGATAGCTATCCTTTGAAGGATCCCGCGAAACTCCCACGATGGCGACAGTTCTATATCTCGTTAGAATCTCCCTCACATGTTCTTGACCCAACTTTTTAACCCCTTTAAGGAATAAGTTCCATTAATTATCGTTGTGTATAAAATTTCACTTTAACTTAACTCTCTCCACAGTAGAAAAATGTTGTTTCACAGAGAGTTTTAAAAGCAAAATCAGTAAACCGTTTTCGCAGTGGTTTGTCAGTGGAGGCGCGCGTTAATGGAACGTTGCAAAAACCCGTGGAATAGAGAATGCAAAAACAACGATATTGAAGTTTACATTCTTTTGAGGGGGGAAAGGGTGCCCATCTGCAGGCGGTGCTGGAGCAGAATAGCAACTAAAGATTTAGAGTGGTGAAAAAATGGAAAAGTTCAGCATGAACACAGCGAAGTCTTTTCTTGGAAAGAACGTGAACCTTCACTTGAAAGACGGTTCAGTCATAATAAATGTTCAATTGTCAGAGCTTCAAAGAGACGAGTTCAGAAGAGAAACCTTCGTTAAATGCATCCCCTATGGAAAAAGAAACGAGTTTAGAATACCACTAAAAAACATAGCATGGGCGGAACAATTAAACGTAAACTTGATTCTGACCAGTGATAAAAACTAGATAACAAAGCAAAGACACGCCTTTTACATAAAGCCGACAAACAATCTTAAATAACTCCTCGCAAATTCTCCAAACGGTGATAAAATGCCATGCACAGTTATTGCTGGAGCTTTTTGGGGAGATGAGGGCAAAGGAAAAATCGTTTCGTACTTAGCCTTAAAAGACCGATTAGATGTTTGCGTGAGAACAGGCTCTGTTAACGCTGCCCACACTGTCTGGTATAAAGGCAACCGCTACGCATTACACATGGTTCCAGCAGCCTTCGTCTACGAAAAATGTCGCTTACTAATTGGTGCTGGCGCAAACATTCACATTCCAAAGTTGCTTGAAGAAGTTGAGGCAACAAACGTGGAAAGCCGCATAGGAATAGACCAGCAAGCATCAATCATCGAAGAAAAACATTCAACCCAAGACAAAACAAGCGCACATCTAAAGGGTCTAGGAACAACTGGCTGGGGCATCGGGCCAGCCATTGAAGAACGCGTCCACAGAACAGCAAAACTTGCAAAGGACGTTCCAGAATTGCAGTCATACCTAACAGAAGTTTCAACAGAAGTCAACAATGCAATAGACGCTGGCAAAAAAGTCTTGTTAGAAGGAACTCAAGGCTTATTGCTTTCTCTCTTTCATGGAACATATCCATACGTAACAGGCAGAGACACAAGCGCAGCGGCAATATGCTCCGAGGCCGGAGTAGGACCCACAAAAGTTGACGACGTAATAATAGTATTTAAGGCCTTTATGACGCGTGTCGGCGCAGGTGCATTACCTGGAGAATTAACAAAAGAAGAAGCTTTGAAGCGTGGATGGTTTGAAACTGCAGCTGGAACGGGCCGGGAAAGACGCTCTGCTCCCTTCAACTTTGAACTAGCAAAAAAAGCAGTAACAGTTAACAGTGCAACGCAAGCCGCACTTACAAAATTTGACATACTATACCCAGAGTGCAAAGGTGCAAGAACATACGATAAACTTCCAACACAAGCCAAGCAGTTTATAAACGAAATTGAAAAACAAACAGGAATTCCCGTTGTTCTAATCGGCACAGGACCCGAAGCCCTAGACATAATCGACAGAAGAAAATAATTCAATTCACCTAAAGTAAATTGATTTGCTTTCATAAACCAAACTAGGTGCTAAATACATGGGCAAGACAGTTCGTAAAGTTTACTATTTTGATGAACCAGGTAAGCAGAACACCGAGGAAGTAATAGAAGTGGTTAGGGATGCGCTTAGAGAAACAAAAATAGACTGTTTAATAATTGCAAGCACGTCTGGTGAAACCGCTCTAAAATTCGCAAATGCATTGGAAGATGAAAAAATCAAGATAATCTGTGTTTCTGAACCACCCTCAAGACAAATATATGGAAACGGATGGCCATGCATTAACCCTACAATAAGAGAAAAACTGGAAAGACAAGGAGTAACCATCATTGACCGTATTCCATACAAATTTCATGACTCAGTACTTGAAACGGCAAAGTGGTACACACCTATACCTGAGCATATAGTAGGCGACACACTTTCATTTGTTGGAGGACAAGGATTAAAGGTTGCTGTGGAAGTCATGTTCATGACTGTGCAAGCGGGTTATGTTGAACTAAACAAGGAAGTTATTGCAGTGGCTGGATACGGTGGTGGAGTTGACACAGCAGTTGTTCTGAAAACATGTTTTCCAGAGAACCTGTTCTCTTCTGATGTTGAAAAAAGACTTGAGATTAGGGAAATTCTTGCTATGCCCAGGAAAAAGAAATACTGGAATTGGGACAAAAGAAGTTGCCTTAAGAAATTTTCTGAAAAAGAAGGCCAAGGATAAAACTTCGAATAAAAAAGTTATTTCTTGCATGCTAGCATCTCAAAACTCTTTGAAAAATGGAGGAAATTAAACTATGATTTTTGCAAAATTCTTATTTCTGAGAATGTTGCTCAATTTCGCTTGGAATAGGTGAACAATTTGGGTGAACATGGTGAACGACATATTAGATTCTCTTCAGCATTCCTGTTAATAATATTTTTAGCTGGGTTACTTTCTGGGACAATAACAACCTACTACATAGCTTTTCAACAAATCAGTAGTTTAAGAAACGATGTTTCAAATCTTAAAGCACAAGTCTCCAAACTATGGGGCTTCCAAAACGTCACCTACCAAAACATAACAATTTATGAGAATGCGACAACATTATCAGAGTTATATGAAAGAGTGAAAGATTCAGTTGTTATGGTCAATGGTGTAACAAGTACAGAAGGAGTTCAAGGCTCAGGGTTCATTTACAATTTCTCAGGTGCCATGTTTATCATAACAAATTACCACGTCGTCCACAATACGATAAGGCTAAGTGTGACATTTTCAAACGGAAGCGGATATGCTGCAAAAATAAACGGAACAGACCCATACGCAGATTTAGCCGTGCTTTCAGTTGTTGGCGCTCCTCAATCTGAATTCAAACCTCTTGAAATTGTTAGCTCCTCAACATTGAGAGTAGGCGACCCCGTAATAGCCATAGGAAATCCATACGGTTTAGTTGGTTCAATGACTACTGGTGTTGTAAGTGCGCTTGGAAGAACAATTACTGAGGAGTATACAGGGGGCTTCGGTATAGCTAATATCATCCAGACAAGTGCGCCTATAAATCCTGGGAACTCAGGTGGTCCATTATTAAACTATTGCGGCAAAGTGGTTGGAATAACAACTGCCATAGTTTCTGATTCTCAAGGGCTAGGTTTTGCTATTCCATCAAATACCATACTTAGAGAAATAGCTTCACTAATTTTCTACGGCAGTTATGAGGGGCACTCTTATCTAGGTGTGAGAGGAACCGACATGAATTACGAAACAGCCCGAACAATGGGTGTAAACGTAACCTATGGCTGGAGAATAACTGAAGTCTTGCCCGCCGGACCATCTTACAACAAATTGAAGGTTGATGACATAATTGTTTACATGAATCAAACTCTCATCAGAAATGGTGATGACCTAGCAAGTTATCTGGAAGAGAACACATTGCCTGAAGAAGATGTACGTATAACCGTTGTAAGAGGACATCAAGCAGAATATGTTATTGTGACTTTGGGAAGAAGACCTACACCATCCGCTTAAACTTCTTTTTTATTTTTTAGTGAGGCTGCCCATGCTTATACCCAAATTGGGGTTCGAGCACGCCCTGCACAACGCACTCAGATCAAGGCGAAAGCTCAAAAACTGCCAACTTGCCACATTTGACACGTGAAATGAGCGCTCGCTGACTAAACCCAGAAGATCAAGTGATGCTGCGGATGCTTTCTCTGATTTCGCCCACACGCCCAAGATTGTTTATCATAGTTCTCACACGGTAAGGACTTTTCATCAGCCTCGCCATTTGTTTTGATATGAAGCTTGGTCTACGGGCAAAGCGGTAGAAACCCTCATGTATCATTTGCTTTATTTCCTTGCAGGGTACTGCAGTTGGGCATATCTCTGAGACTGCGATGCCTGTCTCCCAATAATCTCCCTCCTTTAGAAGTCCCTTGGCTTCGCATTCATTCCATATGTCTGTTCCAGGAAAAACACCCAATATGTTGAACTGTGGCAGATCTATCGGAATTCTGTTTGCAAACTCGATTGTGTTCTGAATTTCTTCTCTTGTCTCGTCTGGCGCGCCCACTATGAAAGATCCAACTATCACATCTGCTCCTGCCTTTCTAGCCGTTTTGACTGCGGTTTTAGATTGTTCAGGCGTTATCCGTTTGTTGTAGTAATCTAGAATTCTTTGATTAGCGCTCTCGATGCCGAAGTAGAAGATTTTACAACCGGCTTTGGCAATCTCCCAGAGCATCTCGTAGGAGGCGTTGTCGACTCTTCCTTCGCAGATCCACTCCATATCTAACTTTTCCTTTCGCATCTCTCTGCAAAGCTTGATGACATTCTTTGGGTTGGCCGTGAAATTATCATCAACAAAAATAAACTGTTCATATCCCTCGGAGGCAAGAAAACTTAGTTCCTCCAAAGTGTTCTTTACTGACCTGGGTCTCCACCTGTTACGAGAAAACTGCGTACAACAGCAAAACCGGCATCGGTACACGCAACCACGTGAAGAAACCAGGCTAGTGAACTTTCTCGACGCAACATTGGCTCCTGCAATCACAGAGTGATAGTCCTCATCAATTAACGCACGATTTGGAAAAGGAATACTGTCCAAATCCTTTATCGGAGGTCTGTCAGCGGTCGAAGCCACCTCGCTTCCATTTCTGAAACTGATTCCAAGAACATCCTTAAGCCTCTTTTTGCTCTCGAAACAATCTACCAAATCGATGACTATGCGCTCCCCTTCTCCACGTACAATGATGTCAACTGAAGGATATTTTCTCAGAACCCTTTCAGGATTGAACGTGGCATAATAGTTCCCGAATACTACAGTAACATTCGGGTTCTCCTTCTTGACCTCGTTACTGATCAATGCTGCCGTACGACCGGAGCTTGCAAGAGTTGAAAAACCAAGGATGTCAGGATTCTCAGCCTTTATCCATTGAACTGTTTCCTTTATAGTGAGACCTTTCGCTGCTTGATCTAGAACAGAAACTTCAACATTTCTCTCTTCCAGAACTGCAGCCAAATACAAAATACCTAGAGGAGGCCAAGCGCCGACAGACTTCTTCCTTTCACGTTCATCCAGATCTACGTTCGGACCAGCATTGATGAAAGAAAACTTCATGCTTTAACCTAGCCTTCCATCAAACATACGTGAAAAACATTATTATTTCTTTCCATAACCAGCGTATTCCAGATGGTGCTCGCTACCGCGTTGCTCGCTTGCCAACCTCAGCGTGCCCTCGTGATTCCGAACCAAAATATGGTGGGGCTGCCCGTCCCCATACCCAAACGGGTTCAAATCCCTATAAGTTAGAAGACGTTGATCTCTTTAGAAAGGAAAAACAATAGTAGTATATAATACCTCTTAGGCAAAAGCAAACCATTTCTAAGAAAACAGTTTTACAATAACCTATAGGCACACCTTGCACATTATATCTCAGCATACCTTATAAAGATGAGTATGCCAAGATTGGTTTTCTACCTTCTAACGCACGCTAAAAGCATATATAGAAAATCTGATGATTTTAGAGAGAGGTAATCAAAACGTCAATAGACATTAAGCTTGAACGTGGAGTTAAAGGATACAATATTGTTAGGAAAAAATGTCCGAACTGTGGTGCTGAATTCGTCTTCAAACTTCATAGGAACGCAGTTCATGACGTAGGTGGAGACGCGTTATATTATCCTGAAGAAAACGTTGTTCGCTGTAAGGTTTGCATGAGCACATTCAAATATGAATCTAAGCCTAAGGGCTGAAAACCAAATAAGTCTACTAAGCTGCTAAGCTCACAGACTCCTTTGAGTATTGATAGTTAGCGTGTGCTAGTGTGCCAACGTTGTGTTTCTATCTTCTTTTCTGTTTTTCCCCCACGAGCTCTTCTCGTCTGATGTCCCCTCGCTTTGTCACTACGAGCGCCCTCCTTGGCTTTTCTACGGGAATCCTGTTCTCTACTCACGTTCTGTCACCTCACCTTTCAATTGTCAATAGTATTCTTTCCAAAATAAACTTGTTGTCCAAATAGTGTACGTCTACCTATACTGCAAGAACTGAGGTTACATTAAACTCGAGCGCGCACTATAAGGAGAGTCTCTCCATAATCAAGCATCTTCGAGTTTGCTTCAACGCGTGCTTGTGCTCAAATAAGCCTATCTGGACTGTTGCCTTTCAAGTCTGGCGAGTTTTTTCTTCTTCCGCTTCTCCTCTCTTTCTTTCTTTTTCTGAGGCTTAGGTTTTCTTAGGTCTTCTTCTCGTGTTTCTCCTCTTGTGCTACCCATGTAACTGCCTCCTTCTCACATAAAAGCAAAGACTCTTATCTTCTTTTCTTGTATGTGATTAAAACATTTATGCACATTAGCACAAACTATGAACCAAGACAAATCAAGCAAAATAGTTGAGAAAGGTGTGAATAATGGAACAAACCAAAAAAGAATCTTTACTCGAGCGTTATTGGAGACTTAGAGGACAAGCGGACGAATTATATCAGAGACGAATGAGAGAGATCAATCAAAGAATTAACGAGGAAATGAGAAAGTCTGTACAAAGAGAACTTGATGCTTTGGAAGATGCTATAGAGAAAGCAGACCTTGTTGAGGTTTTGCGTCACAAATTGATATTGGAAGTCCTACTGGGACAGCAATCTTCATCACCCTCCAGAAGTTCTTCTGATTCAGTTTTATGACTTGTGCAAGTACCATTAACTGGTTATCAGAGACTTGAAGCAAACAAAGAGTATGGCGCGGGGAGTCGGATTCGAACCCTACCCCAAGTGGACATATCTCCACCAAATCTGGCTTTTTTCAGTAATAGGTAGCACTTAAATACATTTGTAGATTTTTATTAATGTTTAGTGTCGATAAATTTAGGGTCACGCAGATAATCGAAAACAGGAAGAATTAAAGATTGAGCTTGACACAAATTTACGATCTATATAAATGGTATAAAAACCTGAAGAAAAACGATACGAGAACTCCCATTTTCGGTTCAATTGACGTTACAAACGGATGCAATCTTAAATGTATACACTGTTATTGGTGGAAAAACAAATGCCAATCTGAACTCAGCGCAAAAGAATGGACAAAAATAGCGAGAGAAATGAGAGCGATGGGAATTCTCGGTGTTGCTCTATGTGGTGGTGAACCTCTCTTACGTTTAGATGTGGTAAAGGGGCTAATAAAAGAAATGAATTGTGCAATAATAACCAATGGGACTGCACCATTTCCCGAATTTCTGAAAAATGTAGGTTTCAGCGTTTCTGTTGACGGAACAGAAAAAATCCATAACAGAATTAGAGGAGCAAAGATTGTTGGTTTTAACGTTTATCAAAGAGTTAAAGAAAATGTAATCAATTCACCAAGCGACATAATTTTGATTAACATGACATTGAACAGACTAAACATGAATGAAATTGAAGGGGTGGTTAAAGAATTCTACGATTATGCAAAAGGCATGAGCATATCATTCTATACTCCATTTTCTCATAGTGACCCTTTATGGATACCCTACGGCAGTCTCAGAGACAAAATTATAGACAAGATCAAAAAAATCAAAAAAAGGGATCCTTATTTTATCGTAAATACCGAAAAACAATTGGAAATATTTAGGTCATCTGAATGGACAAAAAATTGTCCATCTTTCGTATTTTTATCATTTGACAGCATGGGAAGAATTAAAAACCCATGTATTTTAGGGAAAGGAGCAATCTGTGAAAAATGTGGTCTAGATTGTATGTCAGGCGCTTATACAATTATTGATCTAAATGATTCTGATTGGGCAAGCATTTTGTATAATAATTTCAAAAAGCGCAAGTTGGTAAAAGGAGAAATGAAAATGGTTTTGGGCACTGGATCGTTAATAAAACTCGGGTTATTCTCATGTTTAGTAAAAGTCTTCGGCAAGATAATCAAGTAGACCTGCGCGCATTTGCTAAGAAGAGAAATTGTCAACAGTCCCTAGCGCGCACTATTGATTTCACGTCAGATATGAGTATCTCCATTTTCTTATTAATCTCAGGTTTCAAACTTGCATACAATAGCAGCAGATATTTTCACTTGAACAGCCTAGAAAAGTCTTCTTCAAGCAAAATAAGACAGAATTGGCGTTTTAGTGCGTGAGGATAAGGTTTGAACCCGTGTGTTATTAAGGCCACCAGTTTGGCTGGTGTGTATAAATGGAGAACCAATACCTAAGATATTTTAGGCTTCTATCGTACTCACAACCAAACGGGTTTGGGTCCTATAATGGGGCTGCCCGTCCCCATACCCAAATGGGTTCGGGGCCGCCTATTCTTCAAAGTTTAGCATTGAGGCAAGAGTTCGAAGCTCCCAAGCTATTTTTACATGCTTTAAAGAATACTATCCTTTTTTCTTTGCAATGGTCAAAAGCTTCTCTAATCGATCGCCAGAAAATTGTCTCGTCGAACCTTCAATTTTGAGTTCAGACGTTACGTGGAAGAAGACAAACATGTTTGTGCCACGAAAGAAAAGTGAAGGATGAGTTGCCCAGTCTCTTTCCAATGAATTATATATTTCTATGTTATCAGCAAACAATTTAAATATATTAACTCTTTTGATGATTATATGCCGAAGATAAATGATTTTGATTCAGAAGCCCAGTACTATGATTTGTTAGAAAAGAAGAATCAACCTTCATTTAACTTGATTGTTGATTTTTTAGAAAAATTATTTAAGAAGAACAATTCAAAGACCATTCTTGATGTGACTTGCGGCACTGGTGCCCAAGCAATTCCTTTGGCAAAAAGAGGTTTTCAAACTGTTGGTTCTGACATTGGAAAAAAACTCTTAACCATAGCCCGAAGAAAGAGCAAAGGAGTTTCCAACATCAAGCTTGTTCATGGTGATGTAAGATACACGAAATTTGGTAAATTTGATGCAGTGATTTCTATGCTAAACTCTCTGGGTTATTTAAATAAAAAGGATTTTAGGAAAGCACTAATTAATATCAACTCAAATTTAAAAGAAGACGGACTCCTAGTTTTTGACAATACAAATAAGACCTGTTTAGATATTGGGAATTTTACTGCAGATAAAATAATCGATACTGCTGGGGAAGATAATAGAACAAAATTTGTGAGATTTTGCAAATCAAAATATGACAAAAAATCAGGGATTATAACAACTAAATGGGAAACAGTAATTCAAAGAAATTCTCAAAAACCATTAGAAGCAAGTGGTATTTGGAAGAGACAAACTTATACCATAGAGGATTTGAAAAGTATATTTAGACAGACAGGGTTTCAACTAGAAAACGTTTATGATAGATCGCTCGAGAAATTTGAGGATAGGAAAAGTTTCTCGTATTTGATTGTTGCAAGGAAAACTAGCGCGCTAGGTAAATAATCCTTCATAATATTGTGGAGCAGCATGCGACTAGCGATCTTGAGTTCTCAGGCTGTGTGGCTCTTTGGCGAATAGAAAAAAACAAGCCCAGGCACCATGAGACCTAGAGCAGGAATCAAGTAAACAGTGCCCACACCAAATGAAGCTTCTACGATGGCACACATCAACGGTCCAAGAAGCATCCCAAAGGTCTCAACGCCGCTGACAAAGCCCATTGCCGATCCGAAAAAGCTAGACTCGGTTGAGTCTGCAATGAAAGCTAACCCAATTGGGCATTGTATGCCAATCATGAACCCCCAAAGCGCTGAGATTATCGCGAAGTCGTAGAAGCCTTTCACTAGAGGTAACGCCATCACCGTTGCGCCTGCGAGGAAAATCCCTATGAATACGAATAATTTTCTGCGATGAATGATATCGGAGAGGGGACCTGATAGCAGGCTCGAGATACAATGCGTTATGCCGATCAGCGAAACAATCGTGCCTATTCGTATGTTGTCAAGGGCGAGGACTTGTTGACCGAAAGCTTGGATTGTATACATCAAATACGCAATCCATCCAATCCCGATTCCAAACAACTTTATCATTATTGCAAGTATGTTCCTGTTTCGCACCACTTTTATTCCGATTTCAGTGATTCTCACTCTCTTAGGGTCATCCATTGTTTTTTCCGATACACCTTTTGCAGGAAGTGCTGGTGTTAAGAAGACTGTAGCAAAAACAAAGACAATGCTTATCAAGAATAGTGAGCGGTATCCATTTGCTTCGGAGATTACTCCGCCTATGAAGGGTCCGATTATCATTGCTATTGCAGTTATTTTCATGTGGAACAAAAAGCCGATGCCTCGGTGTTGGATGCCAAAGAAGCCTGCGAGCTGAGCTATCAAGGTGACTGACGCTAATGCTGTGCCCATTCCAGTCAAAGTTCTGGCAAATATCAATAGGATTATGTCTGTCGCATAGTAAGCGCAGATGTATGAAGCGCGCGCTATGCCTATGATGAATGGTTTTCGTTTTCCAAGTTTATCTGACCACAAGCCGCCCAGTGGACTCAGAACAGCGTACGATAGACTGTAAATATTCAATACTGCACCGGTCAAAATTGCTGATGCTTCAAGAGAAGCGGAGAATGGATTTGGCAATAAATTCTTTCATTTTTTGGTCTTTTACTACTAAGAAACGCCATGGTTGGGCATTTCGTGCAGGCGAAGCAAGTCTAGCAGCATTCAAGATTTTTTTCAAGTCCTCCTGTGGCATGTCGCATGGTTTGTATTTTCCTATGCTTCTTCTCTTTTCGACTATTTCAAAGATCTCCGCATAATCGGTGTTTTCAGCAATCTTGTTGTCGAGACGTGTTGTTATGGCATTATGGTTTTCGTTTTCCTGCATTTGAATGCCCCATTTGTTCTACAACTGCAAGGTAGTAGAAACGTATTTAAAGGTTCTCTGACAAGAACTTATCAGAAAACGTAAGGTAGAGAACAATGGACAAGATTGACAAATCTGTCGCAGAAAGCCTAGTCGCAAAATTCAAAACGTTCGGTCTCTCAACCTATGCGGCAAGGACGTACCTGACGCTTTTGTCGCATCCCAGCGCATCCGCTAGCTACCTTTGCAAAGAAACTGGCATACCAGACTCCAAAATGTACTATGCTCTCAGCGAACTTGCAAAAAAAAGCATGATAATTGTGCAGACAGGAACACCGAGCATGTACAAGCCAATGCATCCAAAGGAAGCAATAAGCAATCTAAAACAACAACTTGCTGATGACACAAACCAAAAGATAACACAAGCAGACGCACTGGCAGAAATTCTTTCGCCAATTTTCGAGAACGCCGAAGGAAAAGAAGAAATTGAGTTAGCCTATGTAATTCGCGGACGAAGAAACATCGTTAAAAAAATGAAAGATCTTATAGGTTCTGCCAAAAAAGAAGCTGCAATCTTCATTTCAGAAAAAGATCTACTGGATGAATTGACTCCATCAATAAAGGAAGCAGAAACTCACGTTGAAACTAAATTAGCCTTAAACGAAAAACTCCTCGGAGCCGCAAAACTAAACAGATTGAAGCAACCGAGGATACTGACATGTTCTTGTAACATCATTATTTCTGACATGAAAACACTCATAACAATCTCCAGCTGGAAAAACGAGATCGCAATAATGACCAATGACAAGGGGTTGATAAACATTACTAGAGAATCATACGAAAATCCCAAATGCTGTGAGGAAACAAGCTAAATACGCAAAATAATAACGAGAAAGAACGGAGACTTTTCGGCTTCGAAAGATCAGTGCTTATATATAATATCGTCATACCGTTAAATGTTTCTTTTACTTGAATTGTGGGAATTTCATTGCTTTCTTACTTTTTCTTGTAAGCTCACGTGAGAGAAAGCTTAAATATTCTACTACTTTTTAGTAGTAGCGAAAACACAAAGAGGTTGAATAGAATGAACGAATGTTCATGTGGCATACCGTCAACAAAAAACGTTGAAAAAGCCGTGAAAAAAGCTTATGGACGATTGTGGGCCAGTCAGAAAGAATCAAAGTCGAAGTCGCACAATTCGGCTTTCTCACCCCATGATTCTCTCATCAAAGAACTAGCTCCACACAATGGTATGAAAATACTAGACATAGGGTCAGGCAACGGCGATACTATACTTGCAATAGCTGAACGTGTTAAACCAAACGGGAAAGCAGTAGGCGTAGATTTCTCTCCGAAAGGAATAGCATTCGCGAAAGAAAAGGCTAAAGAGCGAAACTTAGAAAACGTTGCAGAGTTCCATTTGGCCAACGCTGTAAAGTTGCCTTTCCCAGATAGCACATTCGACGCTGTAATCAGCGAATGCGTGGTCTGCTTGATACCTGACAAACAGATAGCGCTTAGCGAAAAGGTTCGGGTTCTAAAGCCTGGCGGCAGAGTTTTGATGCATGACGTAATTACCTGGATATCGATGCCAAAGGTTATCACGGAAAATGAAACATTATACTGTGACTGTATTGGCGGTGCAGTGAGCGTGGAAGATTACGTAAGAATGATGGAAAAGGCGGGACTGATCAAAATCAAAACTGTGGACTTCACAAAGAAAGCACAGAAAACATTGAAAAGATACATACTTGAGCAAGCCATTAACATAGAAGATGAACAGAAATTTCAAGAAGCCATCAGTTTCGTTCGCAAAGGCGGAATCGGATACGCGCTATTTTCAGGCGAAAAACCAAAAAGCAATCTGGAGAAACTTGCTTAAATGAGCCAGACAATAGATTCAAAAATCTCCGCAAAACACAGAATCTCCCTTATTCTCTCTCTATTTTGGAATCTTATTGGTGTCCTTTCCAGAAAATTTTGTCCGACTGTTCATAAAGCAATTGGACCTCAAGATCACTTTGCTGAAGCTAGCGCTGTCATAATTGTTCTTGGCGATCAAAACATTGCGCCGTATTGGTACTTACAGGATCCGATGATTTCTGCAGAGCATCTTGTCTTGGCTGGCTACTGCGTTAGGCTATGGAACCTGTTGGATTGGGGCGCTTGCCGACTGGGTTCCGGAGAACACAACAGTTGTCAAACAAGCTTTAAAGATACCCGAAGAAATAAGTATTGCCTGCATCATAGCAATAGGCGTTGCGGATGAAAAACCAGGAGCTCGACCGAGGAATGCTTTGCGAGAGATTTGCTACGAAGAGGTATACGGCAAGCCATCGAATTTTCTCTAATTTCTTTATTGTTTAGAGCTTATTAAGGAGAAGTGATCATGGAAGAATACCAAACCCTAAAGAAGAAATTAGAGGTTCCCGATGACTTGGTGCAGGTTTTAACCAGGTTAGTGTCACACGAAGACAGCCGCATTTTACTTTTGATAACCGAAAATTTTCAAACTGCTTTGACTATAGCAAAAAGACTTGAAGAAAAGAAGTTGAAGAGAATATCTTCAAAGCTCAAGTCGCTTTACCAGAGAGGATTTCTTTATAGGAAAAAAATTGATGATCAAGAAGCTTACAGATGTAGAAGCTTCTACGATATAATCCGACAGCATCTCGAAGAGTACAGATATGACATGTTAGGATTCGAGAACCTTCACACGCTTCGGCAATACTATATTTCTACAAGAATCGGAAAAACTGAAAGAACCATAAAAAGCGGGCAGTTAAAGTATTCCTCTAAGGTCATACCAATAAGAAAGGCGATTCCTGTAACCCAGTACATACTACCAACACAACAAGCCATCGAAATTCTGAAAGAGGCAACATTCTTTGCTCTTGCAAAATGTGGGTGTCGTGTGGCTTTCAGAAACTGCAATAATCCTTTAGACACATGTCTTCTCTTAGATGAAGAAGCTGAGTATTTGATGTCTCGAGGATACGCGAAAAAAATATCGCTAGAAGAGGCGGAAAATGTTCTCGAAACTGCAAATAGAGCCAGTTTGGTCCATCTTACGTTGTATCTGCCTGGTCAGAAAATCTATGCCATATGCAGCTGTTGTCCCTGTTGTTGCCATGATTTGCAAGCACTTTTGAGGTATGGCAAAACTTTCTTCGTTGCGAAGTCCGACTACATCGCAATTTGTGATACAGACCTTTGTAATGGATGTGGTGCATGCATTAAAAGATGCTTGTTCGGCGCAAGAAAAATGCAAAATGAAAAATCCACAGTGAAAGAAGATAATTGTTACGGTTGCGGACTATGCGTCACAACATGCCCCACAGGAGCCTCCAAACTTATCCTTAGAAGAAAAATAAGGAGATGAAAATAATGATAAACGAGTTAGATGAAAAAACAAGATTGTTGAAGCTTACAGGCGAATTGCTCAACTCAATCATAAAAGGTTTAGCTAAAGTTGACTTAGAAACTAGACAAGAAATTATGGAATTATGCGGTGAAGCTTGCGCTCGCTCAGATGGAGACCTCGAAATTGCCAAAAAAATCGCTGAAGAGTCTGCTGATGAGGAAGAAATTCTGGCGAGAGTAAATAGGGAAATCCCTTGGTGTGGCACTTGGACCGAAGAGAAAACACAATTCAAACTGTTTGCACTAAGTGTGGTTGCCCCTTAGTAAAAAATAAAGTGGTGAATCTTACAGGAACATTTTGCTACTGTTCAAGAGGCTGGGTGAAAAAGATTTTTGAAACAGCGTTAAAGAAACCCGTAAACGTTGAGCTAGAGAAATCAATTGGTCGTGGAGACAAGGTCTGCAAATTTGTTGTTTACATGTGACTAAAATGAAATGAGTAGAGGAAAGTTAAACAAAAGATAAACAAAAAGGAGATGACTAGAAACGCACGCGTCAAAATTCAAGATCGTAAATGCTGACCCTTTACCGAATGAAGAAATTGTTCGCCGTAGTAAATATCTGCCCCAAGGTTTCTACCTAGTTGCCCCATCATCAAATGAAAAAGAAGAGCTAGAAAAGCTGCTCAGCGATGCAGAGTTCTTGATGGTAGGTAGCCGGAAAATAGACAAAGACACAATCAACGCAGGAAAAAAACTTCGGCTCATCCAATGTTTGAGGACTAGCCCTGAGAATGTTGATGTTGGAGCAGCTAAGGCTGCGGGTATTCCTGTGGCTACCTTAAGATTGATGCACTATCCAGCCGTTGCAGAGCACACTGTTCTTCTCATGCTTGCTCTAGCCAAACATCTCTTATTTGCTCATCCTTCCGTCGTTGCAGGCCACAATCCCAAGAACCTAGAACCACTGTTGACAAGCGCGACTAAGATCGCTTACAACTGGCTTGAAGTCAAAGGCATAACCTATCTGCACGGGAAAACAATCGGCATAATTGGTCTCGGTGAAATAGGCAAAGAAGTGGTAAAAAGACTTCGCGCCTTTGAAACAAAAATTCTCTACTACAAACGCCACCGTCTTACAGAAAGAGAAGAGAAATCTTTTGGTGCAAACTATGCTAACCTAGATGAGCTCCTGACGAAATCTGACTTCGTGAGCCTACATGTTCCTCACACATCCGAAACAGAAAAGATGATCGGTGAACGAGAACTAGCACTAATGAAACACACAGCTTTTCTAATAAATACCTCCAGAGGCAACGTAGTCGACGAGATCGCACTCTATAAAGCGCTGAAAGAAAAGAGAATAGCAGGAGCAGGACTTGATGTCTTTAGCGAAGAACCCGTTCTGCCTCCAAACCCCCTGCTCGCCTTGGACAATGTTGTACTGACTCCACACGTGGCTAGCGGCTTTGACTCGCTAACAAGTTCTATGGATTACTACTATCCTAAGTATTTTGAAAATATCATTCGAGTAGCAAGAGGAAAGAAACCTCTAAAATACATACAACCATAAATAGATCACAAGGCGCGCGCTAAGACTCGTTAAAAATACAACATGAAAGACAATTGGTAGATGGACATGAAGTTGTTCAAGATTGGTATCATAGGCGTTCCCTACAACGTAAGCTCATTTGGATCCGGAACAGACAAAAGTCCTGAGGCTCTGCGCAAAGCAGGAATAGTGGAAACGTTAAAGAAAATCAGTGTTAAGGTCAACGATCTAGGTGATTTGGAAACTGAATTGCCTTTTCCGAATATCAACAACCCCAAACTTAGGAACCCTGAACAAGTTGTAGTTTTATGCAGAACCTTGGCGACAAGAATCCAGAGTATAGCAGAGGACGGATATTTTCCGTTTGTAATAGGTGGAGATGATAGCGTCTTGATGGGAATAATTGAAGGTTCTAAGAGGGCGTTAGGCGATAGAATTGGATTGATCTACATGGATGCGCATGGCGACTTTAACGTGCCTGAAACGACACCTTCGGGAACAATAGGTGGAATGGATGTGGCAATCACCGCAGGCAGAGGAGCAAGAGAGCTTGTAGAGATGTTTGATTATTCTCCAATACTTCACGAGGAAAACATCGTCTTATGCGGTGTACGCGATCTCGACGAAACGGAGAAACTGGCGTTGACGGAATCGAAGGTTAGGGTCTATACTGGGAAAGCATTGAAAACCCTTGGTGCCGAGCAGACTGTTAAGAACATTCTTCGAGACCTGCAACAAGTCTGTGATAAGGTATTTTTACATGTGGACATAGATGTACTCGATGCTTCTGTGATTTCAGCCCAAGCCCTTACCGTGCCTGATGGTATGTCATCAAAAGAATTTCAAAAAACCCTTCAAATGTTAATGGAGAGCGATAGATTGTGCGGTATTTCCGTAATGATGTTTGACCCCGCAAAAGATCATGATGGGAAAGAAGCGAGAAAACTTATCAAACTTGTTGCAAATGCTTTACGAGGCTAGGTCTAATTTCTTGATTGATTAGGTGCAACACAAATGGGTTCAAGCGAATCCACGGAAGGGGAGCAGTACAGTGTCACGTTAACCCAAGAAGAAATAGAGGTCTTGAGATATATCTTTGAGACCATTTTGGAGACTGTAAAGGCTCCAACTCTAAATGAAATGCAATCTGCTCTCAAAAAGCCTGAAGACCACATCGTTCGGGCTCTAAGAGAACTTGAGAACAAGGATCTTCTTCTAAGAAAAAGAGGAACCCAAGAAATCGTAAGCATCTATCCTTTATCTCTTATACCTACAAGGCAT
>Ga0315309_1000730_pt1 | contig 20048 bp, 23 predicted proteins | sample TDP4_MG_FD_203080 | JGI IMG/M metagenome (GOLD analysis project Ga0315309, IMG submission 203080) | Freshwater sediment microbial communities from Lake Towuti, South Sulawesi, Indonesia - TDP4 | ecosystem: Environmental > Aquatic > Freshwater > Lake > Sediment | place: Indonesia: South Sulawesi... | reverse complement strand
GGATGGGTAACTGGGCACAGCTCCATCGTCTACGCGCCGCTGATGCACGGAGCATCCATAGTCGTATACGAAGGGGCACCAGACTATCCAAAACCAGATAGGTGGTGGGAAATAATCGAGAAATATAAAGTGACAATCTTTTACACATCGCCAACAGCCATAAGAATGTTCATGAGATACGGCGAAGAATGGCCTAAAAAACACGACTTAAGCAGCCTAACAATCCTAGGAAGCGTGGGAGAACCAATAAACCCAGAGGCATGGCTGTGGTATTTCAGACACATAGGAGGTGAACGCTGTCCAATAGTGGACACTTGGTGGCAGACAGAAACTGGAGGGATAATGATTTCACCGGCACCCGGCATAGGACTGGTTCCACTAAAACCAGGATCAGCAACATTCCCATTACCCGGCATCGATGCAGACGTTGTAGATGAGAGTGGCAGACCTGCACCCCCCGGCGTTAGGGGTTATCTGATCATAAAGAAGCCTTGGCCAGGCATGTTGACTTCATTGTACAAGGATCCTGAACGTTTTAAGGAAGCTTATTGGTCTAGATTTACAGATGTTTACTACACTGGCGATTATTGCATGAAGGATGACGAAGGATACTTCTGGCTTTTAGGAAGGGCGGATGAGGTCTTAAAGATTGCAGGCCACAGATTGGGCACTATGGAACTGGAAAGCGCAATTATCTCCCATCCAGCAGTAGCCGAAGCGGCAGTGATTGGCAAGCCTCACGAAATTAAAGGAGAAACAATAGTGGTTTTTGCCATCCTGAGGCAAGGCTATGACCCTGGTGACGAGCTCAAAAAGGATTTAACAGAGCACCTGAGGAAAACCGTCGGACCTATCGCGTCACCTGACGAAGTATATTTCGTTTCAAAGCTTCCAAAGACGAGAAGCGGCAAGATTATGAGGAGAGTTTTGAGGGCGCTGGCTTCAGGTCTGCCCATAGGTGATGTCACTACACTGGAAGACGAGGCTTCTGTGGAAGAGGCAAGGCAAGCATACGAAGAGTTCAGAAAGATAGTAACCAAATAACTCTCTTTGTCGTAAGCGGAATATCCTGCTTGTTGTTTTTGCAACCTACGGATAGATCCGTCGTATCGTTCTCGGAAAAGGGATCGTCTCACGAATATGCTTTAACTTGCAGACCCACATTGTAGTCCTTTCGATTCCCAACCCAAAACCTGAGTGCGGTACTGAGCCGTATCTCCTTAAATCCAAGTACCATTCGTAGGCTTTCTTCGGCAGGCCAAACTCCTCGATCCTTTGCTCGAGCAGTTTCAAGTCGTAAATTCGTTCACTGCCGCCTATTATCTCGCCGTATCCTTCGGGTGCCATCAAGTCAGCGCAAAGCGCCAGTTTAGGATCATTGGGGTCTGGTTGCATGTAGAAGGCTCTAACTCTTGCTGGGTATCTATGGACGAAGACAGGCTTTTCAAACTTTAGTGAAATAAACTTCTCATGTGGTGCTCCCAAATCTTCTCCCCATTCTATTCTGTATCTACCTTTCTGCAGCATCTCTATCGCTTCAGTGTAGCTTATTCTGTCGAACGGAGGCTCGACTTTTTTCAAAGGCTTCGTGTCTCTCTTCAACACTTCTAGCTTTCTGCTTCCTTTTTCTAAGATACTCTTCACGATGTAGGTTACCATCTCTTCCTGAAGTCTCAAGTTGTCCTCAAAGGTAAAGAACGCCATTTCAGGCTCCACCATCCAGAATTCTGTCAGGTGACGCGGAGTCTTCGATCTCTCGGCTCGAAAAGTTGGGCCGAAGCAGTAGACCTTGCCGAAACTGGCGATAGTAGCTTCGACATAAAGCTGGCCACTTTGAGTTAGAAAGGCCTTGTCGCCAAAATAAGGAGTCTCGAAGAGAGTTGCTATCCCCTCGACAGCGGAAGGGGTGAATATGGGAGTGTCTGTCAGCGTAAACCCTCTCTCATCGAGGAAATCCCTGCACGCTTTTATGACTTCGGCTCTTACTTTCAATATCGCGGTTTGTCTCGGGCTCCTTATCCACAAGTGCCTAAAGTCCATCAGAAAATCGATGCCGTGCTCCTTCTTACTCAAAGGATACTCTTGTCCTGCTAGGTGAAAAATCTTCAAATCCTTAACCCTGACTTCATAACCGCCCGGCGCTCTCTTGTCTTCTTTAACCGTACCTCTAATTTTGACCGAAGATTCTTGGGTGAGCTTATCGGTCTCTCGAAAGACTTTTTCAGCAACTTCATCTTTATGAACAGTGGACTGAATCATGCCGGTGCCATCTCTTATGATCAAGAATTGAACTCCACCGCTCGAGCGTCTCGTGACTAGCCAGCCCTTTATTTCAACTTCCTTTTCAGTCAACTTTCCGCCTAGGATGTCGCTAATATCCATTATTGCACACTTTCCTTAAAATTTTAAAGTGATGGAAGCTTATAAACTCAAAAGAAAACTTGAAAAGCGCATATATTTCAATTGCGACCCTCTTGATTATGTACTCTTCTTCAAGAATTTCTTGTTTGAGTACTGGGGACATGCGCATCAAACTCTCATGTTTGCTTCGAAATCTAAACTTTATCCCTTTTTAAGCATTGAACCTCTTTAACGCTTCGCTTGACGACTCTAAAGAATACAATGGTAGATAAAGGCATAGGGGGCAACAACAGCGGTCGAAAAATTGTTGTGGAGAAATATAGGTGTGAGCTATATCAACACATAACTCTTAAATCCCCCGGTTTGATGCCATATAAAACGAATAATAATGCAAAAGTCTGTGGAAAATGATTATAAACTGAAGGCGCTCAAACTTTCAACAATAGCGATATCAAGCGTAGTTTTTGTGGAAGCATCTTTAGGTCTGATCGTAGGCAGTCTGGCAATTTTAAGCGATGGTTTACATGCACTGCTTGATGCATTAACAACATTTATACTGCTTATTGCAACTCGCGCATCTATCAAACCTGCAGATGAGGAACACATGTATGGACACGAAAAATTTGAGTCGATAGGCGGGTTAGCAGGGGGTATTGCGCTTATAGGAATAGCAGTGCTCATAATGATTGAATCGATCCTTAGAATTAGTCGGAACGAACCCTACATCAACTTAGGATTAGAATTTGCCGGCTTCATTGCCATTGGTTATACGTTCTGTATAGACTTTTTTAGAGTTGGGATCTTTGCGAAAGCGAGAAGAAGTGAGAGTTCCACTATTAAGGCAGGGCTTTACCACGCCTTTGCTGACTTAAGTTCAACAGTTATTGCGCTTTTGGGATTTGGACTTGCAACTTCAGGGTTTTACTATGGAGACTCCCTAGCCTCAATGATTCTGAGTGTTTTTTTAGCTTATTTAAGCGTTAAACTGGTTTGGAGTAGCGGGATGGAGTTAAGCGACGCAATATCAAAAGATATAGCGGAAAAAGTTAGGAGAGAAATCTTAGGCACAAGAGGAGTGTGTAAGTGTGAAAACTTAAGAGTCAGAAGGGCAGGCGCCAAAACCTTTGTTGAAGCCACCATACAAGTCCCAGAGTACGTGAACCTCGAAGAAGCCCACAACCTAGCCTCAAGGATAGAGGCAAGCATAAAAAACTCTTTGGGTAATGTTGATGCCACGATTCACATTGAACCCACAGAAACACAAACGAAAGTGGAGAAGATCACGGAAAAAATAGCAACCGAAGTTGAAGGAGTAAAAGAAGCCCACGAAATAAACGCCGTCTACACTAATGGCAAACTCTACATAACATTGCATGCACGGGTAGATCCAAAACTATCGGTTCGCAAAGCCCACGGAATAGCTGAGAAAATCGAAAGTAAATTAAATAAAAGAATAAGCAACGTTGAAAATGTTACAGTTCATATAGAACCCTTCGACGCTGAAGTGCAGAAGGGCTCCGCAGTAGATGAAACCGAGATAAGAAAAATAATCCACAAGACAGCGGAAAGTTATCGTCAGGTTTTCCGAATAAGGAGGATAATAACCTATGTCGCTGATGAAAAACGTTACATAAGCATAGACTGCTGTTTCGGCGAGAAAACCGCTATTGAAGACGCACATAATCTTGCGTCCCGTATCGAAGAAAGAGTAAAAAAGCGGTTCGAGGAATCAGTAGTCACTGTTCATATGGAACCTGAACAAAAAGAAAAGGGATAATTTTTAGGAAAGCTCAAGCTTGTTTAGGAGAACCAGATCTTCTAGGCTGTTCATTTTTATTTTCCTGTCAGACACCGTGTAAAGCACGTCTTCTATGTAAAGCGACCTCTTCACCCAGTAAGTGCTGTCCCAATAGATGCCTACATCCTCCTGATGGGTAATGTTGCCTTTCAGGACAATGCCATCGCTTAATGTTATGTTGAAAACGTAGGCACCTTGCCACTGCCAATATTTCTCTATGCCATAGTTGAAAACTGATACCGGAATTACTAGCAAATCCTTGGACCTTTCAAAAAGGAAAGCCTTATGCTCTGTCAGAACTGGCGTATCTGACCAATCGCCTGTAACATTATACATGTCAATTTCAACTGGAGCGCTTACGTTGCTGACATCGAAAAGCGAAATTTTCACACGATTATTCTCGTCTCTTCCTATTCCTATAATATGATTTTCATCATATGGATGCAGATACCTTGTAAAACCTGGAATCTTTAGGTAACCTAGGACTTTCGGTTCGGTTGCGTTTTCGACATCAATCACAAAGAACGGGTCCCTTCGTACGACTGACGTTGAAAGATAACAGCGGTTCCCGATAAACCTAGCAGAGTCAATTTGCTCACCGAACGCTAATGTAATGTTTTCGAGTCTTCCAACGACGCTTAGGTTCATGTCGAGTATGTACACATTGTTTTGGGTGCTTCCATTTGTCCATGTTGTGGTTGCCATCCTGAAGTAATTGTTGTACTCGTCCATCGAGAATTGATTAAGTTCGCGTCCGGACACTTTTCCTTGGGCTTCTGGGTTAATGGTGCTGTTTTCTATGCGTATTCTATAGATTGTTGACTCTCCGTCGAGTTCTGGAAAGGTTATATAAATATTGCTTAACGAAACGTACATGCTGCTTGTTCCGCCAAGCATAATTGTCTTTTGAGTTGGCTCCTGTGAGGCGTCTTGCATGTTTAAGGCTACAACCGTTGTGTACAGGTAGTAATCATCAGAAGCCTCAGAGTGGAGGATTTCAGAAGCGCTTATTTCTTTAATTCCATCCTCTGAGTAGATTTTAGGAAGTATAACCGTGTCATAAATCACGTATGCTGGTTGACTTACGACGAAGTAGACATAATCGCTTATCATTCTTGAATTGAAGTAGCTACCCGTAATCGTGAAATTTGTCAAAAGCGCTGGTTCTGATTTGTTTGAAATGTCATAGACGTTCGCGAAGGTTTTGACATCAATAATAAAGCTACGATATCCAAGCTCAGGAAACTTGTATTTAGACCCTAAGACCGCTAGTCTGTTGCCATCTTGACTTACAAAGATTTCTGTAGGAAATGTCTCATTAAAAGTCATTTTCGAAAGTATTCGAGCTTCTTCTACCGGATAAGCCCTTAGAATGAGAACGCTATTGCCTGACACCAAGTAGATGTATTCTCCATCGGTTTTTACGATGTCAGCTTCATCAACCCCGGCAACTTGGATGTTTGTGGATGACCAATCAGCCACAAATTCTAACGCGGATGTTGGTGCAGGCGACAAACCCGGTGCAGTGAAGTAGGTGACTTGAGAGGATTCCATAAAGATTCGCACTGGACCCAGATTAACGTCCACGGGGCCTAGAAACAGAAATGGCCCCTGAGTTCTTGAGTTCGTGGTCAAGAAGCTCCTTAATTCCTCATAGGAAGAAAATGCTGTTAGCACCCCAGAAGATGGTCCAGACGGTTGAAATTTCGGTATGTTGACTCCAAAGTTGTAACATAATGTGCCTAATACTAGGGCTAAAAGAACCGCGACAACCCCGTATAGCTGCGCGCGTCTTTTAATTTTACTTTCCATAGGGAAATACACCTACTAAAAATAAGGCTTTCATTGTATATTATTCTAATCCTTAGTACAGTTCAAGCCAGAAATTAGAACGGCCTTAGAGACCATACACGAATTGCTTCGTACCAAAATATTGTCAGAACCATCGCTCCAAATAGAAGAATAAACAAGCTTTCTCTTGTAAAGCCCTGCATCAGTATTAAAAGATAAACTATAAAAAAAGTTGTGGAGAATACCGCGTAAAAGAAGTATCTTGGAAAAAGAAGCCTTCCAAGTTTGACGAAGTGTCGAATCACCCCGATTTTGACTTCGCTGATTAAAGAGTAATGGCCTCCTATGTCCTGTTTCTGCACTAAGCCTAATTCGCGCAGTTGCTCAAGATGATGCTGCGCCACACTAGGACTGCTGAAATGTAGGGCTTTCTGAACCTCGCGAACACTCATCGGTCGACCACTTTTCAAAAGAAGCCAGTAAACCTTCCAAGCCTTACCTCTGAGTGCGTATTCAAATTTGATTTCATCCTCTAAACTCAACGAACAACACGCTTCTATACCAGAGTTATAAAACATGAGACTTATAAGTCCAATTTTTAGAACAAGGTTCTGCAGGACAGCGCGATTTTTTAACTTGCGAGGCAAAAAACATGACGAACATTACTTCATCATAGAGCACCAACAACAAATGCCAACAATCCGACAACGAACCAAAAAAGAACGATATTCTTAACTTTTCTAGCGTTTCCTCTTGAATAATCCTCAAGAAGCATAAGCGAAGACGCTACAAGCCCGAAATCGGTTATGGCCACTAAAGGAATGAACCAAAAAGAAACAATGGTTAGGAGCCAAGGTATCGGACTCAATAGGACAGCCGAAAGATAAAAGAGCACGGCTGCCACTGCGGCTGTTCTCTCTCCATGTCGAACAGCTATGGTTTGAATATTTCTCACACTATCCCCTCCAACATCGACTATTCCTTTTGTTATCTCCCTGCCAGTGTTTGAGAGGAAAGCCATGGAAGCGAAAATTAAAACATTTGGCACGATTGCGTTAGTTGCCGCTAAGTTACCGTAAAGGAAAGGCACCGCCACACAGAAGCTAACGAGGAAATTGCCCAGAAGCCCTGTCTTTTTTCCGACGGTCACGTAAGCTGTAGAGACAGCCAAAGAAATTACGGCAGTTACAAAACAGAGAGGACTAGTCGTATCGGTTAAAAATGCCGCTATGAAGCCTATGGCTGTGAGAAAAAAGGCAAACACCAGCGCTTCTTCAGGTTTAATTAAACCGCTTGGAATTGGACGAGTAGGCTCGTTTATGGCGTCGATTTCTTTATCATAATAGTCATTTATAGCCATAGAAGCGGCGGTTAGCATAAAGCCGGTGACGAATCCGTAAATGAGATTCTGCCAAAGGTTGCCAAAAATATCGGGACTTGCTAAGGCTGCACCGACTATAACGGCAAAACCCATCATTAGGCAATTCACTGGGCGCATTAAGCGTACATAACCGCCTATTTTACGCATACACTCAAACCTTGTCATAACCATAAGCATCCATTAAGGCTATAAAATTCACTGTTGGATTCGAAAGTTTAATACGCTTAAGCAAACAAACCATTAATAAAGTTTGTTGGTGGCAAACTTTTGCACAGCAACTACGCACCCGAAAGGTTAAGAGTAATAATTCCAGTGGGAGGAAAAGCGAAGCGTCTGCTCCCACTCACAGCAGAAACAAGTAAGGCGTGCCTTCGCATATTAAACAGACCGTTGATAGAGTTTTCGCTGCTGTCCCTTGCCCGCCAGGGCATCAAAAACTTCATCTTCGGAGTGAAAGGCTACACGAACTATAGGGACTTGCATGACTATTTCGAGTCGGGCTACGGATTTTCCACCAGATACAGCATAACCCCCCGCGTCCACATAAAATATCAACCAAACGTTGATGACGTGGGCAGCGCAGACTCCGCAAGGATAAACATGGAATACTACAACGTGAAAGACCCGATTTTCGCGGTGCAAGGCGACAACATCTTCGATGTAGACCTAAAAGAACTTGTGGAATTCCACCAAAAGAAGGGAGCCAGCATGACTATAGCGTTAAGGGAAGTCGAAGACGTTGAAGGCTATGGTATAGCAGATATAGATAAGGACATGAGAATTTCAAGATTTGTAGAGAAACCCCTGCCTAAAGACGCGCCTTCAAACTTGGCCAACACAGGCTTGTACATGGTCTCACCGGAGATAAGGAAAATCTTCAAAGAAGAAGGGGTTAAAGAGATAGTTAAGAGGAAGCATCGCCTAGACTTCGGCTACGATTTCATCCCCTACGTAATAAAAACCGGAAGACCTGTGTATGGTTATACCTTGAAGGGGTGTTGGTATGATGTTGGCACTCCCAAACGCTATTTAGATGCCATGCAAGACATGCTTAACGGTCGCTTCTCTTCATTAACGGATTTTGGCGGAAGAATAAACAAAGAAGCCAGGATGTGGGTTCAGGGTGAAAGCGCTGAATCGATGAAGAGGAGAAAAGAAATCATAAAGAAAATCAAAGAGGAAAAAATAGAGGTTGAAGGCGCTGTTCTCATTGGAAGACATTGCAAGATAAGCGATGGCGTAAGAATAGCGAACTCATGCATCGACAACTACACAAAAATCGACGAAGGCGTTGTGATAGAAAACTCCGCCGTCATGGACAGGGCCATAATAGAGGAAAAGGCGGAAATAAAAGAAAGCATCATAGGAAGACACGTAACAATCCTTTCAAGCCCGAAGAAACGGACAATAATAGATTCCGTTTCAGTCATAGCGGACGACGTAACAATAGCGGAAGGCTGCAAGCTAACAGCTACGAAAATCTATCCGCATCAATACGTGAGAGGAGAATTCGCCAACCAGACGTTGATGCCAGGTTAGTTTTCCAGTTTTACCCTAATGTTTCAAATGTTATTTCCTCATCTTGATGATGCAAATAGTGGAATTCAGCAAAAGTTTTATCATCTAACAAGTTATACTTCTATATCGTGTTGCCCCATGAAAAAACGCATAATTAGCCTGCTTATCTTATGCCTGTCAACCGTGGCTGTCACGTTTACTCAAGCTTCCTACTCCGAATATCCCTCAGAACTTGTGGAAAACGTTAGCGTGATAGTCAACTGCACAACCGCCAAAATCATCACCAGCAGCATGATAATATCCCATAACACCTCGCTCATGCATTTTCCAAGCACAGTTAATATGGCTGACTCGCGCTTTGAGAAAGTAACAGCTGTGGGGCTAATATTCTCACCCGACCAATCATTTCTCGTATACTCCTTTAACGACACAGACGCTACAACCTCAAGGTCAATCGCGGACCAGATAACGCCCACCATAAAAACTGCATTCCAAGCCGATTTCACCTTCAATACGGTAGGCACTAGGGATAGCATAATTGAAGTAAACTACACTGGACCCGGAAAATCGAACATGCCACAGTATACTCAATGGGTGATGTCTGAATGCCTAGCTCCGGATTTAGAGGGGTTTTCACTAACATTTCTTCCGATGGCTCAGGAACCCGGAGCCTTCATCATAGTCACTGCCTCGAAAGAAAGCGGAGGTTTCGATTGGACATACTCAATGACAACTACCTACATAATGAGTATTCCAACGGGTTCGGAAAACCACCGCATAGACGTTCTTGATCAACTTGACGTGGGTTCACTTGCTCCCTCGCCCTATGTAAGCCTCGAAGAAGGCATGTACACGTCAATAGTTAATTTACAGATTTTGTACGAGCAAGCAGTGTCATACGTTTCCTCCGAACCCGGATTAGGTACACCTCCATCCAAAGGTTGGTTCTTATCTCCATACAACCCACCCAAAACATTCATGGCTTACTTTTACTTCGGAGATGATCCCTCACCAGTCAGTGTTTTAACATTCACCTTCAGCGGCATAGTGATTCCAGAGTTTACAACGCTAGCTATAGCGGCTATACTATTGCTGTCAACAATGATTGTCCTGTTTCTGAAGAAGCGACTCTTGAAAATGCTAGGGTAAAAATGAGGATTGTCCTGTCAGAGATCAGAAAGGAGACAGTTTCAGTAAGCCAATATTTAGAAAGCATGAAACAGCCATTTCAAGAGAAATTCTTAACAAGAAAACAAACATACCAACCCAAACGAGAAGCAATAAACCAGCTTAAAAAATTCGCAGAAAAATACACAGTGGTTGCTTTTTCAGCGGAATGGTGCAAAGATTGCACAGCAAACATCCCAGTCTTGGCCATAATATCCGAAACAACAGGACTGGAAGTCAGAATCTTCGGAGGCTTAATGAAAGACCCATTGAGCCGTACCGGAAAATGGAGAATCCCGCCTTTGCCACCAGAAGTGAAAACATTTAATGTTGAAAAAATCCCGCTTATAATATTGTTTGACAAAGAAGGCAGGGAAGTTGGAAAAATAGTCGAGAACCCGCGAAGAGAACCAACACTAGAAGAAGAACTACTAGAAATTATGCTGGAGAAAAATCAGTAAACTCGGTTATTCATCGCTTTTATGGATGAACCGTTTTTCGTTCCATTTCATTTTCTCAAGATAATCTCTTTCCAAGTCCAGGTCCAAAGCCATACACGCCTGCATAAAATAGACGAAGATGTCTATGAGCTCATGCTTTAATTCTTCAACCATGAAACTCTGTTTGTCGCGATAAAATTGCTTTCGGATTCTGGATATTTCACCAAGTTCTTCAACCATCACAAGCACGAAATGCTCCATGAATCTTAAGGAGTCTTCGAGTGTGCGACATTTCTCGTATGCATTCCATCCCAACTTTCGATCAAACTCTCTCTGCACTTCAAAAATCTGCTTCAACTCCAACAGTTAAACTCTCCTTGGCGGAAACATCTTTCTAAAGTATAGGTATTTAGGCTTTAAACCACTTGAATATCAGATATCTTATCTTTTCCTTTTCTAAGTCTGGCACTGCTATGATGAACCTTTTTCTGACGGTTGTTGCGAGTCTTCCAGCCTTAACGATCTCTGTTGCTGTCATCTCAGACTTTGCACTTTTAACAGAAACCATGTATGGTGCGTGCTCAACGCCGGGCCCGTGTTTGTAAACGGCGAAGTCGCATCCAAACTTTATGCCAGGCGTAACTACTAAGCCGCTCTCCCGCAAATCACGATAAACGGCGTATTTCTCGTCGAATTCCTCATACAATTGCTTAGCTTTTTGACGTAGCTTTTTTAGGCTGACTTTCCTCTTTTCCAAACCTTTATAAACAGTTATCATTCCCTCTTCGGCCAGAAACAAACCTTCCATCAAATCCAAAATCAAGGGAACGTCGAACTCCGGGATTTTTGGTTTTGGGACCCCCAAGGGTTTCCCGTAAAAACCCATCTTATACAGCTTTGAACCGTCTGCGGGATTCCATACAACCAAGAAGTTTTCGATAAATTCCACTTCAATTTTTCTGGGCATTCTGGTTCTTCGCCTTTTACATTATGAAAGACAAGATTCGGGCAGCGTCAGCGGCGTCTTCAGCCTTGTCTGCCGAATCCTCCAAAAGCTGCAGAACATCCCTCAACAAAATTAATGTGGGAAAGTCGAGCTTGCTGTTGAGAAGTTTTATCTCCAGTTCGCGATAAAGCTCGTCAACAGCCCGTTCAGCGACCTCGACATCCTTAGCCTTTTCCATCGCTTTAACTGAACCATAGCTGAGAACCATAGCCGTCTCCCTAAGCCTGAGCACAGCCTCCAGAACAGCCTCTGAAAGCTTCAACAAGTCCTTCTTTATATCCACGGGAACGTTCCAGTTATGCTCCATTATTTCAACCAGACGGAAGGCTATGCCTTCAGAGAAATCTGCAATCTCACTCGTCAAGTTCGTAAACCTCAAAAAATCTTCTCTGCTGAACAGAATAGCCCCTATCTCGGCAAGCTCCTGCGAAACCAGCCGTCTGGCCTTGTCAACATCCTCTTCACCGCTTCTGATTTCGGTAAAAAGCTGTCTTGCCCTTTCCTTCTCGTTTCTCAGGAAACAGTCCATCATTTGAGGAACCTTTCTGGTTAAGTCTAAGACCTTCCTCAGGTGGTCTTGGCAAACGCTCAAGGCTCTTCGTTTTACTCGCTCTTCTGTTTCAGCTGGAAGCACCAAAGTTTTCCCGCCCCACAAAACAGGGCTCTTTTTCTAGCATTAGATATGCTGAAGTGTTAAAAAAGGTAACGAAAACTCAGCTTTCTAATGGTTCGCCTAAATCCTCAGAATTGATCTTCCATCGAAAATACTTTCGTAAAAGCTCCGGCAAGTCTTCGATTGGGCTTCTAACCTGTTTCCAGGAGTCACGGTCACGGATGGTAACCGTGTTATCACTAAGCGTTTCATAATCCACTGTTATGCCCAACGGAATGCCAATTTCGTCCGCACGAGCATATCGCCTACCGATAGAGCCTGCTTCGTCACACTCAGCCACAAATCCTTCGTCAAACAGCTTCCTATGCAACACCAACGCCTTCTCTGGCAGCCCATCTTTGCTGACGAGCGGATAAATACCAACCTGTATGGGTGCGATGTCTCGTGGAAAACTCAGTATTGCTCTGTCGTCTTTGACTCGGTATGCATATTCAAGAGCAACATAAACAAGCCTGTCTGAGCCGAAACTCGGTTCAACAACGTGGGGAATGAAACGCCTTCCGCGTTCAACGACCCTTTGACGCTCAATTTCTATGTGCTCTGGTAGAACCTTGTATTTTCCAAGCATGTAGTAGCCGCTTTTCCTCATGGAAGCCTCAACTTCTCTCGGGTCGACTTTAGACACCGCCTCAGCCACCCTCGCAGCCTCGTCTTTAAAGGCTGGCCCAAGCTTAGCCATTAAAGGCTTTATAAGGAATTGTTCCCTTTCAATGGGCTTTCCGTGTTCCTTGTAAACCCGCAGGTCCTCGCCGCTGAATTCCATGTGCCGCTTCAAATCATAATCCGTTCTATAAGCGTGTCCAGAAACCTCTACCCAGCCCCAGCGCTCAACACAAACTTGTTGGTCAAAGCTTTGAAGCGAGTAATGGGCTCTTTCCCAAGGAAGCTTCTCAATGAAGCGCTGTCTTTCAGCCGGAACGCCCAAGTCGATCAACAATTTTTTGGCGTATGCCATGAAAACTGCGTGCCACTCAGCCTTAATGTAACCCTTCTCTAGCGCCTCCTTCACCGTAACTTCGGTGATTTCCTCCGAGCCTTGGAGTCTATTTTCAGCCAAGAGAAGCTGCAGCTTTTCGTTCTCAACATCCTTTAATAGGAAACAGTCTGGTTCTTTAGGGTCGAAGAAGAATTCCAAGTCTATTATGGTAAACTCTCTTAACCTTATTAGCCCTTGCCTCGGCGAAATTTCGTTTCTCAGGGCATGGCCAACTTGCAAAACACCGAAGGGAAGCTTCTCCCGAGCCATTTCGTATAAGCGCTTAAACTCCACGAAGATTCCTTGCGCCGCTTCTGGTCTTCCGTATCCGACTGCCTTTGAGTACGGACCTATGGTGGTTTTAAACATCGTTGAAAATAGTTTTGGTTCGCCGAAAGAGCCGCCGCATTCTGGGCAGCGAACATTTTTTTTCTCAATTGTCTTCTTGAGTTCTTTTAAGCTCAGCTTTTCGGTTTCGGTTTCGCTCATTTTAGCGAATTCTTGAAGCAAATGGTCTGCGCGGAATCGTTTCTTACATTTTAAGCATTCAATCATGGGCTCCTTAAAGTGGTTAACATGACCCGACGCCTCGAAAACTTTGCTTGGAGCGATTATGGACGATTCTATCTCCAAAATTCCAAGCTTGTTCACGAAAAGCTCCCTGAGTTTCCTTTCAATGCTCTGTTTCAGCTTCGCACCAAAGGGGCCATACGTGGCAAAGCCAGCTGCTCCGCCGTATATCTCGTATGATTGCCAGAAGAAGCCCCGCCGGCGGGCTAGCTCGTTGATTATCGTGAATTTGTCGGGAGCCTTGGTTTCCTCCGTCAACTTTGTCCAACCTCTTTAAACCTTAATGTTCAAAGACTTTAAGACTTACTTAATAATAAATTTTCAAATCAATAAGAAGGGTGATTTCAGGCTTGAGAACCCTAAACTATCAAGAATTGCTAGATCTGGTTGATGGCGCTGCGATTTTTTCTGCTGGGGGTGGCGGAGACCCTGAAGCGGGCTATAGCATAGTGGATAAGCTGGCTTCTCAGGGCTATACGGCTAGGCTTGCCTCTCCCGCAGAGGTGCCCGATGACGCAAAGGTTGTCAATTTCGCATGTGTTGGTGCAACAACAGCAATAGAGTATGATTCCGACGCCGCAGTGAAAACCCTAAAAACTTTGGAAGAACACGCGGGTTTTTCTGCCTACGCCACAATACCCGTGGAACTAGGCGGTTTTAACACTCTTGCAGCGGTTGATGTCGCCGTCAGACGCAAAATTCCGGTCGTGGACGCTGACGGGGCTGGAAGGTCTGTTCCTGAGGTTCATTTAAAGGTTTACACCATTGACAACATCCCATTGGCTCCGATGATTGTGGCGGATTCGTATGCAAAAAACGTGGTTGTTGTGAAGGAGACGATGGATTCGAGGGCTGCTGAGAGGATTGCCCGTACCCTCGCTGCTGAGTGGGGTCACAGCGCCTATACTGCTAGAAGAATTTTAACAGGCGCTCAAGTGAAGACATCGCCTATCCAGCTCAGTTTGTCGAAGTCCATAAAAATCGGAAGGCTGTTGAGGACAGCTGCCGAGCCAATAAAGGCGGTTTTGAAGGAAACAGGCGGCTTCACACTCTTCGAAGGCGTTGTGGATTATGCAGAACAGAAAACCGAAGCTGGATTCACGTTTGTTGCCATAAAACTTCGCGGAACACATGAATACGCCGGAAGCACTTTCGATTTTAAGGCTAAAAACGAGGTGCTCATCGCCCACAGAGACGGAAGACTCGCCGCGATTGCTCCTGACATCATCACACCCGTGCATCCGGAAACTGGCAAGTGCATAACGGCGGAAAAAATTGAGAAAGGTGATAAATTGGCGGTTTTGGGTTTACCGGCACCAAAGAAATGGAAAACCAGTAGGGGATTAGAACTGTGGAAGGATGTTCTTCAGAGGTCTAACATATTAGAGAAGTATGTACCCATTGAGAAGTTAGCGTCACAGGCGCACCGCTGAAAAAAGGGAATGGTTTTTGTTCATTTTTTCTTTATTGGCACTTGTACCTCAGTCAGAAGTTCGCTTTCTTTCACTTTGGCTGGGTCGTTTAGGTATATCTCCATTGGACACCCTAACGGAGTGTAACCTTTTTCATTAGCATGTTTGAAGAGTGATGCGTAGGCAGGTCCCACTTCCTTGTATGGTCCTTTGTGTATCGTGTAGAGCACCTCTTGTGCAGGGATTTTCTTAATTTTTATGTCGCCTTCTGATTTTGCTTCACCCTTAAAGGGTATTCCCACCTCGCTTCTCAGTTTGTGGGCTGGTACCTTTTCTGGGTTGTCGTAAAACCATCCCAGCGGAGGGCCTGTTATCTTTAGTTGTTTTTGTCTTAACCATTTTGCGATTTCTTGGTAGAGTTTGCCAGCTTCTTCGTATGGGCCTACATGACTGATTGTGGCAACTTGCATAGGTTGGGTTTTCTTTAACTTAACCTCCATAATATGAACACCTTAATCTATTACGAGTATACATATCTTTATAGTGGGTATTATAATTTTTCATGTGCTTGAGAAGTGTTAGAAGAAGTGAGCGGATAGCTATGGGACATATAGAATATGAAAGTCACATTATACGCTATAGAAAAGGTAAGGTTTGGAGTGGAGAACGTTTCTCGGATACTCAGATTAGAACAAAGTTCATTGTTGATGCGCACACTCATCCGATGAATGACCATGCTGGAAGACCGTTTACAGATGAGCACAGGAGATTTTTCAAGAACAGGTTTGGATACTGGATTCCTTTCGAGGCGACTCCTGAAGAACAGATCAACGTTATGACCCGTGAAAACATAAGCAAGGCTGTTATTTTTGATGCTGGTGCTCCAACATTAGAAGAAGCGAGAGAAACTAATCATTGGATCGCATCCGTCACTGAAGGGCACCCTGAACTAATAGGGTTCGCAATTGCACCCACAGACGGCAGTGAAGGAACCAGTGAACTCTTAGAAGAAGCAGTCAAAAAACTCAAGCTGAAGGGCGTCGGAGAACTTTTCCCTTCTCAAAATCTGAATGGTTTACGAGTGATTTTTGAAACTGCGTCAAGATTGAATGTTCCGGTTGTGCTGGATGACTACGATTGGGACCAACACAGCAACTGGCTTAGAAAGGTATTACCATCCTTTCCCGAATTGAAGCTTATAATCCCGCATGTGGGACACGGTCTACAACAAATGACCAAAATTATCAATGATTTCAAGAATGTTTACGCCGACGTATCCATGGAAATTCACTATTACGAGGCGCGAGCTGCAAGGGTGATAAGCGAGATTGGAGCTGAGAAGTTTCTATTCGGGTCGGACTTTCCAGGAACATGTTGGACACCGCACGACGACATTGTTAGAACAGAAAGACTTCCCCTAGCAGAAAAAGACATAGAAAAGATATTGGGATTAAACGCAAAAAATTTGTTAAATTTGTGAAACTGTCCTTAAACACTTGACATTTGAAATCATTTAAAGTTCTGGTTGTTTGCACCGGTATTCTTATCTATTTTTTAGCGTATTCGTAGAGTCCAAATAGGTTTCCATCAGGATCTGCAAACGTAGCCATGGCGTTTCCGTTTTCTTTTGATTTTGGAACGACAACTTTCCCTCCCAGTTTTACAACCTTTTCTAGAGTTTTGTTAATGTCATCTACCAGAATGTAAACATGGACTCCCAGGGGTTTTCCTTCAGGAAATCGCCACATACCGCCACCCGGTTTTTCGCCTGTGTTAATGAGCCAATACGCCCAGTCCTTGTTTTCATCGCCGTTTATCTTCCAATCAAACAAGTTCCCATAAAAGTTCTTAGCCTTCTCCAAATCTCTAACTCGTATCTCAACCCAGTTGAATCTGTTTGTCGTTATTATCCCTCCTAAACAAATGTGTATTGCATTGAACTTATAAGTTCTGGCAGACGTAGAGATTATTTGGCGAGGTTGATGAGCGTAAAAATTGATGAGGAAACATGGAAACAGATTTCCACCAAACTCAAGGACGCCGAAGCACTGAAAGTCCTTCGTGAATTAGTCAATTATGTGGTTGAACGATTGAAATCAAGGATCGATGAGGTGAAGGTATCCAGGGATGTTGTCGCCTTTCTCTCGAAAGGAAAAGAGTTCCTCACAATCAACGTGGCACGAACCAACCTGCGAATATACTTCCAGCCATCATCTGGAGCCCTCTTCGGCAAAGGCGAAAATTTTGCGGTTGAGAAGGTAAGTTTCTGGGAAGGCTCATTTCAGAAAGCCTCAGGCAAATACCGAGCAATGACGACTTGGGTCTCAAAAAAAGAACATCTCCCCGGAATAAAAGCACTAGTTGACAGAATCCCAGGCTGAGAACCGTGTATGTCGTGGGTAGTCCCGACATAATATATGCTGGAGGGATAATTGGAGAGGGCGAGGCAGAAATGGGCTATGTTAAGAAAGACAAGCGAGCCATGAAAGAAGCAAAAGAGTTAGCAGAGAGAATCATGGAACTATATAAGATGATTAAAAGGAGGTGAAAACATGAGTAGAGGAAGCTGGCGTCCTCCTGCATGGATGTATCGAGACAGACGACCCACGAGTGATGACACTTATTTTGAAAACATGACCAGAGTCATTTTTCTGGCAGGGTTAAGTTGGAGAATGATCGATGAAAAGTGGTCTAACTTCAAGAAAGCCTTCAATAACTTTTTAATAGCCAATGTTGCTAAATTCGATGAAAAGGACATAAAGCGACTTATGAGCGACGCAGGCATAGTGAAGAATCGAGCAAAGATAATGGCAGCAATCAACAATGCAAAACAGTTCCTGAATATAGAAAAGGAATATGGCTCATTCAAGTCCTACCTCGATAGCCTAGATAAATCCAACAACTATGCCCTAGTCATTAAAGAGCTTGGCAAGAAATTCAGTCGATTGGGACCTTCTTCGGCACGCATCTTTCTCTACAGCGTCGGAGAAAAAATAGAGCACCCAATGGAGTAAAAATCAATAATCCATCTACTACCTTTATTTTACCGAATAAGTTGATATCATGAAAAAGTTATACGTCTGCGGAAGTTTCAGGTTCATACACGAAATGAATGAGTTAGAACAGAAGCTTAGAGAAGAAAAAATCGAATTTCAAATGCCAAAGAAAATAGACAACCGTGGAATTCTTGGATGTTTAGGGAAAATCGATGAGGCTGATGTTGTGTACGTGGTTAATCCGGAAGGCTATGTTGGAAGAAGCGTATGTGTTGACGTAGGATATGCCTATGCAAAAGGCAAATCTCTCTACGTTATGTATCCCATAGAAGACCCACCAGTAATGAATATGGTTGAGGGAGTGTTATCCTTTGAAGAATTGATTGCCCTTCTAAAGCGTAGCGACCCTTTCGAAAAATGAGAAAAAATCTATCTGAGGTTTGGCTCGAAACTTTTCCATCTCTTTATTTCAGCATCTAACTTTCTTTCAACCGCCTTCCACAAGTCAACTCCACAAACTTTAGCGCAAGTAAAAGTGGTTATGACAACATCAGCCAGCTCTGCGCTCAGTTTCTCTCTTATTTCCTCAACATCGTAACTCTCCCTTCTAAAACCAACAAGTTTGAAAACAAGGTTTATTGCTTCTCCCGTTTCCTCAGCTATCTTCGCAGCTTGAAAAACTGGATGCTTCTCTGAAGCCTTTTCCTTGAAAAGCTTGAACAATCTTTCAAACTTATCCTCCAACTATAACAATCCTCCTCTTTCTGAATGGTCTCACTTCTCATCCATTTTTAGACTCTGTAAAAGTCTCTTTCTTTCCAGTTCACTTAAGTCGACGAGCGTTTTCCATCTACTCAAACGGAATGTTTTCTTTGATATTTCTCCAACTGGACAACAGTTGTAGCAGTAACCGCAATATCTTATTTTCTTGTTGGTTCTTTCTCGAATCTGGTCGATAAATTGGAGGCACCGGCTTCTATGGAATCCTCTGGGTGGTGGCAGTTCTCTGTTTATAGCGCCTACTGGGCAAAGCCTAACGCAAGTGTCACATTCTTGACATGGATTAAAGTCTCTTAGAGGTTTATCGGGTTGTATTAGGGCGTTTGTGAGGACTACTCCGATGTTAACTCTGGGTCCATATTCTGGTGTTATTAGGATGCTTGGTCTTCCAAAGACCCCGAGTCCTGCTTCGTATGCTGCTAACTTTAAGGACAAGCGAGCAATCTTTTCTTTTTCGTCTTTTAAGCCATGTGGGACGACAGCCTCGTAGTCCATACCCCTTAGAAAGTTAGCGAGTCGAGAAGAAACCCAGCCACAGTAAATGTTAAGCACTCGGGATTCAACGTCACCCTTCTGGCAATAATCCAAGGTGGTGTAGTAGTCTAAGCCAACATGAAAGGCAAAGGCAATCACGGAATTACAATTCTTCATAATATCTCTGGGATGACAGCCTGTCTTGGCCATTCCGAATCCATGCTCTGGATCAGCAACTCCCACCTTGAAAACACCATATTCCTTGAGAAACTCTTCCAACTTATCTTTCATAAGCATTCTCGACATCTCCTTGCACACTCACTCATGTTAACCTAATTTCTCTTAAAGTTTAGGAATATAAAACAATTAGGCATCAGTAACTTTTCGGAGGTATATGTTTAGATTACCTTTTATTTTCGTCGCTTGTTAAGTAGTGAAAGTCACAGAGCTTAAGGGCGAGGAAAATGCCGAGTGCATGGAAAGTTATCCCTATCGAAAAATCGAACGAAAAACGGTTCTCGCAACTTTGGCGTGTTCTGCCTTGGTGAAGGAGGTGATTAACCTCGGCAAGGAAGCTACGCTCTGGGTTGCAGAGGACAACCTCCTCGCCAAACGGGTTTATGAAAAGATAGGCTTCCAAAAACAGAACACGTTCTCTTAGGATTCAAAGCAAGAAGATTACAGAAAGAGAATCCATCATCCTAA
>Ga0315309_1000729_pt1 | contig 20051 bp, 20 predicted proteins | sample TDP4_MG_FD_203080 | JGI IMG/M metagenome (GOLD analysis project Ga0315309, IMG submission 203080) | Freshwater sediment microbial communities from Lake Towuti, South Sulawesi, Indonesia - TDP4 | ecosystem: Environmental > Aquatic > Freshwater > Lake > Sediment | place: Indonesia: South Sulawesi... | reverse complement strand
TTGACGGAACATCGCCGTTTAACCTTCTTCGACGGATTACACGCCTCCCTAGCTCTCAACAATAACCTTTCAATCGTCTCAAATGATGAGATTTACGATGAACTTGGCGTGAAAAGGCTTCACTTCAGGGATTTCCTGGACCTTCTCAAAAAATAACTGCATACCCGGGAAAACGTATCCCTTAAACACCAATACAGCAAGGCAGGATAATCTTAAATTCTCGTTCAAATTCGTCGCAAAAAGCAAGTTTCAAGCCGATTCTGTGCAATATCGATATGAAGAATATGCTTTGCCAAGCGCCTTCATTAGCCTCAATCGTGGATATCAAACGAATAAATTTCGGGTTAAAGCGTTTCTTTGAACCAAGAGACAGCCTCTGGGAAATCATCAATCAGCTCGCTTCTCTTGCGCCATCTCTGATTGCCCTTAATTGTCTTTAAAAGGCAAGCCGCCAACCATTCCTTGACTTCATCCTTTTTCCCGAGAGAAGAGTGAACCCTTTCAGCGATTCCTAACGCACTGTCCCCAGTGATGTAACGCGTAGTCGTTAGCGACGTGACAGGTTTTGGTGATGCTTCTTTTAGCCAAGAATTGATTGCGACTGAGTAGGCTAGTATGTTCTCTTCAGTGAAACGTCTGAATTCATCTAACATCGACCTTTCCTCAGCTGATGTGCCGGCGCAGAGAAGGCAGGCGTTGAGAAACATAGAATAACAACATTGGCATTTTGTTGTAGAGGCGTCTTCGGGAAGACATTCGAAGCAGTTGAAGGGTCGCCCTCTGTAGCGTTCGCATGCTAAATTCACAGAATCCTTTTGGGTCTCTTTGCAAACATCAATGGCTAGTTTTCGGAAAGAAGATACTGAGGGTTCATCTGAATTAACAACGTGAACAAGCTTCTCAACTGCAGCCTCCTTGCTATCTGTGGGTGGACCAAGGAAGCCGAAGACTTTTAGCTCGGTTGCAGTCTCTGCTTGACTCTTCCTCAGCCACTTCTCAACGGACTTAACATACTCTGTAAGGATTTCTTTTTGTTGTTTGTTTAAGCTGGCTTGGTCGGTAGCCCAGAGAGTCGAGCAAATCACGGCCTTCGCATCCTATTTTCATGGGCTTGGAGAAGCAAAAATGCCCTATCTCCTTGCAGAGAATGTCAATGCTTTTTGGGAAAAGAGGACAGACTCGGCAGAACTCCGCCATCTGAGCACGTGTCAATCGCTGATCTACGGTTAGTTTGCCTAACTTACCTTGCATTCTATTGATTAGAATGATCTCGTCGTCCCAACTTCCAGGATCGTCTGTCAGCTTAGCGTTGTGCCAAAGGTTCCAAATTCTTCCCATCTCAACATCCTTGTTGTCAATCACTATCTCAAACCCTAAAAGAACATATTCATGTGCCATAAGCTTCGCGCTCATCTCATACTCTCCCAGTCAATTTTGCGCCTTGCCAGTATATGGCTTCCTGCTGAATCAAGATTTCACTTGTTTAGAGAATGAAATATTGTTGATAAGAGGCTCATCAGCCCGTGGTGAGATGCATCCCAAATACAGATTTTTCTGAGCGAGTGTGATGAGGACCTGAGTATAGGTAGTATGCAGATTGAAAGCAAAATCACAGCCGTTTCGGTAGCCCGGGAGCGATTCGAACTCTCGTCCGCCAATCCGGAATCCGCCGTTCTTCATCTCATGAAGACTTGAACATATTTTTATTATTTCGAAATGAACAAGATAGTTACATGCAGAATCCCAGGTTCACGAAAGAAGAACAAAGCATAATCCAAGAGTGCGATACACCTGAAAAGGTGCAGAATTTCCTAAACAGCCTCGACTATAATTTTGAGGAAAGTGGAGTTAAGACTTGGAGGTCTTTCCGAGGAGTCGTCCAGCATAGAAAAGCGCACTGTTTTGAAGCTGCGATAACAGCTGCGGCTATCCTATCGCAACACGGCTTCCCTCCCCTCGTCATCTGCATAGAGGCAAGTGACATTGACCACAACATATTCGCCTTCTGGCAAAACGGAAAAGTCGGCTCCCTCGCGAAGTCGAGGCAAGTAGAACTACACGATAGACCGCCAACATACAAGACGTACAGAGACCTAGTCATGTCATACTATCCAGACTATTACAACTGGTTCACACAGGACAGAAACGACATAACCCTGAGGGGCTACGCAATCGTCGACCTCCGCATCTTCTCCAAAAACTGGATCACCGGAAAAAACCTATCATTCATCGAAAGATATCTTTACACCATACCCTACAAGAAGATATTCCCCGAAAATAGAGACATGTTCTACTACAGTCAAAGAGACGGCAGAACAATAACAATCAAATAAAGGAAGCTTCCTAATAACCTCTATCACCTAATATCATCCATTTTACAGCGTATAGCGTGCAGATCAAGAATCTCATCTAGATTTCAACTGTTTCCCAATTCTCTTATAGAAGACTGTCGGTTAAACCGTTGACTTTAGGTATTTTGGAAGTTTAGACTGTTCAATCGTAAGAGTAGATGTTCACACAAAACTAGGCGTTAAGACTATAAAAGGTTTAAGGAAGCAAGTTACATATCGGGTCGAGACCAGCCATTATATTAAAATTTGCTTGACTCTACAGTCTAGTTTTAGCAATTTTAATTTAATCCCAAACCCCAACTTGTTTCTAGTTAGCTAGTCCTCAACGACAATTGGTATAGTCTTTGCCCATTGAGCTATTCCTTTCAAATCAATGAATCCAGATAGTTTTACTCCTATTCTGTCAAAGTATGATTTCATGTCTTCTATCATTTTCTCTGAATCCGTCTCGGCAAGTTTGGCTATGCTACCATATCCGCAAGAGAAAAGATGTTTCACTGTTTTTCTATTGCTGTAAGGCAGACGGCTCATATCTGCTAGGTTCACTAAATCGACGATGAATGGTTTTTGGATTCCAGTTTCTTTCGAAAGTTTCTCTCTGCCGTCTCTAGTCCTACCATATTCCAAAATATCTAGGTTAAATCTAATTCCGTGCATCCTCAGTTTTTCTATATGGTTTTTGTTGGATTCGTTTTCTATATCCACTAATTCCCTCAAATAGAGACTATGAGGAAGAACCCAGCGGAAAACATAGTTTAGAGTAGATATTAAGTCCTCAAACGGCAATTGTGTCTTTCTAAGAAAATTCTCACATTTCCCTTTGTTATCTACCTCATTAATCAAGTCTGTGTAATTCTCCACTCCTAAACAATCCAGACTCTTGAACGTATTGGTCATTCTGCTGATATGCTTTGCATATTTTGGGTCGTATCCGAGAAGTTTTATAACATAATCAATAGCATCACTCATATTATGGTCATAATGTTCCTGGATAAAACTGTAAGAAAAAACCTCGGATATTTTCTTGATTAGCTTTTCATAATCCCAAAGCGTCATTTTCTTAACGAGATTCCAGTCCATCATTGTTTACACACTTGCCAGAGTGTTGGTTCAGTTCAGATATAACTTTTCCGCATTCTCGTCTTTTTGGTTGGTTGGTGGATTAAGATTTACTTCGCTCTACAGTAGGGTTTTGCGTTTTTAGTTTAGTGTTTTTGCCTCGTTTTTCATATAGAACGAGGCAAAAATTCTTTAACATTGACTAAAGCAATTATTGGTGATGTGTTCGACGTAACTGGCACGATTATTATCTGGCGCGGAAGCGTATAAAGTTGACATTCTTGGTTAATGTTAACAATACTCGGACAGCAATACTAAGAGCATGATGCGGATGATACTTCCAAAAGATCTAGGATAAGCTGTTCTGCAACCATGAAGCGAGAACTTTTCACTCAGCTTCTCAAGAGACTAGAGACAGAAAGCTGCCATGGCGCTTCCCAAAAGAGACACCTCCCTACACCGACTTCTCCAAGAAACCATATTTGGATCCAAATAGAGGCGCTAAAGCACCTATGCGCACACATAAAGTGAGATTGACACGTTCAGGAGAGAAGGAACACGGAGATCTCATAGTCAAAAGTAATAAGAGGATCCCAAGAACAAATCTACGAGAACAATGGAGATCAAAATCGATGAGAGAAAGATTCTAAGCCTAGCTGCTGCACTGGTCAGAATACCAAGCGAGAATCCTCCCGGGAACGAAAAGGAGATCGCTGACTTCGCAGCGTCAAAGCTAAGAGAGCTCGGGTTTAGAATATCCGAATACGATCTTAAGCCCGGAAGACCAAACGTGGTTGGTCAACTGAATTTTGGAAAGGGAAGATCACTAATGTTCGACGGACACTTAGACACTGTCCCATCGGGGAATGTTGAACAGTGGAGCGTCAAGCCTTTCTCCGGGGAAATCATAGATGGTAAGCTACACGGCAGAGGAACAGCCGACATGAAATCCTCCATAGCAGCTTGGATATCAGCCGCGGAAGCAATACTAGACACGAATGTTGAACTGAAGGGTGAGCTCTTAACATGCCTCGTTTCAGATGAGGAAGTTTCCGGCCTGGGAACCGAAGACGTATTATCAAAAGGCTACATTCCAGACATGGCTGTAGTCGGAGAACCAACCGGGCTTACTCTTCAGATTGCACACAAAGGAGTCATAAGGTGGAAACTATCCACACTCGGCAAGGCAGCCCACACAAGCACGCCCAGAGAAGGCGTAAACGCCATCTACAAAATGGCTAAGGTATGTTCAGAACTAGAAAGATACGCTGGGCAACTGATGAGAAGGAAAAATAGACTGCTCGCACCTCCAACAATCGCGATCGGAACAGTCAAAGGAGGAGAAAAGGACAACATAATCCCCGACTATTGCGAAGCCTCAGTAGATCGAAGATTAATACCTGGAGAAAAACCCGAAGAAGCCGAATCGGAACTCGTCGGACTGCTAGAATCGATAAGGAAAAAGGACAAGGAATTCAGATACAAGTTGGAGAGGTATAGGTTGCTGCAAGCCTCAGAGACCAAACCGGGCGCAGAGATCGTCAACATCTTCAGGCGGTCCATAAGGAAAGTGACTGGAAGGGAACCTAAACCCATAGGTTTTGAAGCTACATGCGAGATGACCCACTTAGTAAATAGGGGGATTCCGACTGTTATCTTCGGCGCCGGGAGGCTAAGCCAAGCCCACAAAATAGACGAACACGTGGAAGTGGAAGAAATCGTAGCCGCATCAAAAATCTACGCCCAGTCCATTATTGACACCCTCGCTAAGTCTCAACAAATGGTTGCACGATGATTCAAATATCACAATAATGAAAGCTTACGGTAATGTCACAGAGGGCACAACTATGCATTTCAAACCTGCTGATGGATATGTAGGCGATGTCATTCCCTTCTACTGCAATGGGGAATACCATGCTTTTTACCTTAAGCGCCGAGAGGGGCACAATCTGGCTTGGGCTCACGCATTCTCCGTTGACCTTGTTCACTGGGAGGAGCTGCCTATGGCTATCGAGGCTGGTGGGCCTGAAGATGCGGATGCGAAGGGCTGCTGGACAGGCTCCGTTATCGAAAGCGAAGGAATATTCCACATCTTCTATACCGGTCATAATTCTGGCTTGAGAAAGGTTCCACCACAAACCATTTGTCATGCAACCAGTCTAGATCTCATCTATTGGAAGAAGGATGCATCAAACCCGATAATGGTTCCTGACCGCACTTGGTATGAGAATGGCGATTGGCGCGATCCCTTCGTCTTCTGGAGTGAGGAGGAAGAATGCTACTGGATGTTGATAACTGCACGCCTCAAGGATCAATCAACGCCAAGACGCGGATGCATCGCTCTCGCAAAGTCTCAGAACCTGCAGCATTGGAAGATCTATCCTCCACTATGGACGCCTTACTCGGTGTATGCGCCTGAGTGCCCCGACCTCTTTCGTATAGAAGGAAGATGGTACCTGATTTTCTCTAATGTGGAGACGCGTTATCGTAGTGCCGAAGGTTTGAAAGGTCCATGGCTTCGTTATCCAGTTGAGTCTTTTGATGGTGAACGCTTCTACGCAGCGAAAACCCTAAGCGATGGGCAACGTTGTTTTCTATTGGGATGGATACCGTCTCAGGAAGGTGAACGCGATGAAGGACGGTGGGAATGGGGCGGTCACATGGCATTACCCAGAGAGATCGTCAAGCAACCTGACGGCTCGGTCGGCGTGCGGTGTCCAGAAGAGATTGTCAAAGCCTTTCATGAACCAATCATTAAGCCAAGCTTGCCCATAGAGTATGAGATCGGAACCGGATCCTGGTCGATAAAGAATGAAGGTTTCTTGGGAAGCATGAAAGAAGGCTTTGCGTTCATCAAGTTCCCACAGATTCCAGACGACTATCTCTTGGAGGCTACGATCACACTCGATTCACTGACCGCTTCAGCCGGTTTTATGTTTCGCATGTCTAGTTCGCTGGAGAATGGTTATGCTCTCGCCTTGGAGCCCTTTGCTCATAGGGCGGCGTTCCGTTATTGGCGGAGTTGGGGTGACCCGCAGCCTCATGTGGAACGACCACTTAATATTAAGCCAGGTCAATACGTCAACTGTAAGGTCGTTGTTCAAGACACAATCTTTGAAGCCTTCTTTAACGATCAGATAGCGATGTCTGCTCGCATGTATAATCAACGAAAAGGTCAGATGTGTCTATTCGTCCAAGATGGACAAGCAAGCTTTGAGAATTTATACCTAGCCGAGACTGTTTAGCCAGCAGTCGCCTAGTACATCATGTCGAGAGAATCCGAGCAAGCTTGTACAGCGTCAAATCTAGCTCTTTCTCTCCCCTCCAAGCGTATTCGAGGTCAACTGAGAGGGTTCTTCCATCCTTTATCCCGACCATCTTTGCCTCAGCTCCTTCCACAAGCATCTTTACAGCATGATATCCAAACAAGCAAGCCAGCGATCTGCTGATTGCGGTTGGAGTTCCGCCCCTTTGCACATGACCTAAAATGGTTAAACGCACCTCATACCCCGTGTTCTTCGCCATGTAATCCACGATAGTTCGAGAGTCTCCAGCTCCTTCAGCCATCACGATGATCTCCGATGTCTTTCCTTCCCTCCTCGCATGCCTCAATCTTTCACAGATCTCATCGAGGTTGAACTCAACTTCAGGGATGAGGATTTCTTCTGCACCTCCTGCAAGCCCAACTTCTAATCCGAGGAAACCTCTACTCCTACCCATAACCTCGACGACAAAGATCCTTTCATGAGACGTCGCGGTATCGCGGATCTTGTCTATTGCCGAAAGGGCAGTATTAACAGCCGTATCGAAACCAATCGTTGTGTCCGTTCCGGCAACATCGTTGTCGATGGTTGCAGGAATCCCCACAACAGGCATGCCGCTGACCTCGTGGAGTTTGCTTGCACCTCTAAAGGTTCCATCCCCACCGATTGCGATGAGCCCTTCGATCTCATGCTTTTTTAAGACACTTGCAGCTTTTTCCAAGCCCTGAGGCGTCTTCATCTCCTCGCATCGACGAGTCTTCAGTATCGTCCCTCCTAAGTTGATGATTCCACTGACAGATCGTGGCCCCATCCTTCTGGCTTGTCCCTCTATGAGCCCGGCATAACCCCTCTCGAAGCCTATTACTTCGAGGTCTTCATGAATGGCAGATCGAACTACTGAACGGATCGCAGCGTTCATTCCTGGCGCGTCTCCACCAGCTGTCACGACACCAATTCTATGCAAAGCCTTCACCCTCTGGCTTAAGCAAGCCGAACATAGTCTGATATGCCCTAATCGAAGATTACCTAATAACATTTATCTATGGATCTTGTACGCTTTGATTAAACTCATGAGGAAGCTCTCAAAGTCTCAAGTGGTCTGGTATGGAAACGTCTGTCCTGATAGTCGGCGGCGGAATCACAGGAACTGCAATAGCCAGAGAATTATCCAAGTACGAGGTTGACATCGGTCTCGTCGAGAAGGAGGTAGACATAGCCTTCGGAGGGCCGACCAAGGCCAATACAGCAATAATCCACGCCGGTTATGATGACAAACCCGGAACCTTGGCTGCAAAGTTATGCCCAAGAGGGAATGTCCTCTGGTCGAGACTCGCCTCCGAGCTCAACATACCCTTCAAAAGGATAGGCTCCCTTGTTGTCGCGTTGAGCTACGGAGAGGTCCGTGTTCTGAAGGAATTGATGGAGCGCGGAAGGGCAAATGGTGTCGGAAACTTGAAGATTGTCGAGGGCAAGGAACTATCCAAGATGGAGCCTAACTTGAACGAAGAGGCAGTTGCGGGTCTATACGCCCCTTCAGCCGGGGTTCTCTCTCCCTATGAAGCGGCCATAGCCTTAGCCGAGAATGCGAAACAGAACGGTGTTTCAATATTTCTGGGGACTAAGGTCACCGGCGTGATCGTAGAAGACGGCGAGGTGAAGGCGGTCCAGACTAATAACGCAAGAATTTACGCTCGATTCATCGTTAATGCTGCAGGCCTGTTTGCAGACGAGATTTCATCTATGGCTGGAATTAACGAGTTTAAGATCACTCCAAGGAAGGGCGAATACATCGTTTACGATAAGGACCTGAATGGAATCGTAAACCATGTTCTTTTTCCAGTTCCGACCCCGATAAGTAAGGGAATCACCGTCACACCAACCGTCGATGGGAACATAATCGCCGGACCAACCGCTCATGACATAGAAGACAAGAATGACTTAACAACAACTTTTACGGGACTTGAAGAAGTACTGGAAGGCGCGTGTAAACTTGTACCCGAACTCTCAATTAGACACGACGCCATAATCGCCGGCTTCGTAGGTCTTCGCCCCCAACCCACAACAGAAGACTTCATAATTGAGTCATACCGAGAACCGTCCGGATTCGTCAACGTAGCTGGCATAAAATCGCCGGGGCTAACTTCGGCACCAGCCATAGCCGAGATGGTGGTTGACATTCTCAAAAGAGATGGGTTAACTCTCAAGGGGAAAGATGATTTTAAACCCTTCAGGAAGCCGATAGCACACCCTATACGCGATTTCCATCCGACAAAGGCTGAACGACTCATATCAAAGAACCCTGAGTATGGTCACGTTGTCTGCCGCTGCGAATATGTGACCGAAGGTGAGATTGTGGACTCCATACGCCGAGGCGCCACAACGCTCGATGGGGTCAAGTATCGAACCAGAGCAGGTATGGGAAGATGCCAAGGCGGGTTCTGTACACCGCACACGATAAGGATAATCGCAAGGGAGCTCGGAATATCCGTTGAAGAGGTGACAAAGAGGAGCGATAATTCCAGGGTTTTGCCGTACTCGGCTAAACAACTTCTTCTCGAAGGTGAGGAAGAATGATTGAAAGGAGATTAGACATCGTCGTGATCGGCGGAGGAGCCGCGGGCTTAGCCGCAGCCTTGGCGGCAAAAGAGAACGGAGTCGACTCCATACTGATAATTGAGCGCAGTGAGGAGCTCGGCGGCGTACTTCCACAATGCATTCACACAGGCTTCGGACTGCACTACTTCAAAGAGAACCTAACAGGACCAGAGTACATCAGCAGGTTCATCAAGAAAGTACAAGATTCGGGAATTGAATGTACGCTTGAGACCATGGTTTTGAACTTAACCCTCGAAAGGCAAATCTTGGCAGTCAATGCGTCTCAGGGACTGATGAAGCTTCAAGCAGGCGCTGTAATATTGGCGATGGGATGCCGGGAGAGAAGCCGCGGAGCCTTATGCATCCCGGGAACAAGGCCGGCCGGTATTTTCACTGCGGGTACAGCCCAACGGCTTATGGATATCGAGGGCTGTGTTCCAGGCAGAAAAGTCTTGATATTAGGATCTGGAGACGTAGGTCTCATAATGGCTAGAAGATTCGCTATGGAAGGAGCCGAAGTTAAGGGAGTGGTTGAGGTTATGCCTTTCCCGGGTGGATTGGACAGGAACCTACAATGCCTCAGAGACTTTGGTATACCACTCTATCTTAGACATGCGGCAACTTTTATCCACGGTTCTGACAGAGTTGAGGCTGTGACGATATCGAGGCTGGACGATAAGGGACAATCAATAGCTGGAGAAGAAAAGACTATCGAATGTGATACGCTTGTACTCTCAGCGGGCTTAATCCCCGAGAACGAACTCTCAAAGAAGGCTGGAATAAAACTTGATCCGAAAACAGGGGGGCCTCTCGTTGATGAGAACATGGAAACATACGTTGAGAACATATTTGCTTGCGGCAATGTTGTCTATGTTCACGACCTAGTTGACCACGTGACTCAAGAAGGAGAAGTCGCTGGGAGGAACGCAGCGAGAAAGATCTTAGGTAATCTGCCTCCGCTCAAGAGAAGAATCTCTCTGAAGGCAGAGGGAAACATAAGGTATGTTGTCCCTCAAATCATAAGCGCAGAGAGACCCTTGACCCTTTACTCACGTGTAAAGAGACCAGCCTTCAACACCAAGATAATGATGGGACGAAATATAACCGTGCATAAGCGCGTTGTCAAACCTGCCGAACTTGTGACTATCGAACTTACGGCTGAAAGACTGAAAGACTTAGAGGAGGAAGAGAAGTTAACCGTCAATATGGACACTCAATGAGGGGCTTCAAAATGGAGACAGAGACTCGCGAAATAATATGCACATTGTGTCCCATGGGATGCAGGATAAACGTCGAGATCAAGGACGGAGATGTTATCAAGATCGAAGATGCTGGATGCAACCTCGGAAGAGACTATAGTATACAAGAAGTTAAGAACCCCGTGAGGGACTTCTTCACCACTGTCAGAGTTGAAGGCGGTAGAATACCGGTATTATCAGTTCGCTCAACTGGACCTGCGCCTAAGAATATGCTCATGGCATGCGCGTTGGAGCTGGCTAAAATCGTGGTGCCTGCACCTGTAAGGCTTGGAGACACCCTCATCAGAAACATACTCAATCTGGGAATAGATGTAGTCGCTACAAAGGACATTCGTAGGTTGCCTAAGTTTTGGAAGCACGACTAGACTGCTAATATGACCGGAACTCGCTTTAACTTTCCTGTGTACGGGTCTACTTCGAGCCGCAATCCTTCGAGGGCATGAACCCCCAGAACTTGTTCATCGGCTTTTTCTCCAAAAACTATGGTGGTACCGGTTCGTTCACCCACGCATTCGAATATGGCTAGCTAGCCTTCGCGTACGTATGCCCCAATCTTTGCACCACGCGTGTATAAGTCTATTTTAGTCTTAAACGTTTCCGAAGCCAGCAATCAATATGCCGATGTCAACAACGTTATCCAGTACGGGCGCCTTTATAGGCGGGACGGAGGATGTCGAAAAAGGGTGAAGTTATTCCTTAACCCATCCCCTGCTCCGTTCGACGGCCCTTTTCCAGCCTTTATACATTCTTTGACGTCTCTCTTCAGTCCATTGTGCAGTGAAAGTCTTATCGATCTTCCAGTTGCGTCTTATCTCGTCCAAGTCTTCCCAGAACCCCACTGCCAGCCCGGCTGAATAAGCGGCCCCTAAAGAGGTCGTCTCGGTCACCGTTGGGCGGACCACCTTCACGCCTAATATATCGGCTTGCAGCTGCATGAGATAATTGTTCACCGCAGCACCTCCGTCCACCCTTAACTCAGCAATTTTTATCCCGGAATCCTCCATCATAGCTTCCAAAACGTCCCTAGTCTGGTAGCATATGGCTTCCAAAGCTGCGTGAACGAGGTGCTCTTTTTTGGTGTATCTTGTGATGCCGACGATGCATCCTCGGGCGTACATGTCCCAGTATGGAGCAAACAAGCCGCTGAATGCTGGAACAAAGAAGACCCCTCCAGAGCCCTCTTCAGCAACGGATCTTGCGATCTCCTCAGTTTCGGGGGCGGACCTGATGATTTTCAGGTTGTCTCTTAACCATTGAATGGCGGCGCCGGCTATGGCGACAGATCCCTCCAACGCGTAAGTGCACTTGCCCTCTTCGAAGCCATAGGCACATGTGCTGATTAAGCCGAGCCTAGACACAACAGGAGTGTCGCCAGTGTTCATTAGCGTAAAGCATCCGGTTCCGTATGTGTTTTTTGCTTCCCCTCTTCCGAAACAAGTTTGTCCAATAAGTGCCGCCTGTTGGTCTCCTACATCGCCGCATATCGGTATCTCAGTTCCGAAAATGCCATCCTTCGGCGTGTTTCCATATGTTTCTTTGTCCGATGAGGGACGAATCTTAGGAAGCATCTGAGACGGTATATCGAGCTCTTCTGTGATCTCCTCATCCCAGCTGAGTTTCCTCAAATTCATAAGCATGGTTCTAGACGCATTGGTGTAATCCGTTATGTGAACTCCACCTTTAGGTCCGCCGGTTAGGTTCCAGATGATCCAAGTATCCATATTGCCGAAGAAAGCTCTACCTCTCTCAGCTTCGTTCCTCACATTTGGAACATTATCGAGTATCCATCTTATTTTCGGACCTGAAAAGTATGTAGAGATGTAAAGCCCAGTTTTCTCCCTTATTAAGGGTTCCACCCCAAGGTCCTTAAGATCTTCGCAGATCTTCCTAGTGCGTGTGCATTGCCAAACAATGGCATTATAGAATGGTTTTCCGGTAAGAGGGTCCCAGACGACAGTCGTCTCCCTCTGATTTGTGACCCCCAAAGCTGCGATTTCATGAGGTTTGACCTTGGGACTCTCTAGTGCATCCTTAATAATCCTCTGGGTTTGTTGCCATATCTCTGACGGATCATGCTCAACCCATCCCGGTTCAGGATATATCTGTCTGTGCTCCTTGTAGCTAAAGGCAGCTATCGTCCCATCTTTCCTGAAAATCGCAAATCTAGTACCGGTTGTGCCCTGATCGACCGTTGCAACAAATCTTCGCTCCATTCAACCTCATCTCAGAAGAATTCTTTCTCGCAGTTCTTATGGTTTGCGTGAGGTTGAGCCTGCGATAAAACGAATAATTTGTTTCTCTTCATAGTGGAAGCGATATCATGTAGGAGAACGATCAAACAACAACAAATAGCCCGTCTCGACCCACTTTGGCTAGTTTTTTCTTCTTCTTATGAGAAAAAGGATGGAATCTGATCCTCTTTACTTTTGGCTCAGAGCCTTCATTATCTCTTGGCAAAACTCAGGAAGGTCGTCTGGAACCCTCGCAGTTATGATATTCCCATCTCTAACCGCTGGCTCATCGACGAACTTTGCGCCAGCGTTTGTCAAGTCATCCCTAACAGCTGCATACGAAGTCATCTTCTTACCCTTGACCAGGTTGGCTGAGATAAGCACCTGAGGCCCGTGACATATCGCCGCAATGGTCTTTTTCAGACTGTTCATTTTCTTCACCAGGCTTAGGACACTCTCTTCAAGTCTCAGGGCGTCGGGCGAGAAGCCCCCTGGAAAAAGCAGGCAGTCAATCTTCTCGGTGTCTAGACTCTTAAGATCTGAACATACGTACCTCTTCCCCTCTTGCATGACCTCCAACGGTATAGGTGTTCCGTATCGTCCTGAGACTGGTTTCTGAGCGACGGGCCTCGGATGTAGCCCGCTTTTAACCGGGACGATGATTACCTTGGCGCCTTCCTCGCTCAACCTCAGTAGCGGATATAGCAGCTCTACGTCCTCAAATTCGTGAGCAGCGATTATCGCCACGGTCTTTCCATCCAACTTGCCCAAAACTGCATTACCCATTAAATGTTCAGGATTACTCTGTTTAAATTCTTTCTCTTCCAAAAAGGGTCAGAATATTTCCATAAGATTCGATCCCTCTATGTCTAGAAATGCACAATAAGAGGAATCAAAGGCTACATGTTATATATTTAAGTGAGAGCTTCAAGGAGGTTTTAAAGAAAGTCGACTTCCGAAGGCACTGATTTCCGTGGATGAAATTGAAGGCCCTCTCAGAAGAATATATCCTAAGGCTCCTCTGGTAGGTGTAGGGGCTGTCATTCAATTAGATGGAAGGGTCCTACTGATTCGAAGGGCTAATGAGCCGGGTAAGGGACTCTGGTCGATACCGGGAGGCCTCGTGGAAGTGGGGGAAACAGTTCGGGATGCAGCTAAAAGAGAGGTTGAGGAAGAGACCGGGATCGCGGTGGAGTTGGGTGATCTCATAGACGTGATCGATAACATCTTCCGAGACGAGGCAGGAAAGGTGAAGTTCCACTATGTCCTCATTGATTTCCTCGCCCGACCCGTCTCGCTGAAAACTGAGATTCATCCCTCATCCGAGGTCTTGGAAGTCCGCTGGTGCGCGCCAGTGGAGCTAAAGGAGTTGCCCTTAACGCGAACGGCTCGAAGACTCCTCGAAAAGATTGGTGTACTCTCATAGCTGGATAATGTGGTATGGTGACTAGATCTCACTGTAGAATAGCGAATTTGGATACGTGGCTGTTAAGAAACTTTCGTAACGAATTCCTTAGTCTTCTCCATAGCTTCTGAGATGACTTCTATGTTTGTTGCATATGAAAGACGAAGGTAACCTTCTCCGCATTCCCCGAAGACGTTTCCGGGAGTACAACAGACTCCCTCTTCTTCGAGCAGTCTCATGCTAACTTCAAAGCTAGGCATCTTCAAAGATGAGAAGTCTGGGAAGACGTAAAATGCGCCTTTCGGCAACTCGCAGTGAACCCTCGGGATCTCATTGAGCTTTTCTACTATGAACCTTCTTCGACGGTCATACTCCTCGACCATCTTGGTTACCCAGTCTTGAGGCCCTCTTAAGGCGGCTAAGCCTGCCTTCTGAGTGAAACTTGCGGGGCAGGTTGTTGACGTCTGAATTATCCTATCGATTGCCTCTATAATCGTCTTATCTGCAAAAACGTAACCCAACCTCCAGCCGGTCATAGCGTATGTTTTGCTGAAACCATTTATCACGATGACTTGGCTCTTCACGTTCTCAAAGGTAGCCATGCTTCTAGTTTTAGACCCGTCATAGACAATTCTATTGTAGATCTCGTCTGAAAGGACGAGTAAGTTATGGTCCTCAGCAATTTCAGATATTATCCGCAGATCCTTCTCGCCTGAAACACCGCCTGTTGGATTGTTCGGGGAGCACAACATGATCATTTTGGACTTCTTAGTTATGCTTTCTTTCAAAGCCTCCTCATTTAGTTCGTATGTCTCCCTGCAAGGAATCTCGATGGGCTTTGCTTCAGCAAACTCGATGCAAGTGAAATGCGTCGGCCATGTAGGTGAAAGAACGAGAACCTCATTACCGGGATCCAGAGTTGCTTGGCAAGCACAGTATATCCCATGCTTAGATCCTGGAGTTACAATGATCTCCTTGTAAGGATCAGCCTCAACCCCCATGCTTTTCAAATCGTCGGATATAGCTTCCCTCAGTTCAGGTATGCCTCTGCTTGAGGTGTAATGGGTGAAATCGTTCTTCATCGCCTCGTAGGCAGCTTCCTTAACGTGTTCAGGTGTCCCAAAATCCGGTTCACCTACTTCGAGGTTCAGAACCCTCTTTCCAGTTTTGGCAATCTCTCGAGCCTTTTCCGCCATCGCTAAGGTTCCAGATGGCTTAAGTAACCTCATTCTATCCGCAACCTTCATGTGTATCACCACACTCATCTGATATAGCCAAATATGCATAATAAGTAGTAGATATTCGCTTCACGTATGTTAATGAACTGGTATAACGATTAAGGTAGTTATGGTTTCTTCCATTTGACGGCTTCGATGATTATGGATTGCGGGATATCTAGGACCTTCCTAAGTGCAGGATGTTTCGAAACCGCCTTCAGTATCGGTCTGGGTTCAACAAGTCTCGAAACTAGCAATCCGTTCTTATGTAATGCTTTGAAGTAGTCGGTTAGAGTTCTGTGAAACGATACTGTTTTGAAAGGTTTAGATATTCTCTGCATTGTCCAGAAGATTTCGTATCTGACACTCCCGAAATAACTTCGTACCTCCGATCGTGACAAATCTTTTTCATTCATGTTCTCTGTTCCCTCGTCATATCTTCTACCTGAGACATTTCTCCAGCCTTTGCTATCCTTCACTATCTCTTCGAAGCATGGATGAGGTAGCGAGAAGATGAATCTGCCCTTTTCCTTCAAGACCCTAGCAACCTCAGATAATGCATCCTCATAATGTTCGATGTCATGCAACGCCATGAAGCATGTTACTAGGTCAAAGTGGTTGGTCGGCAGTTCTTTCAGGTCAACCGCATCCGATACATAGTATGTTATGCCTAGGCTTTCCTCCGTCTCCTTCTGCATAGCTAGTTCTATCAAACTTTTCGAGAAGTCTACAGCAACTACTGTGGCGCCCCTTCTAGCCAGGATCCTTGTGTTATATCCCTCACCACACGCCAAATCCAGAACACGTTTGCCTTTCACATTCCCAATCAATCTGAAGGAAGCGGGGTTATTTAGCTCGTCTCGATAGTAGTCTTTGCCCTCTCGAACAAAGTTCGACCAATACTCCGCAGCTTGATCCCACTGTTTCATTATGTCATTCTCTCTAACCATAAACTCACCTTGACGTTTTCTTCATCAGGAGACTGGAAACTTGCAGTCTTCTGAACAAGATCATTACTCCCTTTCGAGCCCTCTCATTCTGATTCCTATGGTAAAATCTTCAGACGTTTAAGTGTTCTTACTAGCACACAAAAACGCTGTCACACAACACGTCTCTCACGACACACGCTAGGAGGCATTTGAAGGGGAGAACTTCAGGCGGACGATTCCCCTGAAACATTCCTTTTCCTTTGCCTCAAAGCCCATTGAGTTCATGGCGCCTTCGATGAATTCCTGGAGATGCGCGGTCCTCTCTTCTGAGAGAAGTGTTGAGAAGCATTTAAACTCGACCAATTCCTGGTCGCGTTCCACTCTTACCTCATTTAGATCCCATCTTCCATCTTTCAAGAGCCGCACAAAGGTCTCAATCGGGTCGTTGAACTTCGCTCTCAGGTGGATTCCATACCGTCTTCCAGTCTGGTGCCACAGCCAACGAAAGGTCTCGGCGTCATCCGTGTGGATCTTGTTGATCAGATGATCCAAAATATCTCTAGAAACGAATATTTCGCCAGCTTCTCTGTGAACCTCTAGAAGCTCGTATTCGTCTATGATCTCTCTTAGGCTTCGCTTCATTCCGTATGCTCTGACGGCTTGCTTGAGAATCTCAGTCATGATTCTGTTGAAATTCCTTCCATGGCGATTAGCAACTTCGTTCAATTTCGAAACGAGGTCGCTTCGGACCGATATCAGCGTCTTTTCCTTTGAGGAGTTTTGCATTCAGAGGCCCCTCAACTGTTTCAATGCGCCTGCATCTTTCTCCCAAATTAAATGACTAGTGTGCGGAACCAAGCGATGTTCATTTTCTTCACTGTTCTATTCTATAGTAAACTCGGCGTATCCCCAGACCGGCGTATATTGCCCATCTCGCTCAGTCCACCCAGAGGAAACAACTCGATATCTTCCGGAAGTAAAGGGTTGATCAATGTTGCTCAATGTAACGGTGATCTGCTTTGTCTGCTCTGGTTCTAGACTGACTACCACCTCCGCGCCGTAGATCGAGGAGTGAAATACCCATTTATCTTTGTCCCATTTCTCAAATGCTATGCCATAGGCGGTGCTTCCAAACCTAACTGTCTGCGTCAAAGTATTCCTAATCGTTACGGTGATATTCTCGCCTTCACGACAAACCATCTTATCCGTAGTCACATCCAAGCTTGGCAAAAGCTTCTGGTTGGCTTCATCCCAAACATCGTCGATGATGGCTCTGATGACGACGCCCTTCTGAACGACAATCGATATCTCGTGATCAGTCAAGACTTGCAGCAATACCAGACCTGTTCTGTTGCCATAACCTGAGTGCGCACATGTAAAGTTCAGTTGAACCATCCAGGTCCATGGAGAGCGCAAGGTGTAAGCTCCGATCACCCTTACAGATTCGGAAATGCCGTCAAACTTGAATGTTGGACAATTCAGCAGAAACTCCTTAGCGGTCTCGATGGCTTTCTCCTTGGTGTATAGGTAGGACTGAGCGATCTCGTCCCATACATCGTCTATTACGGCAGATGAAACCTCGCGTTCCTGAATAGTTACCCGAATCTGATGTGGCGAGACAACATTCAAGACGTACACACCGGTTCGATTCCCGTATCCCGAATGGGAACAGCTGAAGTTTATCCTCACGACCCATCCGGATTGAAACTGGGCAGCCTCACCAATCATTATCGAATCCTTCATGCCGTCGAACCTAAAGGTTGTGGAATTCAGTAGGAACTGCTGCGCAACCTCGACCGCTTGGGTTTCACTGAAGCTCGAGTTCGGAGTAGGCATGTTTAGATTGATGACAAGTAGCAAGCTAGACGGCACCGCTACGAGCACGATCAAGGCTGAAATTCCAAAATACAGGTACTTGCGTTGCATGACAGTTTCACCCCCTGAATACTTAGCACCGAGTCTATTAATCTCAAGCCTTAGAACAGGATGTTCTAGTAACTGGACATGGTGAAATGTGAGGAAAAGAGGACCAATCTTCGTTCCTTAATAGTTGCAGGAGCGTCTTTTCCATTCCATAAGCACCTCAGCTTTTTTCCGTTCCGCCTCCAGCAAAGCAGTTTCAGTCTCCTTGCAACAATTGCGGCGCATATGAAGGTTCTTTCGAAGTTCTTCTTCTTTGGTCGTTGACGATCGCATAGTAACTTTGACGGTTTCTAGTATTCGAAGTGCTTCCCGTGCCAAAGACCTATTTCTTGTTGTGTTTTTCTCTTTCACCTTGTCACACCTATTATAGGTGCAACCAACAAAAGAAATCTAAGGATTGTACCGTCATGTGACTGCGAAACTGTAAAGGGAAGGTTACACAAATCCTACGTTAACTAGGAACGCATGCCGGATGAAAGAGAAATACGATGTCATAGTCATAGGAGGAGGTATCGGTGGATTAACATGCGCAGCCACTCTCGTTAAAGGTAACAAGAAGGTGTTACTCTGCGAGCAACACTCGAAACTCGGAGGATACCTAAACTCTTTCGAAAGAAATGGCTTCATATTCGATGGGGGAAATCATCACTCCTGATGTGGATTTAGAGCTAGATTCCATTGATTCATTCATGAGTGAGCTTAAAAGGCTGTTTCCAGGGGAAAGCGACGGCATTGAGGAATATTTCAAACACATTCAAAGAATCATGGATGGCTTCGAGACGTATGTGCCAACCTTCATGTATGATATGATGTCCGTGAAGACACATTTGTGCAAAGTATAGTGAAGTCTTTCTATTCATTGCTGATTGAACTCCGTAATCTAAATGTGGATATGACAAGCTCTGAAAGTCTAGTGGCAAATCGGTGATCTGAATCTCTATCCGCATTGAACTCTGTGATCTCCATGCCCAAGAAACTCTCACTTTGTGCAAATACCTTTAACGCTATTGCAACCTCGTTGAAAGTCAGGCCATTTGGATGAGGAAGGTCCGCTGCTGGCATATCTCCAGCATTCATAACATCAACATCGAAGTGAACAAATATCTTATCTGCCCTAGATTCCATTATCTCCAAAGCTTGTCTCGCAGCAGATTCAACTCCGTAGTCGCGAATCGTCTCAGTCGAGAACTGAACGATTGAAGAATTCTTTAAGAACTCAATCTCAGGCGAATCGACGTATCCGCTTGATAGGTTCAATCCGAACAAGGCAATGTTTTCCTCGGGCAAGATGGGATACCGCATTGCTAGATGAGAAAGTTCTTTAGCTCCTTTTCCAATGACGTGCGCAATTACCATGCCGTCAAAGATGCCGCTGGTTGTGGTTTCCGGCGTGTTTAAATCTGCATCGCCATCAAAATAGATTAGTCCAGTATTGGGGAAGATATTGACGATCCCCGCAAGGCTGCCTATTGCTATTGTGCAATCACCTCCGAGTACAATAGGATTGAAGCCATCGCGTAAAGCTCTTTCAACCTTGTCCGCAACAAGCCTGCAAACTTTCATAACGACAGATTTGTTTTGCGCCTTAGGGTTCTGGAGGTCCCTAACACAACAGAAGGATTCGGCGTCTCCATAGTCAATCACTTCATGCCCAGTTTTCCTTAGCCCTGCAACTAATCCGGCTTCACGAAGCACTGCTGGAGCTTTCTCTTGTCCTACAGCCCTAGCGCCAGTGCTTGAAGGAATACCGAGGATTGCCAGCTTCATTTTATTCCACTTGGTACTGTCTCGGCATCAAATTCATAGATATTGAACCTTA
>Ga0315309_1000728_pt1 | contig 20064 bp, 16 predicted proteins | sample TDP4_MG_FD_203080 | JGI IMG/M metagenome (GOLD analysis project Ga0315309, IMG submission 203080) | Freshwater sediment microbial communities from Lake Towuti, South Sulawesi, Indonesia - TDP4 | ecosystem: Environmental > Aquatic > Freshwater > Lake > Sediment | place: Indonesia: South Sulawesi... | reverse complement strand
GGTATTCGTCAGCATCTTCACGTTATTCTTCAACGATGTGAAAGACGTTCATACCTTGATTATTAGAGGGGCGATATACTCGGCGATCTGGGCTGTTGGCTGCGTGGCTGCTGCCTACGCAATATTCAAGCGTTTAGAAGTGAGTCAAGGCTCAACAGCGCTTCTTCTTCTTTCTATGCCCCTCTTCCCGATATTCATAGTCTTGGCGCCTACGATCCTCACCGAGACGATGGGTCTCTTCTTTGCGTTGCTCGGCATCTATTTCATAATCAGTTACATGCAGAACTACCGGGCAACCTATGCTCTGCTCTCTTCAGTCGCATTCTTGATGGCGTATAAGGTTCGAGAGCCCTACTTGATATTTCTGGTTGGAAACTTCGTCACGATGCTCTTAGCCGAGAAGAAACCTATCAGGTCGATCTTAGCATATGCCGTGCCTATGGCACTTGTGTTTCCCATACCCACAAGCATCCAACCTCTCCAGTTCGCTCAGCCCGTATACGCCTTCATAATCAACGTGGGGACTCAAATCTTCCACTATTTGACCTATGTACCGCCTACTCCTGCTCCATCACCGACAAGTCCTGAACTTCTCCGGCCATCGATGTCGATTCCCTTGCAAGCGCAGGGAACCGAGTTCATGAGGGGCTTCATCGTGAGTCTGGTTTATGGATACAACCCTCTCTTCGCGATCTTTGCGTTCGTGGCTTTCTTTACGCTGATGTGGTCGCTTGCGAGGCATAGATCCACTATCAAGGCTGGTGTCGGATGGAACATGCTGTTGGCCTTCCTAAGCTTCGCCATATCCCTCGAGATGGTGGTCGGAACTCTTCCAGGAGCACTAACGACTTGGACGTCCACAATGGTAAGAATGACGCATACGTCGCTGCCTGTTATTGCAGGGTTCTTCAGCCTATACGAAAAAGTGAAGACTAAACATATGGCCGCGATTCTGCTTGTGTTCTTGGTTTTAGCTTCTACACAGGTCCCGCTGTTAACCGACACTCTCCAAAGAGGTCTATCTCGTGAGCCGGTTGATAGACTCAGTTTCGACTATCGTGCTCCATATTACAGGCTTTATCTGCTGGCTAAGGACTCGGGAAGGACGCTTGTCCTAGGGCTGCATATGAGGGCTATAAGAGTGTACATGTCAATGTTGCCAAACGCTACTGCGGCATATGTTCCATCTACAGAAGAAGGGTTTAGAAATCTGCTCTCGAAAGGATGGGATACTATCTTCCTCTACGACGACTGGTTAACGATAAAGGTTCCGGAGATGGTCAACGCATATCCACCCTACTACAGAGAGATTCTCTTATCGCGCACCTATCAAGGCTATAAAATCGAAACTTTGTGGATCGATGGGGAGAGCTACGCATTGAAGATGGTTGCGAGTACGTCTTTTGTTACGCAACTGCCTACAGCGATTCGGCCGATAGAAGTGCAGTCCGTCTACTAGCCAGCGAATAAGAACGCATGGAAGATTCAAACAGATAGTTTCATAGGTGCGCAGTTTGCTCGAGATGAACGCCGCATGCTAGAGGCTAAAAAGGTGCTAGTGACCGGAGGGGCGGGCTTCATCGGCTCGCACTTAGCGGAGAGGCTTCTTGAACTGGGATGCAACGTGAGCGTGGCAGACAACCTATCTAGAGGGACCATAGAAAACATCAAACCTTTCCTAAATAAAATAAGGTTTCATAAGACCGACCTCACGAGCATAGAGAATTGCCTTTCAGTCACCAAAGATGCTGACTATGTTTTCCATCTTGCCTCTTCGGTAGGAGGAATTCAATACATCGGGTCTCAAAATGTCGATAATCTAACGCGAAGCGTTCTAATGAATATGAATATTCTTGAAGCCGCAAGAATATGCGGGGTCGAGAGATTTGCTTTCACGAGTTCAGCATGCGTCTACAGAGAGAAGAATTCGAGCCTTAATAGGTTCAAGGAGGACGAAGCATTTCCAGCTGACCCTCCTACGACATATGGATGGGCGAAGATCCTTGGTGAGGTGGCGTGCAGGTCATATCATAGAGATTATGGCATCAAGTGCGCGGTAGTTAGGATATTCAACGCCTACGGGGAGAGAGAAAACCTAGATCCAAAATGGTCCCACGCAGTTCCATCGTTAGTTAGGAAGGCTATCCTGTACCCGAAAGAGAAGTTCAGGATCTTTGGGGACGGACGCCAAGAAAGGGCTTTCCTCTACGTCAAAGATTGTGTCGAGGGACTCATCCTCGCGATGGAGCGGATCGGCGACGCTGAGCCAATCAATCTCGGAAGTGAAGAACTCATCTCGATTAGACAACTCGCTGAAAAGATTGTGAACCTCTCTGGGAAAGAGATCGAAATAGAGTTCGATCCTTCTGGTCCACGCGGCGTGAACCGGTATTGCGCCGACACAACCAAGATGAAGGATGTTCTGAATTGGAGACCGCGCACAAGTCTCGAAGAGGGATTGAAGAAGACTTATCGATGGGCTGAAGAAGTCTTGGCTAAGACTGGGGGTTGATGATAGACTTGAACTGGAGCAAGAAAAGGGTTCTGGCAACTGGAGGGGCTTCTTTCATAGGCAGTCACCTAGTCGAGGAGCTTGTCGCTTTGCATGCGGATGTCGTTGTCGCCGACGATTTATCAAGCGGGAGGAAGGAGCATCTGTCAAAAGTGCAATCGGACATCACTCTGCGCATAGGCGACCTCCGGGATAGATGTTTTGCCGATCGTTGTATGAAAGACATAGATGTTGTATTTCACTTGGCAGCAAGCCATGGAGGGAGAGGCTATATTGCTACCCATCCAGCCGAATGCAGCTCTAACATGGTGCTGGATGGCATAGTCTTTGATTCTGCCTACAGGGCAGGCGTGAAGAAAGTATGCTTCGCCAGCTCTGCATGTGTGTACCCGAGGAGTCTTCAATTGAAGGGCAGAAATATAGGCGCGAGCGATGCCAGAATACTTCTATCCGAAAATATGGCTGACGCATTTATAGAAGGGAAAGCATTCGCTGACGAAGAATACGGGTGGTCAAAGCTGATGGGCGAGACGGCCCTGAAAGCGTACTACAAACAATACGGGATGAAGGGCGTAAGTTGTAGGATCTTCACAGCATACGGACCCAGGGAGAACGAGTCCCACGCCGTTGTCGCCTTGATAGCGAAAGCCTTCGTTGAGATGGATCCCTATGAGGTTTGGGGGACTGGCGATCAGGATAGAAACTTTACATTCGTTGAAGATACCGTTGAGGGAATGGTGCGTGCAACAGAGAAAATAGACGATGCGAGTCCAATAAACATAGGTACGGATCAGCACATTACGATCAAAGATCTCGTTCAGAAGATATTTGAATATACGGGCTTCAGGCCGAAAGAGACAAGATTTGACCCTACCAAGCCTGAGGGCGTATTCAGTAGAGCCGCAGACTTAACGATGTGCAGGAAGCTCCTAGAATGGGAACCAAAGGTTCCGATAGACATCGGATTGAAGAAAACCATAGATTGGTATTACACCACAAAGAATAGGAAAGATGTGCGGAGACGTTTAGACGCTCTGCTCTTTGAACGATAACATCGAGATCTGGGCATAGGGAGAAAATGGCATTCTCGGTAAGCTTGCCCGATAGGATAGCGTACCTCAGATCGTTCAGCGTAATCGTTGCGGGCTACTTAGTTATACATCGTATCGAAGAACTGCGAGAATACCTTTTGGACAAGACCCCTAGCCTCGGTTTCGTCGGATTAGTAGCCCCTTATGTCAGAGATGCGAGGCCTCAGTTAACTCTCTACAGTTATGGTCGATCTGTAAGGGATCTGAGGGCTATTATGAGGGCGCTGGCTGGTCGCGTTAAGCCTAAGGCTTTATGGCCATTGTTCTACCTTCTTGACATCGCATCGATCGTCGTTACAGCGACTAGGATGAGAAGAAGATTCGACTTGTACATAGGTGTGAGCTACGGGCCGACATTAGCTGGGCTTCTTCTTAAAGGACTGAAGTTTGCAGAACGCGTTGTCTACTACTCCTACGACTACATACAGCCGCCAGGAGAATCTGGTTCATTCGGAAGTCGAGTCATGGCAGCAGGTTTTCGGGTCATAGATAATCTCTGCGTATCGCTGTCGGATGTGACTTGGAACCTGTCAGAAGGCATAAGGGAGGCTAGGCGTGCCAATTCGCGTGAACTGAGACCACGTTTGGAGACGACTGTTCCTCACCCCGTTACGCCCAAGTTGACTTCAGTGTCGAAGCTGAACAGCAATACAGCGGTCTACGTAGGCTTTCTGAGACCTCACCAAGGACTTGAACTCGTCATGGAATCTGTACCGGAAATATTGAGACATATTCCTGACTTTAAGTTGTTCATTATCGGGTCGGGGCCTGAAGAAGAGAAGTTGAAGAGACTGGTTGAACGTAGAGGACTAGACGAATTCGTGCGATTCCTCGGCTTTGTATATGATGAGGCAAAGTTGAGCGCGATACTCTCTCAGTGCTCCGTAGGTATAGCTATGTATGCTCCAACAGCGCATGGCTTGACACGCTATCTGGAGCCCAGCAAGGTTAAGACATATCTTGAGCACTATATCCCCACAGTAGTAAGTCAAGTGTCAGCGATCGCCACAAGCCACCTGGAGAAGAAGGGAGTCGTGGTCTGCATACCATACGACATAGATGCGCTAGCAAGAACGATAACGTCGCTACTTAGCAACAGAGGTCTGCTTCATCGAATGCAGGACAGAATTGCAAACTTCATTGGTGAATATAGTGCTGAAAAGATCTTCCAAGAAGCATTTGCGACATCGCTTCCCGCTCTGAAAGGGACCTCATAGACGAAATACTGCGAGGCAAGGCAATTCCAACTATTCAAGAGACTTGTATCAACTCAGAAGCGAAGTTGATGGCTATAGATCCAACTGAGCCCATAGACGTCTTGGTCGCGACCTACAACAGCGCCAGCTACCTAGATCAAGCCCTTACAGCCATCAAGAGATCGGTTCCGATAAACCGAATTATTGCAGTCGATCGGTACAGCGCGGACGGAACCCTTGACATACTGAAAAATCATGGAGCTGAGGTGTTTTTCGAGAACAAGTCCCTTGGATATGCTAGGCAATTACTAATAGAAAAGGCGGAGACGGATGTATTCATGATGCTAGACTCTGACGTTTTGATATCGGAAGCCCATTGGTATCCAAACGCCTTGAAACTTCTAAGCGATAGAAACAGTGAGGGAAGACCTGTTGGCGCCGTGGTCTTGCTACCTATATCAAGGCCTCCTCCTCCGTTACAGAAGTATACGGAGTTCTGGTGGAGGCTCATGCCGACTCTGGAGCGAAACTTCTTTCTCACGAACTCCACACTCTTCTTGAAGGACGCTGTAGAAGGGATAAGAATTCCCGAGGAGCTGGGAGCAACCGAAGATGTCTATATACGGCTGCATGTTCGGGGAAGAGGCTACACTACTTTAACGATGAGGGTGAGAGGTATTCACCACTTCGCTCATAGCGAGAAGAAGGGCTACTGGATGGGTGCTAACTTGCGAATTCTCCAGAAATTTTCGGGAAGGGCTGTTTTACCCTTCGTAATCAGGAATGTGATGGTGTATCCCGCATTGGCTCTGGTAGCAGCGTTTTTCACAAGAGACGCGAAGGTCTTGACATATAACCTAAAACGTTGGTATGGATATCTTCAAGGGTATTTGTTCCCGCAGAAGTTTTACAGAATAAACAGGTGATTCTCTGGTTGGCGAATCAGTTAGGCTAGCAAACAGCATGCTTATTGTGACCGGGGCGAGAACTTCAATATCAAACGAAGATCAGTTAAACGATCCTGAGTAACGGTAGTCAGGGAAACTCGAGATGAGAATAGCGGTCTTCTCCCGGTTTGCGTATCAAATGGGGGGCGCCGAGTTCTTGACTGGAAGCGCCCTGGAATGCCTCAGGAAGGCTGGACATGACGTAACTCTACTAACTTTCAGTCCTCCATCAGGGTCGTTTTGTATTCACGATTTCGAATATGCTTTCGGCAAGAGCCTGAACGGTGTTAAAGTCATGTTTGCTGGATCCCACAAGACCGGCGGATTGGCGTATTCTGCTGTTAACAGAGCCATGGGGGAGTTATGGGCAAACCTTGCATCCCAAAGCTTTGATTTGTTTGTGGACGTAAGCGGTGTGATAGTGCCCGTATACCTTAAGCTGCCGGACTTAGCCTACATTCACTATCCATTCGTTCTAAGGTATCCGTCGAGGGACGCTGACCAACTTACCCCCTCAAAACTATTCCTTGGGAGGGCCTACAGGATTGCCGTCTCGCGTTTCCTTAAGAACACAAAGAGACTCTTCTGCAACAGTTACTACACCCGAAGCATTGTTACATCTATCGAAGCCGATGCAGATGTTAAAGTTCTCTACCCACCTGTTCCACTAAGACAGTTTACTCCGGAATCTGAGACAGAGAGGATCGGAGTGGCAAGTGCGTCGCGATGTGTTCCCTTTAAGAACTTGGAGGAACACCTGTTCTTAGCCAAGCGACTGAAGATTCCGCTTACGCTAATTTGCGTCGCGAAGAGACCAGCAGAGTTCCAGTACTTGGGTCACCTTAAGCAGATAGCACCATCTAACGTGAAATTCATTGTAAATGCTTCTAGGGAGGATGTGAAGAGAGTCCTATGGCGAAGTCGAGTTTATCTGAGCACTGCTTGGCGTGAGCAATTTGGCATAGCCATAGTTGAAGCGATCGCTGGTGGATGCGTGCCGGTTGTGAGGGATGACGGTGGACCGAAAGAAATTGTTCGCTTTCCAGAGCTAAGATTTAGAACACAGGACGAACTGGACAGCAAGGTTCTGGCAGCTCTAACTGGAGACTACGACCACATTAGACCTGAACTACAGTGGCATATTCAAAAATTTGACGAACCGCAATTCCAAGAAAGCTTCCTAAGAACGATCGAGACTCTTTGACATTACTCCTTGATCTACCGCGTGCGGCAATTTCTAATTGTTGTAGATGAAAAACAGGCTGGCCATCTACAACATGAAATACTTCGCGGGCATCATACAGCTAGACTGCCTCAGCTACGGCTCAATTCGACAGTCTATGCCCCTTGGTCAAGCATCCCGAGAGCTTGAAATTCTTCTAGAGCGCTTTGCTAATTCAAGATTCCAATTGAGTATCCGATGGAATAGATACCCATAGCGATGAGCTGGATGAGAAGCAAGATTGGGTGGAGAATCCAAACTGGGTCTCTGTCTTTGCCTATGAACTTCATCGTGAACAGACCTCTCTGCAGAAATCTAAGTGGTGAAGACCTGTCCATGAACGGTCTTTTACTTTCTTTTTTTGCGGTAGTCCGTGCTAAGTATTTGCTTGACGCCAGGTACTTTGCGATCAGATCGCCAAAATTGTGAACATATAAATGGCAAACAGTCTTTTCGAAGTAGGCCACCGCATATCCTTCTAGTAGCAATCTATCAAGTAGATCTCTATCCTCACCAAAATGCATGTTCTTGTTGAAGCCGCCGACTCTCTTGATGTCATTCGTGAACAATAGAGTGTGTCCGGTCCCGACAGGGAAGTAGTCATGTGGTGTGACGATCGAAGGAGGCTCTCTGGGGCCGGTGAGGATCGCGTACCTCAGTGCAGCAGGTAGGGCTCTTCGATAGGTTCCGAGCGTCCACGCTCCGACTATGCCCTTGTTTTCTCGCCTTTTGGCCATCATGTATCTTACTATAGACACCAACCAAGTGTCACTTTCAAGGACACAGTCCGAGTCGATAAAGGCGCAGATCTCTCCACTGGCCCTTTCTACTCCAATTTGACGTGCCAATCCTAGAGTTCCTTTGACTTCTATCAGTTGGACGCTGAAATCCCTCACGATTTTCAATGTGTCGTCGACAGACCCGCCGTCGACGATAATTACTTCAAAACTTGGATAGTGCTGCTGAAAGATTGATTCAAGACAGCTGCGTATGGTCGACTCTGAGTTCATTGTTGGGATTATGAAGGAGACGCTCGGCATCGCCGTTGAGTTTTCTTCAAGAGGGCGACTGCCCGTTTTCGCGCTCATACCTACCAGCTGTTTCACGCCGCATAGGTCCTTATTATACGCTCGCACACGTTCTGCCAACTGTGCTTTTCATAGAACTCCCTGCTTGCTTTCTCTCCCCATCTGAGGTTTCTAGCGTTGAGTAGTGCCTCAGCGAACGCTTCTGGACTATGCTGGTCAACTGCTATGCCCAACCCTAATTTTGCTAGATCCAAGATGCTGGGGATGCAGTCGGATCCGACGGATGGTTTTCCGCAGGCTGCAGCCTCTATAAAGGGAAGCCCGAAACCTTCCCATTCACTACATGATGTGCACACGTCACATGCAGAGTAGTAAGGTGGCAGCCAAGGCATAGTTTCACCCTCTGGCCTTATGAATAGAACGCTGTCTCCAAGACCTAGGTTAATTACCAACTTTCTAAGATTAATCTCATTCTTGGACTGATCGGCCGTGATCAGCAAGACCGAATCCTGCTGAGCTCTTATGAGGCTAAATGCTTGAATGAGCAAATCCACTCTCTTGTACCAATCTAATCGCCCCACATAGAGTATTACGTAAGCGTCGTCGGAGATCTTATAGCGTTCCCTTATCGACTCTCTGCCAAGGCTTGAAAAATGGTATTCGTTTGGATCTACTCCCGGAGGGATTACGATGCTATCTACTCCTGTCCTCTTCAAGAGGTCGTTTCTCAGGAAATCGCTGATGGAGATAACTACATCAGCTTTCGAAAAGAGATGTCCGTACCGCTTTGCAGCTCTAAGATAAAGGCGATACTTAAATCCGTATCCGGATAGATCGTTTGGAACACCGTAGTTGTGCAATACGAGTCGCTTGTCTTTGGGTTTCGAGAGCAGAGCGTGCGCATTGAATGGATAGAAATGCGCGTGGATGACATCTGCAGCGTTGATCCTTTTTCTTACGAATCTCCAGCTTCTGGAAAGCGAGGTTAAGGCGCGAACGGCCAATCTTCCAAGAGCGAAGGGCAAGAATCCATATGAGTATAGGATGGGCATTCCTTTTCTGTTTGGGTCAGTGAAAACTTTTGCAGGTCTAGCACTTTCGATCATCGAACTGTCAGCGACGTTGCATACTAATTCGGCGACATGTCCGCACGAATACGCATACTTCAGAAGGTTCCTTATTACCTCGTCTATCCCATTTCCCCTTATGAAAGTGTGATTCAGATGCAGGATTTTCATCCAAATCTCACGCCATTACAAGATGCGTATTGCCCTCACAACTTTTTTTCGCCTAATCTCTCCAGCAGTTTGCTGAGAGCGGATAGAGAGATTTAAGAGAACTGTTCTATAAAGGGTTACGACTGGAAAACGTGTACGCGTCGAGAAGGAAAACTCATGAAATTGGATACAGCCGTTATCTTGGCTGGGGGCCCCGCGACTCGAATGAAGCCCGTTACCGATACTGTTCCGAAAGGTATGATAAATGTTCTTGGTAAACCGTTGCTTCAGTGGATCATAGAGTGGCTACGCGACTACGAGGTCAGAAACATAGTGCTGGGGGTTGCATACCTGAAGGATGAGATAATCAAGTACTTCAAGGAAGGATCAGAGTTCGGGGTCAATATAGACTATAGCGTCCACACCGTTGAGGGAGGTACGGGCGAGGGGTTTCGCCTCGCAATACAAAGGCATGTCAATCAATCAGACTTCTTCGCCCTCAATGGAGACCAGATCACCAATTTGGACCTCAAAGATCTGGCTAGCTTTCATTTGAAGCACCGTCGAGTGGCAACTATGGCTCTTGCAAATCCACGATGTCCCTTTGGACACGTTCTTACGGATGAGAAGGCTGATGTGACTGGTTTTGAGGAGAAGCCGCCGTGTCCCGCAACGTGTAACACGGGGATATACGTCTTCAGAAAGGAAATTCGTCACCACCTGCCGAAGACGGGGGATGTTGAGAAGACTACATTTCCTTCATTGGCGAAACATCGAGAATTGAAGGCTTACAGATTTAGCGGGTTCTTTGTGACGATCAACACAGCTAAAGATTTGATTGAGGCGGAGAAGGAATTGAGGAGACTGCACGTATGACTAGTGTTCTAGCAGAAGGCGGCTCGATAAAATACTAGTGGATGTGCTCAGTAATAAAAGGGGTTCAGCCACAGTCCCAGCCTTCTTTCGGCGAAGTTGTTATCGACCGAGAAAAGACAATTGCAGGCTATACTGAGAAGCCTAGGTCGCCATTCCATTGCAATCCAGGCATTTATGACTTTAACAACCTCCTTGGACAATCGGAACAACTGTGTTTCCAAGACTAACTGCTTCTCGTGAGCTTATTTCCTACCAATTTGACGGGTTCTTCGTTATGTTAATACGTTATAGGACATATTATTTGCAGAAAACGCGTTGAGGGTCAGTAGCGCATGGTAAATGTCCTAATAACGGGCATTACAGGTTTCATAGGAAGCCATCTTGCTGCGGCGCTGGTGGAAAGGGGCTTTAGGGTCTATGGAACAATGCGTCATTGTGCGGCAAGAGATCTCCGACCAATATCGGAAATACTTGACGACATCGTTTTGCTCACAGCAGATGTGACCAACTACAGATCCCTATCAGTTGCTCTTGAAACATCCGATCCAGACATCGTTTGCCACCTTGCAGCGTTGACGCCAGTTAGATACTCATTTGAGCACCCGCTGCAATACGAACAAACAAACTTTCTCGGGACTATGAATATCGTTCATGCAATGATGGAACTGCCTGACTTTAAGAAACGGAGTCTGATAGCCGCATCGACTGCAGAAGTTTATGGCGTGCAGCCGAAAGAGAGACCATTAAGCGAAGACCTTCCGTTACATCCCTCATCGCCATATGCCGTTTCAAAAGCAGCGGCAGACATGTATCTGCGCATGGCATCCGAGGTATATGATGTGCAGTGCATCATCCTACGGCCTTCTAACACTTATGGAAGGAGGTTTGAAACGGGCTTCATCATAGAGTACTTGATCAAGTCGATGCTTGAAAATAAGAAGGTCTATGTTGGCGCCCCTAACTCGGTCAGAGACTATATCCACGTACAAGATCATGTAGCTGCGTACCTACTAGCTGTTGAGCATCGGTTGAGGGAGGGAGAGGTCTACAATGTAGGTAGCGGCGCAGGGATACGCAACAAAGAGTTAGCCTACAAGGTGGCTCGTCTAACTGGATACGACGAGAGCCGCATATCTCTTGGTCAGTATCCACCCGGCTACCCCATACGTCCGTTGATTTCCGACCAGCCATATTTGGTGTTGAATTCTCGCAAAATAAGAGAAAGAGGATGGAAGCCTAAGTGGAGCCTTAGCTACGGCCTAAGACAGGCAATAGATTATTGGCGTCAAGGTACAAAAACCTACGGGTGAAGTTTACAACCGTGAAGCGTGCATGTGAACAGAATTTTGGTCGGCTCTGCATCGCTCAATTGCAATTATCGCGGCCCAAGTCAACTTTCCGTGATCGTCTCCGCATCCTATATGGCTTCCCTTTTTTCCATTCGCTAGGGATAGCTCTCAATGCTGCCCAGAGAGGTTTGTAATCCCGGTCTTTCCCAAGAAGCTTTTGTTCCACAAATGCTTTGGTCACCTGAGCAAGGAGAAGCAAGGCTACGAGAGCCAGACCCAAAACATTAGAGTTCTTGGATATTACCCACACAGAATCGACATAAGTCTGATTGTGTAGCTTTTTCCCTTTTACACTACCTAACATCTTATGGTAACAGACCGAGGTAGGGACGTACATTGCCTTCCATCCGTAATGTTTTGCTCTCCAAGAAAGGTCAATATCATCGTGACCGAAGAAGAATCTCTCATCAAATAGGCCAACTTCATCTAGCATTTTCTTCCGGTAGAGAGCTGAGGCGGCGCAAACGCCATCCACCTGTTCCAATTTTTCGTACAGCCCAATTTTTTTGCGTTTGTAGAACGCGGCTCGGTCATAAATATAAGCATTCAATATGAGAAAAAATCCAGCCGAATTATAGATGTTTGGTGAATCCATCAAAACTAATTTTGAGCCACATATTCCTATCCTTTTGTCTGTTTCTGCAACCCTGATGAGTTCTTCGAGCCAGTTGGGTTCCACCCTTGTGTCATTGCTTAAAGTAACAATGTAGTCAGCGTCGGAATGTCGTATCCCCACATTGCATCCTTTAGCAAAGCCAAGATTCTTGTCGTTTTGGACTATTTTTATCATCGGATACTTTTCACGTACATATTCTACTGAACCGTCTGTCGAGGCATTATCTACCACCATTACCTCGAAGTCTTTGTAGGTTTGGTTCAATACGCTCGAAAGACACATATCTAAGAAATGTTTTCCATTCCAGTTTAGAATTATTATTGAAGCTTTTTGCTTGTTCATTGTTTTGGCTCAGTTAGACATTAACCATGAAGACTTTTAAAGATAGACGTCGAAGGTGCGGAAATCGGTGTCCTTAAAGACGGTGTTCATAATAATTACGTCAGAAGGCTCATAGTCGTGGTCAATAAGAATATGAATAATCTTACGATTGTTAAGAAGGTTCTTGAGATATGCCATCTGAAGTCAGCTATACGCTAATGAAAGGAAGGATGTTATTTATGCAAGAGTGCATTGAAGGCTTAGGTTATCTTAAGTAGAATAAGACCCCGATCGTGATTGAATAGGGATGCCGCGCCCAGAGGTGGAAGAAATCTATACCGGGCTCTCCCCCTTGGTTTCCATTATTATACTGAACTACAACGGTGCGAACTACGTCCAAAGATGCTTGCGCAGAGTTCTGTCTACAGACTACCCGAATTTTGAGATAATAGTCGTAGATAATGCCTCCTTGGACAGAAGCATTGACACCATAATCCAGTTGCTATCCAACTGCGCCCGCCCTTACAAAATCATAAAGAATGATACAAACTATGGTTTTGCGGAGGGAAATAATATTGGTTTGGCCGCAGCTCACGGAGAATACATCGTCTTCTTGAACAATGATACAGAAGTGGATAGATTCTGGCTCAGGGAACTCATGAGAGTTGCCTCATTGGATCCTACTGTAGGCGTGATTCAGAGCAAGCTCTTGTGGTTATCCGACCATAGAATTCTTGACTCGGCGGGAGATTACATTGATCATTATGGTTCGGCGTTCCGCAGAGGCGGGGAGTGGCGCGAGGTAGATGCTGGCCAGTATGACAACGTTGAGGAGGTCTTCAGTGCCAGAGGAGCCGCTATGCTCGTTAAACGAAAAGTGCTGGATGAAATAGGCCCTTTCGACCCCAAGTTCTTTCTTACGTTAGAGGATATAGATCTATGTTGGAGGGCTAGGCTTGCAGGATACAAAGTCATATACGTCCCGACCTCTATCGTATATCACCAGTGTCCCTGTTCAAGCAATTCTTTACTAAGGATGTACCACGCTGAGAAGAACCCCCCAGCTCTTCTAATAAAGAACTACGGTTTTCCGAATCTGCTCAGGTATTTGACCATAAGGATACTGATCTATTCAGTGGCCATTCTAAAGTCGTTATTTGAAGGCTTCGCTTCAACAAGCCGTATGAATGTATTTCTGACTAGGTTGAGGGCTGCGACATGGGTTATAACTCATTTGAGATACATTCTTCGGCAACGCTCAATCTGTCAGTACCGGGTTAGGAGAGTACCTGACACGCAGATCACAAGGTTTATGCTGAATACGACGCTGAAGGAGTATACGTGGTTTCTGGTTAGATCGGGAAAGGCAGAGCGTCTCAGAATGGAGGCAGCCCGCCACTACTTCGACCGAGGCTATACGAGACATTGACTTTATCAGTTAACGCGCGCTTACAAACAATGATACTGGGCACTCGGACAAAATCGAATAGACTAAATTCAGAACCGATGCAGCGATTTATGAAAATGATGGGTAGGTTGCTTTCACTATGCGTGAGCCTCTCTGAACTCCAGTCAGCGTGGCCGGAAGCTATGAATGGGGAGTATTCTCGCGCCCTGCAATGGGCTAGGAATGTGGTCGCCGCCGGACGAGATAGCGCCGGCAGCGTACTTGACGATTATGCCAAAGGGTACAAGGAGAACGAATGGCCGAAGTTAGCTGAAGAGTTGAACAAGGCTAAGTACGAGCTTGGCAACACCGGTAGGGAGCTTGGCATAGTCAAGAAAAGCTTTGGATACTATTTCATGCGTTTCTGCGCAGAGAAGATCGATAAGCTCTTTCCTGAAGGCACTAGGCGTGCTGAGCTGAGGAAGATACTCGCGGCTAGCTACCAAATCCTAAGATATGAAGGAATTCGTAGCTTCCTCAGACAGGCTTGGAAGAAGATCAAGAAGCGAGAATTACGGATAATCGAGCTTGACGAGCAATATCAGATATGGCTCAAGAACAACGAGCTCACCGATGAGGGCACTACGAAGATGCAGGAGGGCATAGCTAGATTTCGATACAAGCCCAAGATCAGCATAGTGATGCCGGTTTACGATCCTGAAGAGAAGTGGCTTCGTCTGGCAATAGATTCTGTGATAGATCAAATTTATCCTGAGTGGGAACTCTGCGTCGCTGATGATGCATCAACCAAGAAGAGTATTCGAAAGATTCTTGAGGAGTATTCCGCTAAAGACGCACGGATTAAGGTTAAGTATCTAGCGAAGAATCGCGGGATTTCTGGGGCCTCGAATGAAGCTCTAGAAATGGCTTGTGGAGAGTTTATAGGTTTTCTGGACCATGACGATGAGCTTATGAGAGATGCGCTTTTCGAGGTCGTTAAACTATTAAACCAGAGTCCCAGTCTGGATTTAATCTACAGCGATGAAGACAAGAAGGATTTGAAAGGTCGGAGAGTAGAGCCTTTCTTCAAGCCTGATTGGTCCCCTGACCTTCTGTTAAGCTATAACTATGTGCCGCACTTCACAGTTTACCGAAGAAGCAAACTTACCGAAATCGGAGGCTTTCGCCTTGGGTACGATGGAAGCCAAGACTATGACCTGACTCTACGATTCACGGAGCGAACCACTCGGATCGGGCACATACCAAAGGTCCTATACAGTTGGCGGAAAGCAATTGGCTCTGCCGCACGATCGCTGGACGCAAAGCCATACGCATATCAGGCTGCGATGAAGGCTCTTCGGGAAGCGGTTGCTCGGCGTGGAATGGAGGGCGAAGTCTATGAAATTGGAGTTAGAGGCCGCTACAGAGTGAAGTATCGCGTTAAGGGGAAACCGCTTGTAAGCATACTTATCCCAACGCGCAATCCGTCATTGATTCTGCGTTGCTTGGAAAGCATGAGATTGAAGACAACCTATGACAATTACGAGGTATTGGTCATCAATATATCTGGCGAAGATGAGGTTGATGTGCAAGCCAAGAAACATCGAAAATGTAGGATAGTGAGGTATGATTTTCCAGAGAGTTTCAACTTTTCCAAAATCAACAATTTGGCTGCGAAAGAGGCGAAGGGTGAATATCTAATCTTCCTGAACGATGATACTGAGGTCATCGAACCCGAATGGATCGAGGCTATGCTTGAACATGCACAGCGACCGGAGGTGGGAGCTGTTGGAGCAAAACTTCTGCATCCCGATGGCACTGTGCAACACGCCGGAATCATACTCGGGCTTCGTGGACCAGCAGGGCACTATAGTGGTATACGCGACGGAGACGCAGGGTACTTCGAGTTGGCCAGCGTAGCTCGAAATTGTAGCGCTGTAACAGCTGCCTGTATGATGGTTAGGAAGATGCTCTTCATCGAGCAAGGTGCATTCGACGAAAGGTTGGGGCAGTCGTGGCAAGACGTTGATTTCTGCCTCAGAATCAGAGAGTCTGGTTTCTGGATCGTATACACGCCCTTCGCACGCCTTTACCACATGCATGGTAGAACAAGAGAAACAGGCAACAAATCTCCGGACGAACATGTAGCGAGAGAGCTCTTCAAGAGGCGATGGGAATCTTTCATTGAAAAGGGTGACCCGTACTATAACCCAAACCTCTCTTTGGAAAGGCCCTACGCGCTCAACGTACAAATTCCGCGATCCGATAAACTTCATGGGTTCTTTAATTAAGTTCTTGTTTTTTGTGAGGCAACTAAGGTCGAGAGGGACGACAAGAGGATGAGGATAGATTTCAACTCTTTCGTTTTAACCTCCGGGGGGAAACAGAGCCATATTCGAAATTTCCAACAGGCTTGTTGAAAGAGGTCACAAGGTTACGGTCACTTCCTTGGGTTCGCCCGACGATTCCAAGTGGTTCTCATCGATTAAGGCAGAAGTAAGATACAAGGAGGTTACATTGGTTATGAGTCTCTTTCGTGATTTCTACCCAAGATGTGAAGGGGCTACTCGGAGATGGCTCTGAAAATGAAGATCTTTAGGAAACAAGACATTTTAAAAACGCTGGAGATGATAAAAAGCAGACGATTTCCAACGTTTTTAAAATTAGCCGCTCATCTCGTTGGTCAGAAACCTATCAAAGGTTTCGACAAGGTTAAAGTATACTTTTATGCGAAAAACGGATTAGAAATTGGCGGTCCAAGTTTCATCTTTTCATCAAAGTCGATATTGCCCATATATGAAATAGCCAACAATATTGATAACTGTAATTTCTCTCATCAGACCATTTGGGAAGGTAAGATAAGAGAAGGGCTGACGTTCAATTATACGAGGAACAGGCTAGGTCATCAATTCATATTTGAATGCACAGACTTGAAGGGTATTAAGAGTGCAAGTTACGATTTTGTTATTTCTTCTCATGTAATTGAACATACTGCTAATCCCTTAAAAGCACTTCTTGAGTGGAAAAGGGTATTGAAAAGAGGAGGTGTAATGCTCCTTGTTTTACCGCATAAAGAGGGTACCTTTGACCACAATAGACCAGCGACAAGAATCGATCATTTGATAGAAGATTTCAAAAAAAATGTGGACGAACGCGATCTGAGTCATTTGCCAGAGATACTTAATCTCCATGACTTATCAATGGACCTGCAAGCAGGAACCTTTGAGAACTTTTGCGAGAGATCGATCAATAATTTCAAAAATCGTTGTCTGCATCATCATGTTTTCGTTGCTGAATCAGTTGTTCAGATGATCGATTATGTGGGCTTAAAAATTATTTTCTTAACGACTCATCCACCGTACCACATTATTACACTTTGTCAAAAGACAACGAATCAGGAAATAGAGATTCATAGCAGCAACAATCCGTGATTTTGACGTCCTCACACAGTAATGTTCAAAATGCCTTCGAAGAAATTGTATGACTAACTATTTTCACCTGCGAAATTCATTTAAGCGAACATTTGCGATTCCGTGCCTTGTCGATAGCTAAAATAACTCTTGAAATCCAAGACAAGATGGACACCCCAACTAGGGAGACCATCGTGAAAAGAGGTACACATATTACATTTTGCGCTCATCTCCGAGTGACCTAGATGAACATCGTCCTCGCAGGTGCCGTAATGCATCCGCAATGGCTCGGAGGTGAATCACGGGTAGCCAATAACATCATAGACGGATTGGCGGGTCTGGGCGTGAAGGTCTACAAGTTATACCATCTGCGTAAACCCATGGCCATTCCTTTCCTCTCATCACTCAACCTGCCTGAAATTAACACGCTCGACTTGCATCCAACTCTGTATGACCGTTATCTTCGCGTATTGAAGAGATTGAAGCCTGATGCGGTTGTCGGCTGGTTCGATTATGATACAACGTTCCTTCAGGCTGCCCTGAAAAGATGCGTCCCTAGCATCGTTGCTGTTCAAATTTACTGGCCGGTCTGCCCGCTCCTAACTCTATTCATAGAAGGAAAAGGCGTGTGCCCAGGTCCGTCAGCATGGCGCTGCTATCAGCACATGGTGAGCTTGGGTAAGTGGAATATGATTTCGAAAGTCCCGTCCGCCCGTTCTCTTTTAGGCTCTTTGATTGTGCAGAAGCTTAGACAAAGGATGAAAGTTTTGAATCGGATGAATGCGATAATAGTTCCCAGCAAATGGGTCAAGAAGAAGCTGATTGAGTGTGGAATAGAAGAGCACCTAATAAATGTGATATATAACGGATTGAGTGTTGAGTCCTTTCACGGAAGGAAATACATCGGCGGCAAGAAGATCATTCTTCTTCCAGGTGCGCGTGCTACTGAACATAAGGGATATAATCACTTCTTTAGACTAGCTGAGACCATAGCCGAGAGATATTCAGATGTAGAATTCGTTGCAACTGGCCTAGAAATAGGATCTAGACATGTAAAGGCCTTACCCTATATATCTAGTTATAATCTGATGAAATTAATGTCAGATGCGTATATGGTAGTAGTTCCGTCCCTTTGGGAGGAGCCATTCGGTCTTGCGGTCATTGAGGCTATGGCTATGGAGAAGCCTGTTGTAGCTTATGCGAGTGGAGGCATACCCGAAATAGTACAGGACGGAGTCACAGGTTTCTTGGCTCAGACTGGTAACTTAAGCCAGCTGGTAGCATTAGTTGAGAGGCTTCTCTTACACAGTGAGTTAACTCTTAAAATGGGAGAAGCAGGCAGGAAATTAGCTAAGGAAAAATTCGACCTAGGCTTCACTACGAGGGGCTACTATGAGCTTTTGAAGAAAGTGACGGGTCCATGATCAACATGAGTCTCCTACTTGAACCTTTGCGGACAACGGATGCGCTTGGAAGGCCTACACGCGGATACTAAGGAAGATAAGATAGAGGGCAAAAGCCTTCCTTTGAAATCAACCTTGGCAAGTCCTAACCATTTAATAACAAGAGAAGCCCTACAAGAAGGAATTGAAACGTAAGATGTGACACATGTTGCCTAAGGTAAGTATCAGGTTTCTGGCTAGATTATGGTACTACTTCAGAACGGGGTATTCGCTCTACCTAGCGTTCCCAATAAGCGTCTTCAACACAATAGTCATAGTCTACTACCTATTGATTCCCAATGTCAGACAGTTACAACTCGTCTTCTCAAGCTTTATCATATTTCTTTTAGTAACAGCATTGGTCGCGGTCCCGATGGCAGTTGGGTTCGGATGGATTCACATGAAGAGGAGCCCTGCATACACAAGTGAGATGGACATAAGCGTTGAAGCCAACCCATACTACTACAAGCTCCCGCCTGGATACTCGCGTGAAGCGTACGCTCCCCTCTACCTTGAACTGCTCCAGTTGACTAAACGCTTGCTCGAAGTGCAGAACCTCCTAACGCCTGATGACCGCGCCAGAATAGAGGAGCTCGAGAGGAAGATGCGCCTGCTGATCCAAGGTGGACAGATAGGGATGCCGAGCTAGGCTAGATGTTTATGCCACTGGTTGTGGAAAAGGCGCATCATCGTTCAGCGCTCGATCAGAAAGGTCTCCGATAGCGAGATACTAACGCTAAGGTGCAGACCGAACTTCAACACTTCGATCTCCAGACGTTTGCTCTCAATGCGTCCCAAAAAGTTGTGTTGAGACATCCGATGCACATCGAATTCATCATGCTTCTAATCTTCTCGGCTTCGCTCTCCGTTTCTTTAGCTCTCTTAATAGGCTATCCCATCTTCGCGTACCTATTGTCGCGGTTGAAAGCTGTCCCCATCCGAAAACAGCAAGGCTACACGCCGAAACTTTCTGTTATCGTTCCCTGCTATAATGAGGTTCAACATGTCGAGCGCAAGGTTCGAGAGCTCCAGCAACTCGAGTATCCAAATGGCTTAACCCAACAAGTCTTCATAGATTCAGGCTCAACCGACGGGACTACCGAAGCCTTAGCTCGATTCGCCTCTATAAGCAGCATAACCCTGATTGAACAGCCCGAGAGAAAGGGCAAATGTTCAGCTATAAACGAGGCGCTACATCATACTAGCGGAGATGTGATCGTGCTAACAGATGCTGATGCCAGAGTTCAACCGAGCGCGATTAGAGAAATCGTAGCAAACTTTGCTGACCCAACAGTTGGAGCCGTCGTTGGAGATCTAAGCATAACCGGGGAGTCCTTCGTCGGAGCGATGAACGAAGCGTTCTATCGGCTCTTCAGGCAGAAGCTTAGGGAATGGGAATCTGCCTTGGATTCGGCCTCTTTCCTTTCAGGCGAAATCTTGGCGATAAGGC
>Ga0315309_1000727_pt1 | contig 20065 bp, 14 predicted proteins | sample TDP4_MG_FD_203080 | JGI IMG/M metagenome (GOLD analysis project Ga0315309, IMG submission 203080) | Freshwater sediment microbial communities from Lake Towuti, South Sulawesi, Indonesia - TDP4 | ecosystem: Environmental > Aquatic > Freshwater > Lake > Sediment | place: Indonesia: South Sulawesi... | reverse complement strand
AGAGATGCTTTGGGATGACATGAGAGTATCTCCTTTGGGTGATGGATTTGGGGTATAGTATACCCTATGTTACTCTCATGTTTATACCGGGGATTGAAACGGGCAAGAGGGGAGAGGGGAGAGTTGAGATAGAGAGGGGGCAGCCTGGTTAAGTGGGGGGAATATGTTTTCTCCACTCTCTATCTCCCTTCTCTATCTCGTCCGGGGGACTGAAACGGGCGAGAGGGGAGAGGGGAGAGGGGAGAGTTGAGATAGAGAGGGGGGGGATCAAGATGTTCAAGTTTGAGCGTTTTGAGGCGTGTAAACGAGCGATAGATTTCGCAGATGCGATGTTTGAATTGGCGGACAATCTGCCGCAGAGGTATCAGTTCTCGTTGGGAGAACAGTTGCGGCGGGCGGCGCTTTCGATACCGACGAATCTGGCGGAGGGCAGTGGGAGGGACAATCCCAAAGAGGAGCGGTATTTCTACGGGATGGCGAAGGGGTCCGTGTACGAAGTGGTCAGTTTGCTGGTGATCATAGGCAAGCGAGGGTGCCTGATCCAGGAGGTGTACCGCGAGCACTACGGGGAAGCGGACGAACTGGCAGCTATGATTAGCGGTGCCATCAAGTCCACGTACGAGCGCCAGTAACCTGGGACGTACTTCGCTCTCAACTCTCTATCTCCCCTCCCTATCTCCCCTCTCTATCTCCCCTCTCTATCTCTCCTCCCTATCTCGTCCCGAATCCCCTCCCGGGGGGGCTGAATTGACCCAGGTCCATAACACAAAAAAGCCCCTGGAATGTTTTCCAGGGGCTTCTCTCATAAACAACAAAAAGCAGGGGGCCACGCCCACTTGTCAGATCGCCACTTATCAAGTACAATACAGGCTGTGAAAGGGTGGAAACCGTGCCGGAACGTGCTCTTGCGGAAAGGCTCCTGAAAAAAGTCAACAAGGCCGTCCACGAGTATGATCTGATCGGGGACGGCGACCGCATCGTGGTGGCTGTCTCAGGCGGAAGCGACAGCCTGAGCCTGCTTCGGTTGTTGCAAATGCGCCAGCGCTCAGTGCCGGAGAAGGTTGACTTGATCGCCGTCCACGTCTACGATGATGCCGGCCCTGACCAGCGTCTCCGCATGGACCTGGAGGCCTGGTTCCAGGCCAGCGGGGTGGAATACGCCTTCGAGCCGCTGGAAGTGCCCGCTGACGAACCGCGGCCCCTCACCTGCTTCCGCTGCGCCTGGCAGCGGCGCAAAGCCCTGTTCCTGGCCGCCGACCGCTTGAATTGCAACAAGGTGGCCTTTGGCCACCACGCCGACGACGTGGCTGAGACGGCGCTGCTCAACCTGTTCTACAGCGGTCGCCTGAAAAGCATGGAACCCCGGGTCGAGTTCTTCGGCGGCCAGATCACCGTCATCCGGCCGCTGGTCTACGTGCTGAAAGAAGAGTTGACCCACTTTGCCCAGGCCAGCGGCTTCCCTTCACCACCGCCGCGCTGCCCCAACAGCCTGACCTCCAGGCGGGCCCGGATGCAGGCCATCTTGCAGGAACTGGAAAGCGACCATCGGGGGGCCAGAAGCAACCTCCTTCGCGCCCTGCGGAGAGCCAAAAGGAAGGAAATATTTGATTAAATGAATCAAGATTTTGGACACGGATTTCTCTTGTTTGAGGCAAACTTCGCTAGACAATTATGGATGGAGTCCCAAGCCCCAGGATTAGAAATCCTGGCTGAAACTGAGAAGTGCCCTCAGACACTGAATTAGGCCCTGAGGGGACTTCTCAGCTTCAGACGGCGAATTCTATTCGGCGGCTTAATTGCAGGTCCCTAACGATAAGGAAAGGGTGAAGAGTCCGGAAATGGATGGTCCAGAACTAAAGAAGGCCCTTTTGCAGGAGAGAGTGGGAGACCGAGTGCGCTGCCTGACCTGCGAGCGACGCTGCCGGCTGAAGGATGGCGCTCTGGGCTGGTGCCGCACCCGCAGAAACGAAGGTGGCACTCTCTACACCCTCATCTATGGCCTGGTTTCTTCCCTCTCAGCCAACCCCATTGAGAAGAAGCCTATCTATCATCTCCACCCCGGCAGCGTAGCCCTCACCGCTGGCAGTTGGAGCTGCAATTTCAAGTGCCCCTGGTGTCAGAATTGGGACATCTCCAAGCATCCCCCTTCTGGTGGACGCTACATGTCTGCGGAAGAGTTCGTAGCTCAGGCCATCGCCTGGCGCTGCCAGGGCACTTCCATCAGTTTCAACGAGCCGACGCTGTCACTGGAATGGTCGCTGGACATTTTCCCTCTGGCCAAGGAGAAGGGGCTCTACAACACCTATGTGACCAACGGCTACATGACCCCCGAGGCTCTCGATCTGCTCGTTGAGGCCGGGCTGGATGCCATGAACGTGGACGTCAAAGGCAACATTGAGGCGGTGAAGAAGTACTGCGCGGCGGACGTGGAAAAGGTGTGGCGCAACTGCCGGGCGGCCAGGGAGGCCGGGGTGTGGGTGGAGATCACCACCCTGGTCATCCCCACGGTGAACGACGACGAAGGGACCTTGCGAAGCATCGCCCGGCGTGTCCGCGATGAGTTAGGCCCCGAAACTCCCTGGCACGTCAGCGGCTATTATCCGGCTTATAAATTCACTGCTCCATCAACGCCTGTACGGACGTTGGAACGGGCGCATGATATTGGGGTGGAAGAGGGATTGAATTTTGTATACGTGGGCAACGTGCTGGGGCACCGCTACGAGAACACCTACTGTCCCCACTGTGGGGAGCTGTTGATCCGGCGGTTTGGGTTGAGGGTTGCTCAGAACCGGCTGGATGGCACAAGGTGTCCTGCCTGCCAGCGGCTGATCCCTATGGGGGGCAGATGACGCGAGGGAAAGTCTGAGAGGCGTTTGACGATTGCAGTGTATCTATGGTACAATGCTTCTAAAGTACTCAGGGCGTGATGGACGCCGTCCGGTGCTAACGGGAGGATGTGATGAAGGAGTTCGCTTTTACTGTGATCATCGAGCCAGATAATGGCAGTTATCATGCTTACGTGCCTGCTTTGAAAGGTTGCCATACCTTTGGCGACACACTGGAAGAAGCGCAGGCCAACATTGTCGAGGCTATGCAACTTCACCTGGAGAGCATGCTGGAAGACGGGGAGGAAATTCCCGAGGATTTTGTTGACCTACTTTGAGGTGAAAATGCAGCTCAAAGAGATACTACCTCGGAGGGAACTGTCATGCAGAAGGAGCTAAGGAAGCTGCCCAGCGTGGATAAATTGCTCCAGGAGGAGACCATCCAGGCCCTGGCCGAGGCGCACAGCCATGAGCTGGCCGTGGAAGCGGCCCGCGAGGCCCTGGAAAGCGCCCGCCAGGCCATCCAGGAAGGCAATCCCTGCCCTCCCGTGAGCCAACTGGCCGCGATGACTGCGGCCAATTTGAACCGTCGCTTGCAACCCACCCTGCGGCCGGTCATCAACGCCACCGGCGTCATCATCCACACCAACCTGGGCCGCGCCCCGCTGAGCGAGGAAACGCGAGCGGCCATGGAAGAAGCCGCCCGTGGCTATAGCAACCTGGAGTACGACCTGGAGGCCGGCAAGCGGGGCTCCCGCTACGTCCACGCCGAAGAGCTCCTCTGCCGATTGACGGGGGCCGAAGCAGCCCTGGTGGTCAACAACAACGCCGGTGCCGTCCTCCTGATGCTGACGGCCCTGGCCCAGGGCCGGGAGGCCATCATCTCCCGCAGCCAACTGATCGAGATCGGTGGCGGCTTCCGCATCCCCGACGTGATGCGCCAGAGCGGAGCCCGCCTGGTCGAGGTAGGCACTACCAACCGCACCCACCGGCGGGACTACGAGGAGGCTATCGGCGAGGAGACGGCCATCCTGATGCGCGCTCACCACAGCAACTTCCGGATCGTCGGCTTCACCCACGAGGTCCCATTGGTCGAGTTGGTGGAACTGGGCCGCAAATACGCTCTCCCCGTCATTGATGATTTGGGCAGCGGCACCCTGCTGGACACCGCGGATTACGGCCTGGCCCACGAGCCTACCATCCAGGAAAGCATCGCCGCCGGGGCCTCTCTGGTCTCTTGTAGCGGCGACAAGCTGCTGGGCGGCCCCCAGGCAGGCATCATCCTCGGCCAGAAGGACCTGGTGGCCCGGCTCAGACGCCACCCCCTGACCCGTGCGCTGCGGGTGGACAAGACCACCCTGGCTGGCCTGCAGGCCACCCTGTTGCACTACCTGGAAGGCAAAGCCCCGCAGAAAGTCCCCGTGTGGCGGATGATTGCCATGCCTGTGGAGGCCATCGAAGGGCGAGCCCAGGCCTGGACCTCGCTCCTGGCCGGGGCGGGAGCCGAGGTCAGCGTGGTGGATGGTCGTTCCACAGTGGGGGGCGGGAGTCTACCCGGCGAGACCCTGCCCACCAGGCTGGTGGCCATCCAAGTGCCCTCGCCCGACGACCTGGCCCGCCGTTTGCGCCTGGGCCAGCCAGCAGTGGTAGGGCGGATCGAGGGGGATCGCTTTCTGATGGATCCACGTACCGTGATGCCGGAGCAAGAAGGGATTCTCGTCGAAAGAGTAAGGCTGGCTTTGACATGACTCGCATTCTGGGTATAGAGACGTCCTGCGACGAAACAGCCGCCGCAGTGGTTGAAGACGGGCGCCAAATCCTCTCCAACGTGGTCGCCTCACAGATAGACCTGCACCGCCAATACGGCGGTGTCTTCCCCGAGGTGGCCTCTCGCCAGCACATCCTGACCATCATGCCTGTCATCCGGCAGGCTATGGCCGAAGCAGCACTGGACTGGGACGACCTGAACGCCATAGCTGTGACCTACGGGCCGGGCCTGCCGGGCTCCCTACTGGTGGGGGTCAACACGGCCAAAGGCCTGGCCTACGGCCGGGGGCTGCCCCTCATTGGGATCAACCACATCGAAGGCCACATCTACGCCAACTGGCTCATAGTGGACGACTCGCCCCAGGAGATCGCTTTCCCAGTGCTGGCCCTGGTGGTCTCTGGTGGTCACACCCAGTTGATCCTGATGACCGACCACGGCCAATATCGGAGGCTAGGACACACCATTGACGATGCCGCTGGCGAGGCTTTTGACAAGGTCGGGCGGCTGTTGGGGTTGGAGTTTCCAGGGGGACCGGCCATCGAGCGGGCCGCTCAGGAAGGCAATCCCCTCGCCTTTAAGCTGCCGCGCGCCTGGCTCAAGGGGACCTACGACTTTAGCTTCAGCGGCCTCAAGACGGCCGTGCTGCGCACCGTCCAGAAGTACGAGGACAAGGTATCTTCGTCGGCGGATTCTGCCAGGAACCGCCGCATCGCAGTCTCTCAAGCGCCTTCGGTTGTCCGGCAACTCCCTGTGGCCAACCTGGCTGCCAGCTTCCAGGCCTCAATAATAGACGTGTTGGTGGAGAAAGCCAGGATAGCAGCAGAGGAACACCAGGTCAAGCTGATCATGCTGGCCGGTGGGGTGGCGGCCAACCGCCTGCTGCGCCAGCAGATGGCTGAAAGGTCGGCCCTGCCCGTCCTCTACCCTCCACCCGCCCTCTGCACCGACAACGCGGCCATGATCGCCAGCGCCGGCTACTTCCACTACCAGGCTGGCCACCGCTCCAGTTGGGACCTGGATGTGATCTCCAATCTCAAGCTGGCGGATGGTTAAAAGCACAAGCCCCCGCTTGCAGCGGGGGCTTGTGCTCTCAGCCCTCAAGCCTATTTGATATCCACCAACTCGTAGACCTGTTCGAAAGCAGTTCGCCCCTTGACCTGTATGGGCTGCAAAGCGTTGACTTCAACGTGGTCTTTGACCTTTTCGTAGGTGCTCTGGCTGAGCAGGATCTGACCTGGCTTGGCGCTCTCCTGCAAACGCTTGGCCAGATTGACCGCGTCGCCGATGGGCGTGTACTCCATCTGGTCCTCGCCTCCCACGTTGCCCACCACCGCCTCGCCGGTATTGACGCCCATTCCGAAACTGAGTCGGTCAGCGGGGGGTACCCTCTTGTGATACTCGTCCATTGCGTGCTTGATGGCCCAGGCCGTGCGCACGGCTTGCAGCGCATGGTCGGCAATGGGACGCAAGGGAGTACCAAAGTGAGCCATCACCGCGTCGCCGAGGTACTTGTCCACGATGCCCTTATTGGCACGGATGATCTTGGCGGCCATCGAGAAATAGTTATTGATGAGCTCAACCACATGTTCAGGATCGTGTTGCTCGCTGTAAGTGGTGAAGCCACGGATGTCGGCGAAGAGGGTGGTGAGCAACTGACGGGTGCCGCCCAGCCGCAGTTCTTTCAGATCAGCTAATCTATCCACCAACTCTGACGGCAGGTAGCGCTTGACCATAGCCCGCTCTCGCTCGAACCGCTTCTTCTCTGTCAGATCGTCAATGACAATGGCCACCCCCAGGGTCTCCTCTTGAGCGTCCTTCAAGGGTGATAGATTCATACTCAGGCTCACCGTACCTCGCTGGGGCAACTCTGGTTCGACTTCATAGGCGATGTATTCCTGTTCTTTAACCTTCACCTCCTCAACCAATGGCTGGAGGCTCTCCTCCAACGCGGGGAGGGCATCGTGGTACGAGGTACCTATAGACTGCTCAGCAGGGATACCCAGAATGGACGCTGCTGCTCGATTGAAGAGGGTGATCTTATCCATGACATCGGTGGTGATAACCCCGCTGGCGATGCTGGCGAAGACGTTATCCATCAAGTTCTTGGCGATGACGACGCTTTCAAAGAGACGGGCGTTCTCGATAGCCATGGCCGCCTGGTCTGCAAAGGCAGCCAAAAGGTCACGATCGCGCTCGGTGAAAAGCCCGGCTTTGATGCGGTTGTCAGCGTAGATAACGCCGGTGACCTTGTCCTTGACCTTGAGGGGGACGCATAGTATCGAACGAAGGCTGTAGCTGACCACGCTGGCCTGAGCACTGAAGCGGGGATCGGCCTGAGCGTTGGTGGTCAAAATAGGCCCACCTTCGACAGCCACCCGGTTGACAATGGTGCGGCTGATCTCGAAAGACGAGCCAGCCAGGGTCTCCCGGTCCATGTTACGAGCCACCTTGAAATCAAGCTCTCCCGTCTCTTCGTCGAGGAGCATCAGAAATCCCCGCTCTGCCCCGGTCAAGCTGATGATGGTATCCATGACGATATTCAGGACCTCCGACAGATCCAGGGTCGAATTGACAACCTGACTGACCTCATAGAGGGCTGTGAGTTGCCCGTGCTCTTTCTCCTCAGCAGCCAATTCTGCCTGGGCGCTCTTGAACAAGGACTCTATCTGAGGCATACGCTGTCCCATTTGTTGAACCATGGCCGCTGCGGTTGCGGTGCAAGCCTGCACTTCTCGCAAGGCTTGATCCTGTTGAGCCCCTGCCGGCCAATTGGCCTGGAGTCTTCGCAAAGCAGAGTATTGGCGCTCCAGGGCCTCAGCGAAGTCCATCAAATCTCGTTTCAAGGCCTCAAGTCTCTCCCGGGTTTCTCCAATCTTGGATCGAGGCGTATCGCTCATGCTACATCACCTTTCTAAGTCTCACGGACCCCAAAAGAACATCCGAACTTCACTCTCAGGGCTGATGGGTGGACCCTCGGCTTTACCATCAGGAGTAGTCTTTGTCGCCCGGTGCACGGTGACCCACCAGTAGAACTCAGCGTGGTCAGCTTCGCCGTAACCAACCCCCTCAGGTAGTTTAACCTGAGTTTCCTTTATCAACCCACTGGTCCAGTAGACAGGATTACCTGGTGGATAATAGTGTACTACCAGTACACTGTAGTATTCATTGCTCGCCAGTTCTCCCACGGGCTCCCATTCCAGGACAGGAGGGTCTAACGCTGTTGCGAAACTCATCCTGTTGGCTGGCCTCACCAACCTTGGTGCTGGGTATTTAATGGCTATCCTTGTCGGCGTGGCTGTCGGCCGCGGGGTGGGTACTCCCCGCGTCGGAGTCGGTGTGACGGATAGACTGGCCAGTTTTTCCACGAGTTCGTCTCGCTTATCCGCAGCCACGCTTTTATCGGACACCTCGAGTTCCAGAGCCAGTTCGTAGTCAGCCAAAGCTAGCTCCCAGCGCTTCCCTTCCACGTAAGCATCTCCCCTGCTCACATAGGCTGCATACAGTTTCTCCGCCACCTGACCATAATCTGCCCGAAGCTCATAAATGACGTTCAAATTGGCGATGGCCTCATCCCAGTCGCCTACCCGGTAGGCAACGTCGGCATCCAGGTACAGGCTTGCCAGTTTCTTTTCCTCCTGGAGGTCAGCCTTATCTGGGCAAATAGCTAATCCCTGGCCTAAATCCACCATGGCCTCATGGAGGTGCCTGAGATCGCTGTCTTCATCAAAGGCAGCCACATTCAGAAGGCCCTTCTCCAGATAGGCCCGACATAACATGTCTTCCACTGCCGCTTCTTTGAAGCCTGGATCACGGTCTCGCAACTCCTGCCATTGAGCAATAGCTTCGTACCACTCACCCTGCTCAAAGTATGCTTTGCCCTGATCATACAGGCCAGTCAACTCCTGCTTTTCCAGGGCCTCTACTTTTTTCTCAACAGCATCTTTATAATCTGGCGCAGCAGCCAGAATCTCATCGAACAGGCTGACAGCCTGATCCCATTGGCCCTGATCCATATAATTGAGGGCCTGCTGGTAATCGTCAGCCAGAGGATCCGCTGGCTGGGTCTGTTGATAGGTTTGGTACAAAACGTAGGCGCTGGCAAAACCCAATCCAACCAAAACCAGAAGCACTATGGTCAGGACAACCCTCTTTGCTGCTATGGCCAGGCGGGCGCCAAAGGAGGGGGGCTCTCTCCTGGCTAATTCCTCACCCGCCTTCCTGGTTCTACCGCTCCTGCGCCGTGCCTCGGCTAGCAGCTCAGCCACCTTTTCATAATTAGGATCTACCTCGTGGACCTGGGCGAAGTAGTTAATAGCTTGTGACCATTCCCGGGCATCAAAACGCTCTAACCCTCGCTGGTAGAGGGCCTTAAGCTTTCCCCGGGCCTTGCTTTCTGATAACGCCAGGCCAGCACTGGTCAACAGCTTAGAAGCGTCCTTGTAATGAGCGTCAATGGCCACGATTTCGCTCAGTTCATCAATAGCCTCCCGCCAGCGTTTGGCCTCCAGAGCCCGGTTAGCTGCGGCATACAAAGCTGAAAGCCTTGCCTGTCGCCCGGCCTCGGCCAGCCTTTCGTTTGCGTCTTCATAATTGGGCTGAAGATTGATGACCTGATTAAAAAGGTTGACGGCTCGTTGCCACTCCTCAGCTTGGCTGGCCTCCATTGCCCGCCGATAGAGGTTTTCTACCAGACCAGTTATATCCTGTTCAGGCATAGGGGGCTTTACTTCGGCTATCTCTTTCCCGCTGAGGACATCTTCGACAGCCTGTATCAGTTCTGCTGGGGTCTGGAAACGGTCCTCGGGCCGCTTGGCCATGGCTTTGTTAACCAGGTGCTCCACTGCCTCCGGGAGCTCGGTATTGCTCAGGCGCAGAGAGGGTGGTTTGCTGGCAATGTGTTGGCTGACAATTGACCAGGGGCTCTTAGCGTCGAAGGGCAGTTTCCCACTCAACATCTGGTACATGACGATGCCCAGGGAGTAGATATCGGAGCGAACATCAACATGCTCGCCCATAGCCTGCTCCGGGGATATGTAGTAGGGTGAGCCAACGAAACCCGATTGGGTAAGAGAAGGCAGGGCCACAGCGCGGGCGATGCCAAAGTCACACACTTTCACCGTCCCATCGGCTGTGACCATCAAGTTCTGAGGCTTGATGTCTCGGTGGACGATGCCCTGCTGGCTGGCGTGCTCCAGAGCCCTGGCAACCTGAGAAGCGATATTCAGCACTTCCTCATAGGGCAACGGTCCCCTTTCTTCCAGAATCTCCAGCAAATCCCGGCCCTCAATGCATTCCATTATCAGATAGTGGATATCACGAGTGGCCCCGTAGTCTAGCACCCGGACGATATGGGGTTCGTTCAGGTTGATAGCCAGCTTGGCTTCCCGGTTGAAGCGCTGGATATATGAGATGTCTTCGCTGAATTGGGGGTAAAGAACTTTGGCCGCTACCCGAATTCCTTCGATGAGGTCTTCAGCCAAGTATACCCAGGCCATGCCACCACTGCCTATTTCCCGGATGATCTTGTAGCGGTTGCCGAGAATTTCCCCAATCATGTCGTTTCCTCATTGATGCACGGTTGCTAGCCGAATTGCGTATTATTATACCCCACTTTGCTACAATAAGCAACGTTGCCAATTACTCTCTATCCCCGTCTTACCCAAACGTCGTCAATGATAGAGGGCCATAACCCATTTACACTGTTATGGGAAAAAGTTGACAATGTAATTCAAAGATGCAATAATAGTGATGAGGTAAGCAGCTTGTTGGGCTCGCTGAAGTGACAGCAAAAGGGAGAATAGGGCCAGGGCTTACATTCATTAAAATGATGGGAGGGAGTCGTGGCAATAGAATATCCCGATATTTTAGGAGAGGTTACCCCAGCCAGGCAGCGTTATGAAGCGGGAGCAGTTCAATATGTGGGTTCACTCAGCCGCGAAGCAGTGGCCTCTGGGGAGGCGACAGAATTGGTCCTTTTCTTGCAAAGCGTGGTAGACGTGCCCATGGACGTGGCGCTCAAGCTGAATGTGCCTTTGCGAACTGGCGGCCTGCGCAGCAGGCCATCTCAGCTCAAGATCGGTGAGGCAGAGACGACTGTGCCTCTAAAGCCAGCCGAGGTGGGCGAACTGAGGATCCCCATCCAGACCTCTGTGGAAACGCCCTCGACCACCTATGAGATCAGGCTTGAGATCATGGGTACAACCAAGGCCAGTGCTAATCGTATTCGGGCTCAACAGAGCAAGGGTCGCCTGGGTGAGACCATACTCAGGGACACAGTAGGATTGGGCCTGGCCTCGACCATTGGAGTTGGCTTTACAGCCAGGCCCGGCAACAGGCTCTCGTTTAAGTTGAATGTAACTGGCGAGGAGGGGAGCGCCCAGGAAATAGACCTCGCACCTACTTTCACTTCGCTCTGGACCCTGGGGAACTGGGATCTTCAGCACCGGGCTAGTCGGGAGGTCAATGAGCGGCGTGCCCATATCGTGCCCTACCTGGCCCCAGAGGCTGTTTATGTGCCCCTGCTGGATGAAGGAAGAAGGGGATTTGCTGACGCCGGGATAGAACTGCACGTCGGAGAGGCCATCACCCTGGCCAAAATTCTCACTCACACCGTCAGCTATTTCACGCGCAACGCTGACTTACAAGACGGCCTGCTGATACCTATCTACATGCAGGCCCACCTTCACGATCTTCCGACCGACAACACTACCTGGCTGGTGAGCGAAGTCGGCTACTCGCGCATCGTTCGCCTGGCCATCGCCCTGAGTTTTGCCCTGGTGGAAAGCACGCTCAAAAGGCAGCCTTGGCTGCTGGAGGAACAGAGGGCCCTGGCGGATTTTGTGGTTGGCAACCTGGAATCAGGCCATCCCCTGCCCATCGAATTCCTCTATTTGCCCCTTCTGATGGGCGGTGCGCTGGTGATGCGGGAAGTAGTCATGAAAGGTGAAGACCCCCAGCAGAGCTTGCAGATGCTGGCCCAGGCCAAAAAGGGACGGGCGGAGGATTTCACGGGTGAGGCGGCTGAGACGGGCGAGTTGTTTGACTATTTGCTCATCAGAGTGTGACTTGAGAGCTACAGTCCGTAACGCCCCAGCAGCCAGGGCCTGAACACAGCTTTCGGGCACTTTGACCAGAGGAACCAGGCGGGACTCAGCCCTGCCTGGCCTTCTATGTTGCGGGCGGGCGTTTGGCCGCCGCCAACCGCGCTTCCAGTTCTAGCCGTTGCTCGGCAGCAGCTTGCTTCGCTTCTTCGATGATTTCATTGATTCGCCCTCTGATCAATTGCCTGGTCTCGGGCCCTGAGCGTGGGGCCAACAGCAGGCCCAACGTCGCGCCTACCAGCCCACCAAACAGCAAACCGACCACAAAGTCAATAACCTTCCTCATGGGTTCCCACCTCCTTGAATTATGGGTTATTGAAAGCAAAAGCTTCGTACCTTCACTATAGCACATTTTGAAGATATTAGCAAGAGGATTGGGAAAAATGATCGAAAAACGCTTACAAGGATTGTATCAGCAGCAAGCAACCCACGGCCTGGACTGCGTGGCTCTGGTGCCTGGTGCCAACCTCCGCTACTTGACGGGCCTCAATCTGTCTCTCACTGAACGCCCCCTCGTCTTTTTCTTCCCTCGGGAGGGGCGCCCGGCTTCTATCCTACCAACCCTGGAGGTGCCTCGGATTGAAGCCAACCTGCCCTTCGAGGCCGAAATCTTCACTTATAGCGATGAAGAGGGCCATCAGCCGGCCTTCGAGCAAGCCTGCCGGGCTTTGAACCTGGTCGGCAAGCGGCTGGGCGTGGAATTTCTCAACATGCGTGTCCTGGAGTTGAAGCACCTGGAACAGTATGCCCCAGGATGCCAGATGCTGGACGCCGGGGGAGTGCTCTCAGAGTTGCGCAGGATCAAAGACGCGGAGGAAATCGAACATATACGCCAGGCCATTCGCATTACCGAGCAGGCTCTTCAGGAAGTCGCTGATGCTATTCAGCCTGGCCGTACCGATTTGGAGATCGCAGCCGAACTGAAAATAGCCTTCCTACAGGCGGGGGCCCAGGGAATGTCCTTTGAGCCCATCGTTGTCGTTGGCCCGGAAAGCGCCTCACCTCATGCCATACCTTCGGGGCGGCTCATTGAGCCGGGTGATCTGATCGTCATAGACTGTGGGGGCACCTATCAGGGCTATGTCGCTGACATCACCCGCACCTTTGCCGTAAGCCCCATCGCCCTCCAGTTGGAGCGCGTGTTCGAGATCGTGAAAGAAGCCAATGCCGCTGGTCGAGCCGCCGTGCGGCCGGGGGTGTCTGCTCAGGAGGTGGATCGGGCTGCGCGCCAGGTCATCGCACAGGCCGGCTATGGAGAGTACTTCGTGCATCGCACCGGACACGGGCTGGGGCTGGAAGTCCACGAGCCCCCCTACATCGTCGAGGGCAACGAGGAGCTGCTTCAGCCAGGCATGACTTTCACCATAGAGCCGGGCATCTACCTGCCAGGCCAGGGAGGAGTACGCATCGAAGATGATGTACTGGTCACCCCTCAGGGTGCGGAGACCTTGACTACCTTCCCACGGGATCAATTAAGGGTTAAGGGATAAGGAGACAGTAACCGTTCAGAGGGTAAGATCTCTTCGAATTTCAAACGAAACTCTAACCTTTTTCTAACAATATGCTAACAAAAGTGTGCTATGATGGCAATATGACTCTATGAAGCACAGCGAGCAAGAAATGGCTCCCGACCAGATGCCGTTCTTTGTAGAAGGTGGGCGTAGGCGTGGCAGGCAGAGTTGTTGCCAAGCGATGCTACCCTTGATGCCCTAGGGTAGAAGCTATAACTCTTCCCCATGACGGTTATAGGAGATAAGGAGATGACGATGGGCACTGGCACCCACCAAAAACTCAACCGGCTATTCGTCTTCCTGGTTCTGTTGCTGGGCTCCTGCCTCTTTCTGCTCACACTCCCAGGAGAGGGAAACGCCCTGTTTCCCGAACCCTCTGCCCCCTTTTCACCAGCATCGGCTGGGGCGATCCAGCGCGCCACTCCCACACCCTCCCTTCCAGATGTCCCACCTATCCCTCCAGATGTTCTGCGCAAAATTGAGCCCGCCCTCCTCAAACAGTTGGAGCAGCTCAAAGAAGATGGGAAGGTCACTTTTCTCGTTCACCTCAAAGAAAAAGCTCCCCTGGAAGCCGTCTCTCTGGCAGGGCTCAGCGTCCAGGCCCGTCGCCAGATGGTGGTCACCACTTTGCAATCCACGGCCGAAAGCTCCCAGGCCAGCCTCAGAGCTTATCTGAGTCAGCAAGAAGCGCAAGGGAGGGTGGTGAGCCATACCCCCTACTGGATTTTCAACGGCCTGGCCGTCACTGGCAATCGGGAGACACTCATCGAGTTGGCAGCGCGGCCGGAGGTCAAGCTCATCCGCGCTGACCGCAAGCGATATTTAACAAACCTCTCCCCTACCCCCTGGCCCCCTTCCCCTCTCCGCAGCGGAGAGGGGAAGGGGGGTGGGGGATGGGGTGAGGTGAACTATTACTCCCCGGCCTCCTCCCCTGTCGAGTGGAACATCGCCCGCATACGGGCCGACCTGGTCTGGAACGCCCTGGGCATTGACGGCAGCGGGGTAGTGGTGGCCAACATGGACACGGGCGTGGACTGGCAGCATCCGGCCCTGCTGACCAGATACCGGGGTTACAGCCCCAAGGGGTTGCACGTGCACCCCGGCAACTGGTTCTGTGCCACCGACGAAGGCTACTCTTACCCCGGCGACGGCAACGGTCACGGCACCCACACCATGGGCACCATCGTGGGCGACGGTGGGATCGGCGTGGCTCCCGGCGCCCGGTGGATCGCTGCCAAAATCTTCCACAACCAGGGCTATGCTTACGATAGCTGGATCCACGCTGGCTTTCAGTGGCTGCTGGACCCGGACGGCGACCCCGCCACCGACGATGCCCCTGACGTAGTCAACAACTCCTGGGGCGACGACAACGGAGCTGATCAGACTTTCCTGCCCGATGTGCAGGCCCTGCGAGCGGCCAACATCCTCCCTGTCTTCTCGGCTGGCAACGCCGGCCCCTACGGGGGGACCGTCGGCTCGCCGGCCAGCTTTTCCGAGTCCTTCGCCGTAGGAGCTACCGACACCGATGATGTGATCGCCTCTTTCTCCAGCCGCGGTCCTTCGCCCTGGGGAGAGACCAAGCCTGATGTTGCGGCCCCTGGCACCAACGTCCGCTCCAGTGCGCCCGGAGGCGGGTACGCAGAGAAACAAGGCACTTCCATGGCCGCCCCCCACGTGACCGGCCTGGCAGCCTTGCTCTTCCAGGCCCAGCCGGGCTTGAGCCTCAGCGCAGCGGAGCAGGCCATGACCAGCAACGCCGTGCCGCTGGGGGACCCCATCCCTAACAACGACTACGGCCGGGGGCGCATAGATGCCTATAACGCCGTGCTTTCAGTAAGCTCGGCCGGTGTCCTCTCCGGCATGGTGCGGGACGCGGCTGTTGGCATCCCCATCAACGGAGCTACGGTCACCGCCGTCAACCGCGACACCGGCCTCTCTGCCCAGACTACAACCGCCGCCGATGGCTCCTATGCCCTCGGCCTGGCTCCCGGCCGGTACGATGCCACGGCGGAAGCCTTCGGCTACGATCCCCTGACCGAGTGGGCCATTGACATCGTGACCGGCACGACCACCACCCAGGACTTTAGCCTGACGGCCAAACCCACGGGCACCCTGACGGGACAGGTGACCCAGGAAGGGACCGGCGCTCCTCTGGCCGCCACCGTCACCGTCCTCAACACCCCCGCTGTTGCCATCACTACAGATCCGGCCACAGGCTTCTACACCACTCTCTTGCCTGCAGGCACTTATGCCCTGAAGGCCACCAGCCCCGGCCATAGAGTAGGTCACGCCTCAGCAGTGACCGTCACCGAGGCCAGCACTGTCACTCAGGATTTTGTCCTGCCCACCGCCCCCACCATCCTCCTGGTTGACAGCGGGAGGTGGTACTACTACAGTCAGATAGGCTACTTCCAGGAAACCCTGGACGCTCTGGACTATTGCTACGACACCTGGACTATCGAAGAGCCCTTTGCCACACCCAGCGACGTGCCTCAGGCCAGCGACCTGGCTCCCTACGGCATCGTCATCTGGTCTGCTCCCCAGGATTCGCCGGGCTACGTTGAGGCTGAAGCAGCCATCACTGAGTACCTGGATGGCGGTGGCAAGCTTTTCCTCACCGGCCAGGACGTGGGCTACTGGGACGGCGGCGGCAGTTGGTTCCACAGCACCGAGTACTATGAACATTACCTGAAAGCCGATTACGTGTCAGACAACGCCGACGCCCATAACTTGCAAGGGTTGGCGGGCGACATCTTCGCCGGCCTCGACCTGACCATCCAGGGAGGAGATGGGGCCGATAACCAATCCTCCCCCGACGAGATCACTGTGGCCAATGCCGACTACGCCTCGGCGGTTGTCCAGTATCAGGGCGATGGCTCCGGTGGCCAACGGGTGGGCCTGTGTTTGCCTTATCGGGTCGTCTACCTGTCTTTCGGTTTCGAGGCCATCAACAGCGCCTCCGACCGTCAGGTTGTGATGGAGCAGGTCATCAACTGGCTCATGTCTCCTCGCCAGCAAGTAGGAGTGCAACTGACTCCCTCCAGCCAGACCCTGATTGGCCCTACGGCCACGGCGGTGGTCCACACCCTGCGCCTGCGCAACAGCGGTGAGACCGGAGGCAGCGATACCTATACCCTGACCTTCCAGGGCAACGACTGGCCAACGGCGTTGTCAACGGATACCGCCGTCGTAGCCTCCTGTGCCTCGGTGAACATCGAGGTGATGGTGCAGGTCCCTCCCACAGTTGCCTGGAACGTCTCTGACACAGTGACCGTGACCGCCCACTCGACCGCGTTGCCGACGTTGGCCCGCTCCTCCCTCCTGACCACCAAGACCCCGGCCCCCATCCTGCTGGTGGACGACGACCGCTGGTACGACCAGGAAGCTCACTACCAGGCAGCTCTGGAAGCCAATGGCCTGGCCTACGACTACTGGAATGTAAACGGCGCTGGCTATAACAGCCCTCCCTTGGACATCCTCCAACGGTATCCTATTGTGATCTGGTTCACTGGCTACGATTGGTACCAGACCCTCACCCCGGACGAAGAGGCTCGCCTGGCAACGTATCTGGAGGGTGGCGGCCGCCTCTTCCTCAGCGGCCAGGATTATCTGTACGCCGCTGGCTTCACCGACTTTGCCACCGACTATCTGGGCATCCTGACCTATACTGAGGATTTGACCACCACTGTGGCTATAGGGGTAGCTGGCAACCTGGTGGGGCATGGCCTGGGGCCTTATAACCTCAACTATCCCTTTAACAACTGGAGTGATGCCCTGACCCCCACCCTTTCGACCGAGACGGCCTTCCGGGGTGGGCACGGCGCGTCCATCGGCCTGGCTCACGCCGCGCCGTCCTACCGCACTGTCTTTTTCAGCTATCCCTTTGAGACCCTGGACAGCAGGGCGGCGGAGAGGGTGATGGAACGGGTTGTGGGCTGGCTCAGTTGGCTGGGGACCTCGACTCTGGCGGCCGACAGGACTCTCGTCGCCGACGGTGACCCTTTGATCTGCACCATCACCCTGCGGAACGATGGCTGGGACGGCATCTCGCGGGCCAGCCTTCTCAACCCCATACCGGCCTATACCAGCTATGTGGCTGGCAGCTTACAGCCAGCCGAGGCCATCTACCATCCGTTAACCAACACTGTGACCTGGCATGGAGGGATTGCCGCAGGCCAGAGCGTCATCGTGAGCTACCGTGTGGACGTCGCCTCCCCGCTGGCTCCAGGGACGGTCATCTCTAACGTGGCCTACATCGGCTACGACGACCACTACGTCCCCTTCGACCGTGAGGTGGACGTCCGGGTCAACGTTCCCGACCTCTCCGCCTCGACGATAAAAGTGGACAAGGAGACAGCCGAGCGCGGCGAGCCCCTGACTTATACCATTGTCCTGCGCAACGAGGGCATCATAGATGCCTCGTCGGCAGTGCTGACCAACGTCATCCCGGCCCACGTCGCCTACGTTCTCGGCTCGCTTTCGACAGAGGGGGCACCTCCGGCCGTTTACAATGAGGGAAAAGTCACCTGGTCAGGTCCCCTCGGCCTCGGCTCGCCCGTCACCATCACCTATGGGGTGGTGGTGAGCACCACCAGGGGTGATCTGGCCATCCGTAACGTGGCCCACCTGGAAGACGATTTCGGCTACGTCACCGAGCGCACGGCCACTGCACTCCTGCCTCCCCTTACGCAGTTCTTCCCCCTCATCACGAAGGACTACCGACCATAATCCCCTGCTCCTCCAGTTGTGAGCCTGCGCGATCAGACTTCCGAAGTCTTCGGGACTTCGGAAGTTTCATTCATGGATGACAATCTGCGGACGATGTGTTATAATATTGATAGTGGATTTCCTGTCTCAAAGTACTCACCTTTGGAGGTGCGATTTGGCCGAGAACATTTACATTGAAGACATTGCCAATTGGGAGGGCCAGGAGGTGACCATCAAGGGCTGGCTCTACAACAAGACCGACAAGGGCCGGTTGCAGTTCCTGCTGGTGCGGGACGGCACTGGTCTGGTGCAGGGAGTGGTCTTTCAGAAAGAGGTCCCACCGGAGGTCTTTGAGGCCGCCCAGGGAGTGACCCAGGAGTCGTCTCTCATCGTCACGGGCACGGTGCAGGCCGACGAGCGAGCCCCCGGTACCCCCGGCGGGTACGAGCTATCCATCAGGGACATCGAGATCGTGCAACTGGCCGAGGAATATCCCATCACCCCCAAGGAGCACGGCGTTGACTTCCTGTTGGATCGCCGCCACCTGTGGCTGCGCTCTTCGCACCAGTGGGCCATCCTGCGGGTGCGCGCTGAGGTCATCCGTGCCATCCGCGATTGGCTGGACAACAACGGCTTCCTCAACGTGGACACGCCCATCCTCACCCCCGCTGCCTGTGAGGACACCACCACCCTCTTCGCCACGGATTACTTCGGGGAACCGGCCTATCTGACCCAGAGCGGACAACTGTACAACGAGGCCGACATCATGTCCTTTGGCCGGGTCTACTGTTTCGGCCCCACCTTCCGCGCCGAGAAATCCAAAACCCGACGCCACATGATGGAGTTCTGGATGGTCGAGCCGGAGATGGCCTACGCCGACCTGGACGAGTGCATGAGGGTGGAAGAAGAGTTCGTCAGCTATATCGTTCAGACCACGCTGAAGAACCGGGCCGACGAGCTAAAGGTACTGGAACGGGACACGACGCTCCTGGAAAAAGTCGTCCCGCCCTTCCCGCGCATCAGCTACGACGAGGCGGTGGAGATCCTGAACAAGGAGGGCGTACCCATCGAGTGGGGCGATGATTTCGGCGCTCCGCACGAGGTGGCCGTGGGCAACCATTTCGAGAAGCCGGTCTTTGTGCACCACTACCCCACCCAATGCAAGGCTTTCTACATGGAGGAGGAACCGGGGCGGCCCGAGGTCTCCAAGTCGGTGGACCTCCTGGCTCCTGAGGGCTACGGCGAGATCATCGGCGGCGGCCAGCGCACGGCCAGCTACGAGCTTTTGGAACGGCGCATCGAGGAGCACAACCTGCCCCGTGCGGCCTACGAGTGGTATCTGGACTTACGGAAATACGGCTCGGTGCCCCACTCTGGTTTCGGCCTGGGGGTGGAGCGAACCATCATGTGGATCTGCGGCATCCAGCACATCCGCGAGACCATCCCCTTCCCCCGGCTGCTGGGGCGGATGTATCCGTGATGAAGTAAGCATAGGTACTGTTGAGGAGGACAGCTATGGCGATGAACCATGTTGAACAACTGCTCGACGTTGTCAGAGACCTCCCTGAAAATAGAGTCCTGCAAGTGTTGGACTTTGCCAGGTTCCCGAAATGGCAAGATGAAGCCAAAGCCAGGGAGATCGTCGAGTTTGAAGCCTGGGCTGAGAACCTGGCCAGAGAGAAGGGCTTTGTCCATCTGAGCGAGGAAGACGTGGCTTACATTGTCCATGAGGTCAGAGATGAAATTCACGTATGATAGCGACGCAGATGCCATGTGTATTTATCTGAACGAAAGCGCAAGTCCCTGCGCGGACTGTGGCGGGGTCTTGACATCACCGAAGAGGAAATCGCCGAGGCCCGACGGGAGATGTGGAGCAACTTCCCGCGGGAGGACATCTGATGCTGCGCGATGGGAGGAGGCAGGAGACAGTATAGGGGAGCGATAGACGCTAATGGAGGACAGGTAAAATGGACACAGTACAGGTTTCGTTGGAACTGCCGCGAAGCGTATTTTCGGCCCTGCGGCAAGACCCGCTCAACTTTGTAGCCGAGATGCGGCTAACGGCCGCGGTCAAATGGTACGAGATGGGCCGCCTCTCTCAAGCCAAGGCCGCCGAGGTCGCCGGGCTACCCCGAAGCGAATTTTTGATGGCGC
>Ga0315309_1000726_pt1 | contig 20077 bp, 25 predicted proteins | sample TDP4_MG_FD_203080 | JGI IMG/M metagenome (GOLD analysis project Ga0315309, IMG submission 203080) | Freshwater sediment microbial communities from Lake Towuti, South Sulawesi, Indonesia - TDP4 | ecosystem: Environmental > Aquatic > Freshwater > Lake > Sediment | place: Indonesia: South Sulawesi... | reverse complement strand
TTTCAAGGATAATTATCTAACTGAATAAAGTTCGAATATTGAGCAAATAATTATTAGGAAGTTGAATACTATTCAATAATATGAAAGATATAAAAACTAAACTGATTAGATTATTCAAAGAAGGATACTGCACACCTCAAATTGGAAGAATAGCTAAGGAGATAGACGAGCCATCCACCACAATACACTACAACATAAAGAAGCTAGAAAGTGAGGGCGCGATAAGAACTTACAAGGCTGTCTTTGACCACCGCAAAATAGATGAAGGATTTTGTGTATATCTTCTTGTCAAGTTGACCGCTAAAGCGGGTTCTGACCCTGACAGGATTACTCGCGAAATGGCCGGATTTCCAGAGGTTGAGAGTGCAGACCTCCTCGCTGGACAATGGGACGTGATTCTCAAGGTTAGGGTCAAAGATCAGGATGAATACTACAAGTTGTTGAAGCAGATTCTTGCGCGAGAGGGTATTGAGAACACCATATCCATGGCTTCGCTGAAGCAACTAAAGACTGAATTTGTTCTATTGTGAAGGGGACTAAATAGGTTTCATTTATTATGAATGGAAATTAGAAGTCACACCTAGCAGGGTAGTAGTTCGGGAGACATCTCCATTCTAGGGCTTACTGGTCTATTAGCAACAGTATTGCTTTACTAGACACTCTTCACATCTCGGCTTTAAGCTACAAACAGCGTACTTTACAAACTCATTTAATAATAAATGCCTCGATTACTTAGTCCTTATGCCTTACACCAATCTTATTGGCAAACAATAAGGATTAAATTTTGCATACAAGGCAAATTTAAGTAATAGAATTTACAATTTGCTGATAGTCATTGAACTGGATGTTGGAGGTGCGTGAAGCTCGGAAAGGTTTTGGTCACGTCTGCTTGGCCCTACATAAACGTTACTCCACACATCGGCAATCTAGTTGGCTCTATTTTGTCCGCGGACGTCGTTGCCAGGTATTACCGGTTGAAGGGCGAGGACGTTCTGATGGTGAGTGGCTCGGATGAGCATGGGACTCCCATCGAAGTCGAAGCCATACGGTTGGGCATACCGCCAAAGAATTTGACAGACAAGAACCACGCTAAAGTTGTCGCGTTATTCGAGAAGTGGGGAATATCCTTTGACAACTATACAAGAACCGAAAGCCCTGTGCATAAAGAGTTTGTACGAGATCATCTGCTGAAAATCTACAAGGACGGATACATCTTCGTCCAAGAGACGAAACTTCTCTACTGCCAAAACTGTAGCCGCTTCCTGCCGGACAGGTTTGTCGAAGGAAAATGTCCGCACTGTGGATATGCGCCTGCCCGAGGGGACCAGTGCGATGGGTGTGGAAGACTTTTGGAACCAACGCTCCTTATCGAGCCTTACTGCGTAATTTGCAGGGACAAACCAGTCGTAAAAACGACTAAGCACTGGTACTTTGACTTGTCGAAATTCTCTCAAGAACTAAGCGATTACATAAGCGCTAACCAGCAGTTGCCGAGCAACGCCAAAAACTTCAGCCTAAACCTGATAAAAGAAGGATTAAAGCCCAGAGCAGTTACAAGAGATGTAGGCTGGGGGATTCCAGCGCCTTTCCCAGGAGCCGAAGACAAGACGATTTATGTTTGGGTTGAAGCGGTTTTGGGTTACGTTTCAGCCACAATCGAGCATTTCAAAAAAAGCAAGAAACCCGAAAAATGGAGGGAGTTCTGGTTTGACAAAGAAGCCAAGACCCTGTATTTCATCGGAAAAGACAACATACCCTTCCACACAATAATCCTCCCAGCCTTACTGTTGGCTTCCCGTGAAGGCTACAATCTTCCTTGGAACGTGTCGGCAACCGAGTTCCTCCAATTCAAGGGTGAGAAAGCCTCTAAAAGCTTGAGAATAGGCATCTGGATAGATGAAGCCTTAGAGCTTTTTCCAGCAGATTATTGGCGCTACTTCCTAATAGCCACAAGACCCGAAACAAAAGACGCAAACTTCTCTTGGGAACTCTTCATCGAAAAAGTCAATTCCGACCTAAACGACACGTTTGGCAACTTCATCCACAGAACACTAAAATTCATAAACACGCAGTTCAACAGCGAAGTTCCGCGGACGGAAACTTTAGATGAGGATGACAAGAAGATTCTGGAGACGCTTAAAGAAAAAGTGGAGGCAACCGCCAAGGAAATCGAAGATTGCAGACTGCAGTCGGCTGCGAACAGCGTGATAGGTATAAGTCGTATGGGGAACCAGTACCTGAATGAGAAGGAGCCATGGAATTTAATCAAGAAGGATAAAGCCAAGACAGCAGGCATCATTTCTGTGGCTGCGCAGATTGTTAAGGCTCTGGCGATAGTTTCAGCCCCGTTCATTCCATTTACCGCAGAATCGCTTTGGAAAACCCTCAACCTTCCCGGAGACGTTCACGAACAGAGATGGGATGAAGCCCTCAAACCTCTGCCTGCCGACCATAAAATAGCCAAGGCTAAGCCTTTGTTCCGAAAGATAGAAGCCAGCGAACAAGAGCTGGACGAAATGTTGGAGAAGGTTAGAAAAAGCCTGGCGAAAACCGCCTAAGAGCTTGTATTGGCTGTGGAAATTTGCAGCTAAAAATCGACCTTCACGTTCATACTCACTACTCCTACGACGCGATTATTACGCCCGAAGAACTGGTCTTTCACGCCAAAAAGCGTGGATTAGACGGCGTCGCAATAACAGACCATGACAGAATCGACGGCGCACTAAAAATAGCCAGAGAAACAGACTTTCTTATCATTCCGGGGATAGAGGTTTCAAGTTTGGACGGGCATGTCTTGGGGCTTAATGTTCAAGAGGCGATTCCGCAGAGGCTCAGCGTACATGAAACTGTGGACAGGATTCATGAGGCTGGAGGCGTAGCCGTAGCTTGTCATCCACTAGCCTTTTTAAAAGTCAGCTTAGGAAAGTATGCGAACTCAAGGTTTGACGCCGTTGAAGTGATAAACTCTTCAGCGTTTCCCTTTGAATACTCTGTTAGACGTAGCCGAGAAATTGCTTCTCATCTCAGAATTGCCCAAGTTGCTGGAAGCGACGCCCATTACGGACCGGAAATAGGCTGTGCCTATACCGTTGTGAATGGTGAATCAACAGTTGAAGAGGTAATGAAAGCAGTAAAAAAGGGTTTTTGCAAACCCTTTGGTAGAGCCATACCCATAACAACAAGACTGAAAAGAGAGCTTCTAGTCCTTAAAAGAAAATTCTAGTTTAAAAAGAGAGAATCAGTGGAAGTTTTCTAGCTGGTAGACACTTAGTTTTATGTCTAGTGGTTTTTCTGGTTCTGCATAGGGTTCTAGGTTGAAAAGCTGCGGTGCGATTGTTCCGAAACCGCTTAGGATGTGCGGCGAATTGACGCCTGTCATAACCAAAGTTACTTTCAATTTGCCATCCGATTCTGGGCTAACTCTCGCCCCCCATATGACCAATGCGTTATCATCCATCATCTCTGTCACGATCTCTCCCACGCGGTTTGCCTCTTCAATTGTCATCTGACCGTCGCCTGTGACATGGATCAGTGCCCCAGTTGCGCCTGCATAATCCACGTCGAGTAGTGGGCTTCTCAGGGCGTTCCTCACGGCTTCTTCTGCTCTGTTTGGGGCGTCTGACTCGCCTACTCCTACGACGGCTACTCCGCCCAATCTGGCAATGGTCTTAAAGTCTGCGAAGTCGAGGTTGATCAGGCTTGGGGCTGAGATGGTTTCTGCGATGCCCTTGATCATGCTTGCCAAAACCTGGTCTGCTACTCGGAAAGCCTCGTTTATGGGCAGCTGAGGCACGAGTTGCATGAGTTTGTTGTTGTCAATCACCACCACGGTGTCGCATTGTCTCCGCATTTCGGTCAACGCCGTGGCAGCATATTCAATTCGACCCTTTTCTATGCGGAAGGGTGTAGTTACAACCCCCACGGTTATCGTTCCCTTTCGTCTGGCAATTTCCGCAATGACTGGTGCGGCTCCGGTTCCAGTGCCACCTCCCAGACCAGCCGTTACGAAAGCTATGTCCACATCGGAAAGTAAATCCTCCACACGCTTTCTGGATTCCTCGATTGCTGCTCTACCAAGCTTCGGGTCGCCGCCAACCCCAAGCCCCTTGGTGAGTTTTTCGCCTATCAAGATTTTCTGATGAGCCCTCGAAGCGCTTAAATGGAGAGCATCCGTGTTTATTGCGATGCATTCTGCGCCTGTTACGCCCATCTCCACTAATCTTGTCACGGTGTTGTTGCCGGCTCCACCGACACCGACCACAACTATGCGGCAGTAGCCTGGCTGGCGGATTCCCTCCCCTGCCATGTCTTGCCATGTGAACTTGAGCGCGTGCGTTGTAGAGTGCATCTTAGTCAACCCTTCTTCGCTGCATGACCTCATTATTTATCAAATCGCGGATAGCCACACGTATCGCTTCAGCCCTGTTCGGATAGAACCTCTCATTCACAAGCTGGTCTAACGCCTTTATATAAGGTTCAGGCAAATACAGCGTAATTAGCTTCATTAATTTTCTCCCTCCACGCAACTTATAGAAGCCATTCGAAAAGGTTATACTTCTATATAATATGATACAAATATGCGCTAAATATGCTGGTTCTTCTTTACTTAAAGATTAATAAGGAACAGTCTCAGATTTCTGTAAATTCTGGTAGTCGATAACCCTTATGTTTTTATTCCTTGTTAAAGCATTTAACGTAGTGCGATGAAGAGCATGCGCGTTTTCGTCGAGAGTTTCGGCTGTTCAACAAATTTGGCCGACGGGGAGGTTTTGGCTGGTTGCCTAGCGGGAGCTGGTTATACGCTGGTGGATTCTGTTTCGGATGCTGATCTTGTTGTTTACAATACTTGTGCTGTTAAGGGGCCGACGGAAAACCGCATGGTTGAAATTTTGAAGAAGGTTCCGGCGCACAAAAAGCTTGTTGTTGCGGGATGCTTGCCTCTGATCAACTTTGAGAGATTGTGCAGAGAGGTGCGTTTTGACGGGGTTGTTGGTCCGGCAGCCGGCGACAGGATTGTTGAGGTTGTGAAACGAGTTTTGAACGGTGGGAGGATTGTTGCTTTAGAAGGAGCTGTGGAGGCTAAGCCAAGCTTGAATCTGCCTCGGAAACGGTTGAACCCCGTGATAGGCATTGTCCCTATCAACTATGGGTGTTTAGGCTCATGTGCCTACTGCTGTGTAGTTTTTGCCAGAGGTCGTCTAAGAAGTTATGACATTCAAGAGATTGTTGAAAGAGTGAAAAAAGACCTAGCCACGGGAGTACTGGAGTTTTGGGTTACCTCGCAAGACACGGCCTGTTATGGAAGAGACATAGGCACAAACCTTGCAGAACTGCTCGATGCCATTTGCGATGTTGAGGGAGATTTTAGGATCCGCGTGGGGATGATGACCCCAAACATGGTATTGGATATTCTGGACGATTTAATCAAAGCCTTCAAGAGCGAAAAAATCTTCAAGTTCATCCATTTACCAGTGCAGAGCGGCGACGACCGGATTCTTGAGCGAATGCGAAGATTCTATTCCGTAAGCGATTTCAAAAAGATGGTGGATGCCTTTAGGGCCAGTTTTCCAGAGATAACCTTAGCCACAGATGTTATTTGTGGCTTTCCAAGCGAGAATGAAGAAGCTTTTGGAAAGACTCTGCAGCTGATTGAAGAGGTTAAGCCAGACATAGTCAATGTTTCAAAGTTTTTTGCAAGACCCAAGACGGTGGCTACTGAAATGCGGGAGGATTTTGTGTCTTTCCCGGAGATTAAGCGTAGAACTGGTGTAGCATCCCATTTAGCTAGGGAAGTGGCTTTTGAAAGGAACCAGCGTTGGGTCAGCTGGACAGGCGGTATTTTTGTTGATGAGGTTGGGAAGGTTTCTGGTTCTTGTGTTGGGCGCAATTTTGCCTATAAGCCCATTGCGATAAGAGGTGAGGGCAATTTTTTGGGCAAAACCTTGCGTGTAAATGTTGTTAGGGCCTTTTCAACTTACTTGGAAGGCGTCGTCATTTAAAATGAAATAGTACGTCCTTTTGGTAGGTTTGGAGGGTGCGCTTTTAGATATACGAAAGATGTTTTGAAGGAAAAAGAGGGGGTTATGGGTCTGTTTCTCCGTACTGTAGTGCGGTTGTGTATATGTCTTCGATGTCGATTATGCCGTCGCAGTTTATGTCTAGGTTGGGGCTGTGTGGACAGATACCGCACGGTGGTGTGTGCCAGTACTCCATGCCGACTCGAACAGAGCCGTAGGCCAATGCTATACTGTATATGTCTTCAATGTCAACTATGCCATCAGCATTAACGTCGCCAACCAACCCAACAAAAACCAAGTAGGAGCTGTGTCTTTCTATTTCGCCTGGAACGGGCCAAGCCTTGGCACTTATGTTGTAGTTGCCCTTGGCAAAGCCACTAGTGTTCCATGTGAAGGTGATGGTTGTAGAGTTGCCCTTTTCTAGAGTAACAGTTCGTGTTTGGATTTCGGTGGTGTTGGCATATGTTGTTATGTTGAAGGTTTCTTGGTAGTCGCCTTGATTTTTCACTGTGACGCTTACATTTAGATTCTTGGTTTCTCCAACCACAGTTTTTAAAGGTGTGACGTTCGTTACGTTTATGTAGCGTATACCCTTCGGTAGTATTTCGACTAGGCCATCAGTCTTGTTGTTGTCTAGCGTTTCTGTTTCGTTTAGAACAGGGGTAGCATTTACGCTTATGTTGTAGGTTCCCGGTGTTACGTTTGTCGTGTCCCACGGGATCGGTTGGGTTATTTTTGTACCTCTAGCAAGGGATAGAATGGTGATGTTACATATTGTGCCGGTGAAAGTGTTATTATAGTAGTAGGCGGTGACGTTTATGTTGGTCTCGTTGAATGTTCCTTCGTTTCTTATAGTTACGTTAATGTTTATGATTTCTCCTTGGGATACTCTAGTTGATGAAGGAGTAACTTCAGTGACAGCGATGTCGTGAACTTGACTCCGGAAGGCATAAATATTTCCGTCCTTTGAGCCCACATAGAGTGTATCGTTAAGAATAGCCGGCGAAGAGTCAACTGGACCGTCTGTTTGATAGGTCCACACGATATCCCCATTTTCCCCATTTTCTTCACATAAAGCGCATATCTTTCCATCAGTAGTGCCTATGAAGACTTTACCTTCAGAAACAGCAGGAGAAGACCACCCTACAGGGCCTATTGTCCTGCTCCATAATTCTGTGCCATTTGTAACATCGAGTGCATACACCTTGCCATCACTTGACCCAACAAAAACCTTATTGTAGGCAACAGCTGGCGAAGAGTCCACTGCACCGCCTGTGGGCTTTTGCCATTGAAATTCACAATCCATATTCAAAGCATAAAGGCTTCCATTTCCCGCCCCTATGAAGACTTTCCCATAGGCAACGGTAGGAGAAGATACAATGCGTATTTGAGCTCCTATCACATAACTTTTTATTACCGTACCATTAGCTTCATTTATGGCGTATACCGTTCCATTCCATGACCCTACAAAAACTCTGCCAGAAGCAACAGCTGGCGAAGAATCGACTGCACCCCCCAAAGAGGGGCTGAGCCATAAGAAGTTGCCGTTCATCTTGTCGAAAGCATAAACAAAGCTGTCTTCGCAGCTTATGAAAACTCTATTACCGGAAACCATGGGTGAAGAAAATATCTTACCTTGAGTATGGTTTGTCCACAGAAAGTTTCCATCTATATCCCAAGCAGAGATTGTTCCGTTCTCTGAAGCGATGAAGACCATATTATCAACAACTGCTGGGGATGAGTGGATCGAATCGCCTAACGATCGGCTCCAAGTTACGTTTCCATCCATGGCATTTAAGGCATAAAGAGTGCCATTTGTTGACCCTATAAAGATTACATCGTTGAAGACAGCGGGAGAAGAATAGCTTACAGGACCGATTGTTTGGTTCCACAAGGTTGTATTTAAGACGGGTGATGGAGAAGTTGAATATCCCGCATGGGTTGGGTCGTGGCGGAACATAGGCCAAGCCTCGAGAACCGTTATTATTCGCCAAGTTGCGTTTGTGCCAACAGGTTTGTAGTCGTCCATTAGAGTTAGAGTTACATTGTAGGTTCCTGCCACGTTGTAGGTGTGAGTTGTTATTGAATCATTTTCTGTGACTGGCAGTGTGCTATCTCTGAAGTTCCAAGTGTAGCTGGTGATGTTTCCGTCAGTGTCGTTGCTGGCTGACGCATTGAATGTCACCATTTGAGCAACAATAGGACTTACGGGATAAAAGTCGAAGAAAGCCTGTGGGGGCCTGTTGGCTGCGAAGGCGTAAACATTTTTGTCAAGGGAACCTACAAAGACCTTTCCTTCAGCAATAGCTGGAGAAGACTCAACCAATCCACCTGTCGGGAAACTCCATATTACTTCTTCTGGGCTTATGATTCCGTCACCATTAGGATCGGTCACATTTAAACCATAAATTCTTTTGTCATCTGAACCAACAAAGACTTTGTCAAAGGCAACAGCTGGAGAAGACACAACTGCCCCTCCCGTTGCAAAGGTCCATATCTGTCTGCCATCAGTCGCATTTAGAGCATAAACCCTCGTATCGTTCGACCCGACAAAAACCACGCCATAGGCGACGGCTGGAGAGGAAACAACCGCACCTCCTGTCTCAAAGTGCCACAGATATTTTCCCGTAGTCGCATTAAGGGCATAAACTCTCCCATCGTTCACACCTACGAAAACCTTGCCATCCACAACAGCTGGCGAAGACCGAACGAGGTCTGCTGTAAGAAATCTCCATATTTCGTGACCATTTGTAACATTGAATTTGAATACATAGCCAGAGTCCGAGCCCACATAAACCGCATCACCAGAAACAGCAGGAGAGGAATGCAGGGAGCCATAAGTTGTGTTGCTCCATATCTTTCTTTCCGTTTGTTTGTCTGTTGTTGCGTTCAAGGCATACACGTGGTGATCTAAAGAACCTACGAAAACCTTGCCGTCAGCAACAGCTGGAGAAGAGATAACCGTGTCATTAGTGGGAAAGTTCCATATTACTTCAAGTGTAGTTTCATCTAAAGCATATACACTCCCATTAATCGAGCCAACAAAAACCCTGCCATCGACAACAGCAGGAGAAGAAACAACTTCACCGATATTGTCCCTGCTTTTCTTTATTAGTTCATGAGCAGTCGCGTTCAAAGCGTAAACGTATCCATCCTCTGATCCCACGAAAACCTTGTCATAGACAACGGCAGGAGAACACCTAACTCCGCCATCCGTCGTATAGTTCCATAAAGATTCAATGTATTCATGTACCACTGAAGTTGAGTATCCAATGTGATTCGGGTCGTGACGAAACATACGCCACCAATCCTCAGTTTCACCAAAAATCCCGTAACTCAGCAAGTCACTCTTAAAACTAATAGCTCTCGCAACAGAGTTTGAAGCTGCAAAGTGCATCATGCTTATCAGAAGCAACATGAGCATCATTCCCGATGCTGCTTTCCTTTTCATTTTTATTCTCCTTTCTCAATCGGCTACGCCTCATCGTCTAAACAAAACCAACTCGACGCAAATTCAACGAATAGCGACAAGCATATTTATGCCTTTTGGAACAATTCGTTACATGACTAAAAAGTTAACTTTCAAGGTTCGTGAATAAATTATTTATTTGGATGCGTTGTTATCTTGTTCTTAGGAGATGAAACGTTTGAGTGAGGAGAACGTTGTTGAGGTTGGTCGTGTAACCCATTTCTTCACGAAAATCAGCGTCGCCGTTATCGAGCTCACTGCGCCTTTGGCTGTCGGCGACACCATAGCCGTTAAAGGACCCACAACTGATCTTGAACAAGCAGTGGAATCCATGCAGATTGAGCACAAGGATGTTCAGAGGGCTGAGGCCGGACAAAGCATAGGTCTAAAGGTTGCCGAACGCGTAAGAGAAAGAGACATAGTGTACAAAAAACTATAGCGATTATCTCCCTTTTTTGTTCTTTTGCTGGCACAAACTGCATTACCTACAGATAGCTGAGAAGTTAGAGATTAGTTGCTTTCTATATCTTGGCTTCTTTTTTCCTTGGGAATAGATGTTTTGTTCTTAGACCGAATCTAACGAGTGACAGCATTAAGGGAACTTCCATCAGTGGACCTATCACTGTGGCTAAGGCTGCGCCTGAATTAAGTCCATAGAGGGTTGTGGCCACTGCGATTGCGACTTCGAAGTGGCTGCTTGAACCGATAAGAGTTGTGTCTATTGAGGTTGGATAGTCCCAATTGGACAGCCATGAAACGGAGTATGTTATCGCAATCATTGTAACGTAGTGAAGCAGGTTTGGTGCGGCGAGATATGCCACAAGAATTGGATTGTTAAGGATTATCTCCCCTTGAAATGAAAACATGACGATCAGAGTAATCAGCAGCGCAATGATGGAGATTTTACGCACAATTTCAAGATAAGTATAGTCGAACCACTCTTTTCCCTTTCTTCCTATCAGCAGCTTTCTAGAAACCGCCCCTAGGGATACTGGAAGGGCTATGAAAACGACTACGCTCATGGCAATCAGATCCCATGGCACGGGTATGCCACTCACGCCTAGATAGAAAGCGGATTGAGGTGCGTAGAGAATCACCATCAATAAGGCGTTGACGGTCGTGTTTATCAGCCCTTGGGCCAGGTCTCCCTTGGCCAACATCATCCACCACATGACCATAGCCGTGCATGGGGACATGCCGAGCAGTATGACGCCAGCTCTGTGCATCGGATCGTTGAGGAGCAAGTTTGCGTACAACGTCATTATTGGCGGTGCAATGACCCAGTTCGCAATTATGGTTAGGAGCATGGGTTTAGGCTTTCTCACTGCCTTCTTAATATCACTAAATGCTATGCCGACAACCGTTGGGTACATCATGAAAAACAGGCAGATGCCTATGGGAATCGATAACTGAGCGATTTTCAAAGAGTCAAGGTATTGACCAAAACTGGGAAGGAATCTCCCTAATAGTAACCCGATGAGTATGCAAATTGCGATCCACAATGTGAGGTATCTTTCAAAAACACCAAGTCTGACCTCGCTTTTTGTGGATGTTTTTTCAGATGTCAAAATTTCTTCCTCTCAGTCATTGGTGCCTATTTCACAATAAGCACATTTACAGGAGAGTCATAGCATATTTTGTTGCACACGCTTCCTATCAAGTAGGCATGAATGGCGCCGATTCCTCTGCTTCCAACCACTATCAAGTCAAACTTCTCGTCTTCAGCCATGTCCGTGATGATTTTGGGCGTATTTGGACTCAGAACCGAAACAAGGTGGAACTTAACCCTCGAATCCTCTAATGTGGCTTTGGCCTTGTCCAAAATTTTCTGGCTAACATTCTGGCTAGCAGGCACATGATAAACATTCACAACAGTTAGTTCAGCCGAAAACCTCTTCGCAATTTCAATTGCCTGTCTTAACGCCTTTTCTGCGTACTCTGAACCGTCAACACCGACCAATATCTTTTTCAATGGTCTTTCACCTTTAAGCAGAGGCAATACATATCTAAGTATTTAAATTTATTGTTATAAGTTTCACACAACGGTTCATAACCTTTTCAAAATAGCAGGAAGTCTAATTTTCTCTGGTTTCGATCACAAAAGGTTCGATTTGTGCAGTTCTTTAATGAGTTTGGGATCAGCTAAGCTGTAGAAAACCCATTTTCCCTCTTTTCTGTTCTTCACCAGACCTGCATTTTCTAATATTCCTAAGTGATGGGAAGCTGTGGGCTGAGTTAAACCTAAGGCAACCATAACTTCACAGACGCACATCTCCCTAACTTCCAGAAGCTTAAGAATTCTCAGCCTTGTTTCATCAGCCAACGCCCTGAAAAATCTACTCTGCCTCTCGATTGGTGCGAGTTTTGTAACTTCATCTGCAATCTGTCTTAGTTCCACAGCGTATTTTGATGCATTCTCTACTGGGCAGATTCCGGAGGTTACTAATCGCACGAGCCTTTTGTTTAACTTGGGCTTGGACATTTCAAACGAATCCTATTCGATATCCTAGTTTTATTCCGTGATGTACAAGTTAATAAAACAAGATATTTAAATATGTTGCAGCGACCACCTTTTACTTTCTCCTTTTTGCCTCTTGGGCCTTTACGATTTTGATGACTTCATTGAGATAGTCTGCTGCAGATTGGAGGTATTTTTTGCTTTCTTCCCAATTTGAGGGGCTTATTCGGAAAAGCCACGCAGAATATGGTTTTTCATTGACTTGATACGGTTCTTTTTCCAGTTCCTTGTTGACTTCAACGAATGTTCCTTCGACGGGCGAGATAATTTCTGTTGCAGCCTTCATGGACTCAATTTCTCCCATTTCATCTGTGGTGCTTCCCTTCAGAGGTAAACTAATCGCCACAATATCACCCATAAGCTGTTGGAAGGGATCGCTATAACCAATTTCTACAATATCTCCTTGTTGTTTAACCCAGAAGTGTGATTCTCTGGAGTAAAGAAGATTCTTTAGAATAACAACTTTGTATTTCCAATAACGAATTGTGTAGGTTTCGCTGTCTTCTGCCACGTTAATTTCGCTCATTCTTTATCACCTTCCGAAAGTATTTTCTCAACTTCACTGTTTATTTTTTCGGCTATTACGTCGGCTAATTTTTCACCACTTTCTCCGAGATAGACCCTTGACTTAGGAGTGAGCCCTGTTTCCTTTTCTATGTCAGTTACTACCAAAGTAGCTCTGGGATTTCCGCCAAACATACGCATTGCCCGCTCTGCACATCTTTTTTCGCAGCCTTCAATTGTTATGGTTGGATTTGTCCAAACAAATTCTCTCTCCTGCTGTTGTCCCGCCAAGAAGAGAGGTAGGCATGTGGTTACAATGTTAGATGACATGAGTTTTTCGAAAGCTTTCCAGACTGCAACTCTTGAAACTGTCCCTTCAGGTATTTCTTCGCCGCTGCATGCGACCACGCCCACAAGGTTAGACCGAGACATTCTTTTTTCTCCTCATCTTTTCTATTTCGCCAAGGATTTTGCCAGCTACAATTCTGGCGAATTTTTCCCCTTCTGGCCCCGGGTCGACCACCGACTTAACTTCTAAATGTATATAATCGCGGTAGAGTTGTAAAACGTTTAAACTTGCTGTAAGTCTCCCTTGGGAAGTTTGGATACCTTTAGTTGCGCATTTGTAATAACAACCGTCCACTGCAATTGCAGGCGATTGCTGAACCATTTGGCGAGCATTCTTGTCTCCTATTACTAATAAAGGTAGGCATACCGTGTTTGTCTCTTTAGGAAGAAGATCTTCAACAATGTAATACGTTGCCAGTCTCGATATTGTTCCACTGGGCTTGCCTATACCGCTGCATGGAATTATCAAAATTTTTTCTTTGCGTTCTTCCATTACCTTTTTTTTCTCCATTATCCTCAGACTTTGCTCTTATATTTCTCTCGAAGCTCTATGAGCATCTGTTTCAGCTCATCCTTTGATGGGAAAGTTATTGCTTCGAAAGGACACACTCGTCCACATGCCTTACATCCAACTAGGCAATGGGTGGGTTTGGCTACGATTGGTTTTTTGGTTGCTTCGTCGAAGCCATAGACGTCGTGACCTGCGCCCTCGCAGACTTGTATGCAAAGTTTGCATCCATTACACTTTGAGAAATCAATTATTGGATGCCATCTGATTTCTTCTCGGGGAATCCCGAGATAAGTTGTTGAAATCATGTTGTTTTTTCCTTGCTATCGTTTTTCTGCTTGAACCAAGCTGAATCCATACTTGGCTCTGGCTTGCTTCAGCATTTCTCTCAGTTTTTCTTTTGAGGGGTGCGTAATGGCTCCAAGAGGGCAAATCCATCCGCATGCTTTACATCCTACTACGCAGTTTTCAGGTTTGGCAACTACCGGTTTTCCGTCGACAACCGCAAAAACGTCATGTCTACAATGGCGAACACAGTCTCCGCAACCATCACACCGTTCAAAGTCTATCGTTGGAGACCATACAATTTCGTTTCGAGGTATTCCCACATATGTTTGGGGGTTGTGCCCAGTCATGCAACTAAGCCTTCTGCTCTTTTGAGGCTTGTTCGACTGCCTCTTGCACTTTTTTCATGGCTTCCTCGGTCGGCATGTTTCTAAGATCTAATGGAATAAGTTGTTTGTCTATGTCAAGCCCTTTGGTCTTAAAGGCTTCTTTGAACATTTTTTTCTGCATGACTGGGGCGCACCCTCCAACGATGTATATGCGGTCTTTCTCGTTTGGATCTAGGTAATCCGCAAAGAATCTGTCTCCATCTTCAACGCAGAGTTGGGGATGTATCACAGTGTACTCTACATCTAATTCGTTTCGTACAAAGTTTATGAGGGGCCACAACTGTAGTTTCGAAAATCCTGGACATTCGCCTGTGCAGAAGCACATTATAAATCTCGTTTTCTTAGTCATCATATGTTCTCCCTTGTATAGAAGAGCATAGTAAGAGATAAATTTAAGCATTTAAATTTATTGTTATGAAAACTGGTCAACAATTTGATGCAGAAAGACAACTCAAAAGACTCATCCCTTAAATTCATTAAGGGATGATGATGTTGGGTGAGTGATATGGAAAAAAGTAAGATCAGAATAGAAATCTACGAAGGTGACCCTTTCAGTAGCGCTTGTTGTGGGCCTGGCCCGCGTTTGACCTCTACGGCTGCAGTAGAAAAGCTGCGGAGAATGCTGATTGAACGGAACGAAACTTTGAGAAGGCTCCAGGAAGAACATAGAAATGCTATAACTGTAAAGAGGGAAATCATCAGCCAAAAGCGATGGGACTATCCCGAATATGTAAGAAGGCTGATGATCGACGGTAAACCCCTACCCTATATTTTTGTCAACGAGTCACCCATCTTAATGGGCAAATTTCCATCGTACGAGGAATTTGTGGTATTACTGAAGACTAGAGTTAGTACAAATAGTAAATAATGAGGCAGAAATCACCCATCCAAACCCGAAAACTTTAGCGTAATGAGTGTGAAGAATTGCCCGAGAAGAAAAAGAAGAAAAGTTGGAAGGAAAGACAACGTGAGAGACAATTAAGGCTGCAGAGGGCTAAAGAAGCCTATCAAATACAGAGAGAAAGAGAAGCCGAAAGAAAGCCGAGGCAATGGCCCAAAGGAAAAATACTTGGGGTAGTCCTCTTGCTTATTCTAATGTTTGGGGCTTATGGGGCATGGCGATACACACAACCCTCTACAGAACCGCCACCAATCAATCCGGCAAACCCACTCCAAACGCCATACGAATTCACTTTAAAAGACTTAAATGGCACTCAATTCCCGCTTAGCAGTTTTAGAGGAAAAGTCATCGTTTTGCATATTATGGGAGTTGGCTGCCACGGGCAGATATACCCAATCAACGAAAACCAGCTTACACGCCTAAAAACAGTTTGCAATAGCTTTTGTGGTAACAGACCCGTCACTTTGATAACAGTTGCAGTCGCAACATGTCCCAGTAGCGATCTTGAACAGATCCGAGCCACATACGAAGTTACTTGGCTGTTCGGAAACGACTATGACGACGGAAAAATGGACATAGCACAAAAATATGCAACGCAAGGCGATGGAACAATAGTGCTAATAGACAAAACATTTCACATTTCCGACTCATTCGGCGCAGTCACTGCTTCAGCATTATCGTCAAAGATTAACCAACTTTTAGGAGCTTGATCAAGAGATGTTTGAAGAATTTCTGGGTTTATTCTTCTTAGGAATTGTAACTTTTCTTTCACCATGCTCGATTGCCCTGATATCGGTTTACCTAACATATGCTATAGGCGTCAGCAGAAGCGTAAGCAAAGGCTTCATAATTGGGTGTTGCTTCGTTATAGCTATGTGCTTAGTTTTCTTCTTTCTCGGATATGCCGTATCCTCTCTTATTCCTATAAATCCATCGAGCTACCGATTCTTCTTCGGTGTCGCAGGTTTTCTTCTCGTTATCTTTGGAATCAACAATTTAGGCTTGTTCAAGAGAATCAACATTGCCAGCAACGCTAGCAAATCTCTTAGCGAACAAGTAAATGCTTTAAAGTTAAATGCGTTGACGCGTTTTTCAAAATACAATTATGTAGTAGGATCATTTCTGTTCGGGGTAGTCATCTCTCTAGCCTTAGGTCCGTGCTCCTTATCTTTGGTTTTGCCGGCCATACTGTTAACCTTATTCAGTGCGCCAACACCCTATCATGGCGGCCTTTTGCTATTCACTTTTGGTTTAGGCCACGCTTTGCCAGTTATCTTCTTAAGTGTACTGTTAGCAACAGCACGCAAGGTCGTGAACAAAAAAACTGCTATAGCAGGCGAATGGCTAACTAAGATTTTCGGAATAGCCTTTATCGTAATCGGTATTGTCATGATTGGTTACGTATTAGGAGGTTGGTGAAGACGAAAGGAAATAAAGTTAAAGTTGAAGTGTTTGTGCCTCTAGGCTCTTGTGTGTGCAATTTCGCGCCACTTATGGAAAAAGTAGGACGGGTTACATCAAAGTTTAAAGACCTAGTGGAAGTTCAAACGAAATCAACCAAGTCATTAGAAGCGTCCAAATATGGGGTCCGAGATATGTGCGTAGTAATAGATGGGAAAATCAAGCTTCCCTCAGATTTTGACGAGAAAGAGCTTGAAGAAGCCATTTTAAAAAGTGGACGAACAACCTAGCTACCGTTCACTTTGATATCTAATCCTGAATTTACTAGCTAAACCATCTTACTTTTCCCAAAATATTATTTTGAGGAAGCATTTATTGATGTAAAGGAGAGAGCTAAATGGGTTGGAACATAACGGATTCCAAAGAGCTTGAAGATGCCATTTTTAAACTGAAGTTAAAGCTTGCGCAGAAGATTGGAGTGCGCCAAGGCATGACTGTTGTTGACATAGGCTGTGGGCAAGGTGGGTTTACTGTATCTCTGGCAAGAATGGTCGGAAAACATGGAAAGGTGCTGGCTGTGGATATTTCTGACGAATACCTGTCAGAGTTTAGGGAAAATCTAAGTAAATGGAACGTTAAGGATGTGGTTACTTTCATTCAGGCGGATGCGTCTGATATTGAAGGCGTTATGCTTAGCGAAGTTGCCGATACGGTTGTTGGTTACCGTTTTCTTGAAGAACTAAAACGCCCACAAAAGATGGCCAAGATTGTGAGAGAGATGGCTCGAATTGTTAAGAAAAGCGGAAAGGCCTGCCTCATCGAGTTAAGCACCGAAGCAAGAAATGAAGCTGAAGAAAACTACATTAGGCTTCATAGAGAAAGCGGAGACTCTTTGTTTGAGCCCGGCGAAATTGTTAAAGCCATGGAAGAAGCAAGACTGAAGGATGTTCATGTGGAAACATTTGAAACAGACATTTGGTTTTCGCCTGAGCTTGCAAAGCAAGACTTGGGATTTGCACAAGTGTGGTTCACGCCAGATGTGGAGAAAAGTTTGGGTTCTCTGATTGACAGATATGGCATGAAATATCCGGCGCTTTTGATTTTTTCAGGTGTTAAGTGATTGGTGTCAAGTCATTTTATGAATCTGAGTATGTAATCGTTGACGGTTTGGACGAAGGCTTCTTCCAAGTTTATGCCGTAGTGCTCAGCCAAGACGAAGATTATGTAGAGCAGGTCTGAAAGCTCTGTGGCTAGCATCTCCTTTGTCTTGGGTTTCTCTGGAGGCTTGAAGCCCTCCAACCCTTTAACAGTGGAAGCCACTTCGCCAGCTTCTTCGAGCAGATCCGTGACCATCACAAAGGGCGTCCATGCCTTACCCCTTTCTGGGTCGAGTTTTTCGTTGATTTTCCTGAAGTTTTTCCAGCAGAGGTGTTGGGCATCGCGCAAAGTCAAAGACACGTGATTCACCAGCGCAACATTAAGTAAAAGTCTGATTTAGATTTTGGGATGCTTGCGTTTTTAGCTTAGAGTTATGGTGTAATCTCGCATCCGGCCGCAATGGAGACATCTCCCGCAGCCTCCGGTTTTCTTTTCTTCTGTTCTGTGCTAAGAAAAAGAATGAGAAAATTTCATAAGATTTGATCACGTATTATGAAGCAAGTTTGGTGAGATTGTGGGGAAGAGGCCTTCGTGCGTAAAGGCTGTTCGGGATATTGTGGATTTTATTTCTTCATTGGAAGAGGTTTCTTATTTTCGCCGGATTGTTGATAATGGGTTGAATATTTTGAAGGGGAACATGTTTGCTGGACAGCGGATTGAAAAGAGCAAGTTTCCAAAGTTTTACGTCCAGAAGTATGGAATTAATAATCTCTATAAGTATAATTTAGACAGAGCTAATCGTCTTATTTACACACTTGTTGCTGACGAATCGGGCATTGTAGTTGTTGTTCTGGAGATTTTAAGTCATAAAGAGTATGAGAAAAGGTTTGGCTACGAATAGCGTTTTAGAGCTATCCGAGTTTGACACTGGTTTCTAAGAGCGCTTTTAGCTTTGGGTTGTTAGGGAAAACCCAGACTATTTTGTGACCGTCGAACACGATTTTGTTGGAGCTTTCGAGATATTCGAGTATGCGGTTGAAGGTTTGATATTGAATCTGCTTTGGCAGACTTTTCCATAACTCTTTTTTGGTTGGGTATGATTTAGCTTCTCTGATAGCTTTTTCAACCATCAGTATAGTGTCAAGCTGTGGTTCATGGAGAACCTTTTGAACCATTTCTTTCTTCCTTCTTAGTGTTCTGTGTCTGTTAGATAACATGAGCATCTCTATTATATAAACTTATACAATTCTCGACAAGGAGACATCTACCCAACCCACTTTTCAGGCGCTTTTTCCAAAAGGATAATCTTGTTTTCTCCTAGAGACTGAAATGACAAAATCTAATGGATTACGCAAAAAACTATGGTATTATCTCGCATCCGTTGTATTTTAAATAGTTAAGGTCCTTCAGCCGGATTCTTCCTTTTTCTATGAGTTTTTGCATCCTGGGTGTTTGCTCGGAAACCGCTTGTATCAGGCTTTGCACGGTTCTGCAGACTTGGCTGTATGCGTCTTGGTTCCAGCGTTTTGTTATGTTCGCGTATAGGCATCTTCCTCCGCACATGTTGAAGGCGATGCAATTTGTGCATGGTTCACCTACGAAAACCTTCTTTAGCTTTACTGGGTCTGCGCTGCTGATGTGCCCCAAGTAATAGTCTTTCATTCCCCACATGGATGGGCATGGAACGATGTGGCCATCTGTTTGGATGGCGTAGTTTGTCCACCCTGCTCCGCAGCGTAGAAGATTCGTTTTTTCGTCGGAGAGAAGTGATTGAGCGATTCCGAGGAGTGGGTAGAGCCGCAGAACGACGCCCTTTTTCTCCATGTAGTCAACCCAGAACTTGGCGAGTCTGCGTACTCCGGGGTTGTAGCTTTCTTCGCTCCAACTTTTGAAGTCTCTCCGTGCAAGGTCGTTTCCCCAGAAGCCGGCGTTCAGCTGCCAGTGCACTGAAGAAAAGGAAAACTGTTCGTTGTTCACTAGCCATTTGACTTGTTTGTAGATGTCTGTTTGTTCCATGGCCGTCATTCTTGCAATCAGTTCGCCGTTAAAGCCGTTCCGCCTAATCAGCTTCAAATTGTCAACCACTTTTCTGAAAGCACCCTCTCCTCTGTAAAAATCGGTTAAGGCTTCGTCGCCGTCTATGGAGACGAGAATCGTGTGAAGGCGGTTGACATATTCAGGCTCTAAACGGTCCAAGAGCAGCCCATTCGTCTGAATAATGAAATGCTTAGCCTCTACACCATCCATTATCTGTTTAATCTCGTCGATGCAAAGCAGCGGTTCTCCACCGTAAAAAATCAAAACACAACCAGAGTCTCCCCTACAAAATTTATCCAACAAACCAACATCGTAACTTATCCTCTTAGGCAAGGAATAATCAACTTCAAAACCTGGGAAGTCAGCGTCCACATCCTCTAATGCCTCACCAAAACAATACCTACACTGCTGATTACACTCGGTTGTCAATATCACGTGAAAGAACGTAACTCTCCCTCTGTTCAAATGAGACATTCATATTTCAAGCATACTTTTCCTTAATCTTTTTCGCCTTTTCAATGTATTGTTTAAGCTCCCTCTCCCTAATCTTCTTCTCAGGCAAAGTCTCAGGAGCATACATCAAAGGAACAACAGCCAAAAAA
>Ga0315309_1000725_pt1 | contig 20104 bp, 19 predicted proteins | sample TDP4_MG_FD_203080 | JGI IMG/M metagenome (GOLD analysis project Ga0315309, IMG submission 203080) | Freshwater sediment microbial communities from Lake Towuti, South Sulawesi, Indonesia - TDP4 | ecosystem: Environmental > Aquatic > Freshwater > Lake > Sediment | place: Indonesia: South Sulawesi... | reverse complement strand
ATCTTTCCTCGCTTGTGAGATTTTTTAGCATCTGTTCAGTTCGGGTGGCGGTCGAGGCGAGTGAGACGATTTTCTTTAATCTCGCATTCACTATGTCTCGTGTTAAATGTGTAACTTTTTCGTATTCACGCACTTTCTCAGGGTTTTTGGCAACGCCTTCCTTTAGCTCCGTAAGGTATCTTCGCAGTTTCGGGTAGAAATTTTCTACAAGCGGTGGTATCTGCCCAGCGGTCTGAACACGCTCTGTCCACTGGATTTTGTAAAGTTTAGCCGCATCCAAGCGCTCTTCTTCACGAAAACGGGCTATTCCAGCTCTTTCAAGCTCTCTGGCGATCCAGAATTGAACTTCGTATTCGTTTCCTTCCTCAAACGGACCTACGTTCAAGCCAGCCAGCTTAATTTCTGGGCAGCTTCTGTTTGCAGTAAGCTTTACAGGCGAATGTTCAGACCTAAAGTCCAAATTTCTAATAGTCATCGATACTGGTTTTGCCATCTTCTCCCCCTGTTCAAACTTTAAGGTACTATTGCAGAGAAGATATAAGAACAGCAGTTTAAAAACTTAGATTAAAGAGTTTAAGAAAATTCGAAATTTTAGCGGATGTTGTACTGTTTGGGTTCTCGTCATAAAATATTTAATCGTTTCAATGCTTTATTTTCTCAGAGATTTCGGCTGGTTTAGAATTTTTAGAAAAAGGGGAAAGATGATGCTAATCCAGTATTCTTTCGATCGCGTCCTTTTCCGCCTCATGTGGCATCGGTATGCCCGTGACTCTGGCAGCCGTTTCAGATAGACTCATCAAGTCGTTTCTGTCGATGAGTTCCAGCTTCCATTTTCTGTTGCCCGCTAAAAGCTGTTTTAGTCCCACACCTATGCGGTCTGTCAGATAGGTGTGGAGCGCGACGGCTTCCCATGGTATTTCCTTGAAGCTTTCACCAAACTTCTCTCTAAGTTCTGGAGCAGCGATGAAGAATTTGTCTGGGGTAGGACCATATCTTTCTGCGAAAGTTTTTGGCAGCTTGCCCTCTTCAGCTAGCTGTTTAAAGTAGTTTGCCTTCATAACCGCTGTGAGTGGCGAACGTCCCATCAAAACGGCTTTTACGAGTGGGCCGTCTCCAAAGTTGCTCAGCGCTATTGCCTTGAAAATCTGTGTTTCGTTTATGAAACCTCCAGCCATAATCAAATCTGGCACATATCGCCCTTTCTTTTTCAGAATCTGCGCGCATTTGAGGACTATGGCTTCTAGGTAAACTGTTGGAATGCTCATTTCATCCATCATTGGAACCGGGCTCATGCCCGTTCCTCCACCTGCCCCGTCGAAATATACGGCGTCAATTTTTGCTTCTGAAGCGATTTTCATTGTGTAGGCGACAGCCGAAGGTCTGTAGGCGCCAGTCTTGAGTGTTATGTGTTTTGCGCCTTGCTTTCGCAGTCGTTCTATGTCTTCTATCATACTCTTTTCTTTGGGTATGCCTACCCGGCTGTGTCTTTCGAAGGACTTGAAAACTCCCTCTTTGAAGGCTCGTTGCACCGTTGGGTCTTCGGGGTCAGGGATTACTATGTAGCCTCTTTTCTTCAGCATTATGGCCCTGTCTAAGTCTCTTACGCGCACTTCGCCTCCTATGGCTTTTGCGCCCTGTCCCCACTTTCTTTCGATGATGTTCACTTCTAATTTTGAGATTGCGTACACGTCAACGCCTAGTCTCTGGTCTTCAACGTTTGTTTGAACAGTGATGTCCCCATGTTTTCCATCCCAAAACTTACGAAACAAGTCAACTCTTCGCTTCAACTCCTTTGAGTACGTCACTTTGCCATTTGTGAACTTTGCTTCGGGGTCCATGCCGCAAACGTTTTCTCCGACGACTATCATTGCGCCAGAGAGGGCTGTGCCTATTGCTAAGCCTTCCCAGTTTAACCTTGCAACATCTGTCGAACCAAAAGCACCAGTCAAAACCGGAACCTTCAAAGGTATCCCTGCGACTCTTGTTTCGGTGCTTGCGTTTGGAAAAAGGGCAACATCCGAGTTTTCTTCAATTCCCAGCACCTCAAATAGCCCGGCTTGTATGTTGAAGTGGGACCAGTCTAATCCGAAGTCTTTAAGGGCGCCCGCTGTGCTGTATCCGAACTGAACTGGTTCTGGATAGAGGGCTTCCCTCCCTCTAAAGGCCGATAGACTGATTTCACACATGATTGGGCAGTCACGGATGCATATGGGACACATCCCACTTGTGGGGCTTGTGTCTTTAACGCGCGTTGTTGTTCCTGTAGTTGATTTCCCATTCAAATAAGCGCTGTTTCTATGCACTCGTTCACTCATTTCTAATCACCTTTACGTTTGTAAACTTTCTGGAATATGATGGGTACTTTACATAGGCATTTAAACGTTACCCCAAAAACAACGTCTAAATGAATGTTCACAAGGCTGTTCTTTAAACTTGTAGAATTTGTTGTAAACCTCAAGCTCTTCTCTCAGCGTAAATAGATTGCTTCCAAAAGATTTTTCCGGTGAAGGTCACAGTTTAAGGGGACTTTATTCTTATACCCTTGAATAGCATTTATTAACAATTCTGCTTATGAACTATAAAGGAGGTTCACTCATTGAGTTTTGAAATGTGGGCTGAAAAGTATCGACCAAAAACGTTGGATGAGATGGTTGACCAAAAAGAGATCGTTGAACGCCTGAAAAGCTTCGTTAAATCAAGGAATGTGCCGCATTGTATTTTTGCCGGACCTCCAGGAACTGGAAAAACAACAGCTGCCCTTTGTTTGGCGAGGGACCTTTACGGCGACGCTTATAGAGAGCATATTATGGAGTTAAACGCCAGCGACGAAAGAGGGATTGATGTTGTCAGAGAAACCGTGAAAACCTTTGCGAGAACACGGTCAATCGGTGAAATTCCCTTTAAAATAATGATTTTGGATGAGTCAGACAACATGACTTCGGACGCGCAGCAGGCATTGAGGCGGACGATGGAGCGTTACACGGAAACCTGTCGGTTCATTCTGTGTGCAAACTACAGTGGGAAAATAATAGAGCCGATTCAATCCAGATGTGCACCATTCCGTTTTACGTTCCTACCCAGAGAAGAGCACGACAAATACATGAAACACATAGCCGAGAATGAGAATGTTAAGCTTTTGAGAGACGGGTTAGATGCGATTTTTGAGGTTTGTGGCGGAGACCTACGAAAGGCAATAAACACCCTTCAAGCAGCAGCTTCGCTTAACAAACCTGTGGACGCGAAGGTTGTCTATTCAATTACTGGAAGGGCTAGCCCAGCAGATGTACAAAAAATGATAGAAATCGCCATGAAAGGCGACTTTTTGGAAGCAAGAAAACAGCTGCGCGACATGATTCAGAAGTATGGGGTTGCTGGGAGCGACATAATCCGCCAGATTCACACAGAGATTTTTAGGGCCGACATTTCGGAGCAGTGGAAGATAAAGCTGGCTGACGTTGTGGGCGAAATAGATTACAGGCTCGTGGAAGGCGCTGATGAAGAGGTTCAGCTGAGCGCCTTGTTGGCTAGGCTTGTTGAGGCTGGCTACGAATTGAGAAGAACAAGTTAGGTGTAAAAGCTTTGTTTGCCGCTTGGACTGTTAAGCACAAACCAAAATCCTTAGCGGATGTTGTTGGGAACAAAGAGGCAATTCAAAAGTTCATCGATTGGGTTAAGTCTTGGGAGAAGGGCACCCCAAAAAAGAGAGCTGCTTTCCTATATGGGCCTCCCGGCATCGGAAAAACGGTTACCGTTGAAGCCTTCGCTAACGATTTTCACATGGAGCTTGTAGAGAAAAACGCAAGCGACTATAGAACAGAAGACGCCATAAACCGTTTCGCTGGGTTAGCATCGCAATACGGATCGCTGTTCGGTGGAAAGAGAATTGTTTTGCTCGATGAGTTGGACGGGTTGACGGGAACAGCCGACAAGGGCGGTGTGAAAGCAATAACGGACATCGTCAAAACTGCCCAGTGTCCAATAGTCTTGATTGCCAACAACGCCTATGACCCCCGCTTCTCTAACCTTCGCACCTACTGTCTCCTGATAGAGTTTAAGAAGCCGCCCACCGGCGAGGTTATGAAACACTTAAAACGTGTTTGCATGCGTGAGGAGATCCAAGCCGATGAAGACGCGTTAAAATTTGTTGCCCAACGCTCGGAGGGTGACGTTCGCTCAGCCGTGAACGACCTTCAAGCCTTGGTTCAGGGCAAGAAGAGGCTAACCTACAGAGATGTTTCTTGGCTTGGTTACCGTGATAGGCAGGACACGATTTTTAGTGTGTTAAGGGTGATAATTTATGGGAAGACGTGTCGCAGCGCGAAACAGGCGGCGGACATGGCTGATGTTGATACTGATATGCTTTTCGAGTGGATATACGAAAATGTTCCGGCGCACTTAACGGACCCGCATGACTTGGCCAAAGCCATGGATGCCCTTTCGATGGCAGACGTTTACCGTGGCAGAATCCGCGCTACCCAAGATTGGAGCTTCATACGCTACGTGATTGACTACATGACTGCTGGCGTGGCAATGGCTAGACAAAACACTAAAGCGGGCGGATGGATACCTTTCAAGTTCCCCACGCGCATACAGATGTTGTCGAGGTCTAAGGCTGAGCGTGCCATGCAGCTAAGCATAGGATACAAGATTAAGCGTAAATGCCACATTTCAGCTAACAGAGCCTCAAAAGAAGTTCTCCCCTATTTGAAGATTATTTTTAGAAATAACCCGAGCACGGGTGCTGGAATCGCGAAATGGCTTGATTTAGACACTGAGATGGTTGAATACATAGCGGGAAGCAAGGAAAAGGCTGAAGCCATAGGTAAACTGTTGAGTTAAAAGTGGATTGCGCCAGTTAGTGTATTTTACTGCCTTCCGCAATATCCTTTTCTGGCTGTAGACAAACGACGTTTCCTTTATTGTCTTCGGCAGCCAAAATCATGCACTGGGATTCCACGCCCATAAACTTTCTCCGCTGAAGATTCAGTATAAACGCATACTTTTTGCCAACCATGGTGTCAGGTTTATACCATTGTAAGAGACCGGCGACCGCTTGCCTCTTTTCTGTTCCGAAGTCAACTATCATTCTTACGAGGTTTCGTGAGCCCGGAATTTGATTTGCCTCCAAAACTTTTCCAACGCGCATGTCCAGCTTTTGAAACTCTTCAAATGATACTTCCATTTTTCACAACCACCTTTTCCAAATTTTCAAGCGGTAATAACTATTAAGTTTTGTGCGTTTTTCTCTTCCGTCTTATTTTTTCCACGGCTCTTGTCACGCCTTTCCATCCTTCGACGACCTTCGAATAGACTATTTCGAAGGCTTCCTTCGATGTCATTCCAGTCAGTTCTTCACCAACAGTTTTCCTCGCAAGATATGCTGCTGCACTTAGGATTTCGCCGTTCATTCGTGAATCCATTAGATCCGCTAAGTGGCAAATCAACGCCTCAACAGAGTGCGGTCTAATCGGACCATAATCTCCGTGATGAGCGGACACAACGTGAACCACCTCCAGGGGGAAGCCCCTTCGAACAAGCTCTGAGATTACTAGGGATAAATGGTCCATGTAATCAGCTAAGCCCGTTGTGCTGTAACTCCCATTTTCATTCACAGCGTACGTGGCTGGCTTAAAGATGTCATGCAACAAAACACCCGCCACAACAAGGTCGCGGTTCACCCTTCCATGGTAAACCTTCTCCACAGATTCACACATTTCCAAAGCGATGTTGGCTGTTGAAACGATGTGCTCCATGTAACCGCCTGGATAACAATGATGATGTGACAACCCTGCTGGTGAAACTTCAAGAGGCAAGCCTGAATACGTTTTCTTGTCAATTTCAAATGTCGGATTTTCCAATAGTTCAATAACCTTTTTTCGAAGATTCTTATCGCGAATTCTGTCTGCTAACGCTTTAAGTTCTGGATGTAGCAATTTCATTTCACTTGCTACTTGTTTGTTGCTCTTGTGTTATTTGATTTTTCGTTTTTCCGCTGTTGCTATCTCATGGGCTTTTAAAATCGGTTCTGGAATACGGTTGTGGCTTTGGCAGTGTTTAACGATTTTTATGGCTTTTCCCAAAGAAACCATGTGTCCAACGCTCACATAAACGGGTTTGCATCCATGTTTAGAAATAACCATTGCACCAACAACTTCGTTATCATGCTTCAGAAAGGCAACATTTTTTCCGGCTTTAACGCTTTCAATTTCACCAAACAACCTGCCTTTTGCAACACCTATCGTAGGTTTGCCCATCACGAGTCCTAAATGGCTTGCAAATCCGCACCGATAAGGATGTGCAAAACCGTGACCATCGACGAGAAAAACGTCTGGCTGCACACGCAGTTTTTTAATGCTCAGAACCGCCGGAGGGACCTCCCTAAAAGAGAGCAGTGTTGGAATATATGGGAAGCAAGTTTTATAAGGTGCTATTCGTGATTCCACAAGTCTGAGAGAGCCATAATCCAAAACAGCTACGGCGCCGATGGACATTCCCTTCGAATAAGCGACGTCCACGCCAGCGACAAAACGGATTTTTCTCGGCACTCTGTCCTCAAAAACAATCTTCTTTGATAACCGCAACTGTGCTTCGTGAGCCTTTTCAACAGAAAATGCTTGTTTTAGGCTCTTTACAGCCATACAATCCTACTCAATCGAACTGAGTCTCATCTTTTCTTTCTTATGCGTCTCTCCAATCGTTTTAGATGCTTCTCTAGCGTGGTTCTACGCATTTCCTGTGTTACGTCTCCCCGTGTGGCTTCAATGATTCTCCTCGCGCTGTCACATTTTCGTCTCAGGCCAGGGACTAGCATGTAAGCTTCATCCATAGCCATAAGCTCGGTGTAGATTTCATCCATTATCCGCAAGCATTTTTCACCTTTTTCTATATCTCCCTCACGCAAGGCATCCAAGGCCATGCGTCTGTATTCCCCTATAACATCAGCCAATCCAAGCACGTAATCCACCGAAGGTACGCCTATTTCCTTTGGAGTTACAAAAATTGACTCTTCAATTAAGTTCAGAAATATGTTGGCTTCGGAATACTCCTGAAGCGCGACATTGAACAAACCGGTGTAGACGATGTCTGGGTGCACGGCTGAAGCGTTTTTGAGCTTTGAAATAATCTCCTTGGCGTGTTCGATGAGTTTTTTTGCTCCTTCCAGACGTTTTTGATGGATGAAGAGTATCGCTTGTTTGGAAAGGCTTGTTACTTTCCGCATATCCTTTTGAGCGTTTTCTCGGACTTTTTCCTTTTCCCTCAGCTCTTTCCTCACTTCTCTCAGGATACTCTTTAAAGATGGCATGAACTAGCACCGTGCCAGTTTAGAATAGGGGAACAGGGGTATTTTATTGTATTCCTAAGGAGGGAAGTAACGGTTCTTGTGTTTTGGCTTGAGCCATTTTAGGCTATTGTACTTGTTCTTTCCACTTCTCTATCAGCAGTATCTTGTCTCCGAGTTTGAAGCTTACCTTTACGAATATGGAATCCGAGCCTTTGAACGGGAACATGCTGTCTTCGGCTAAGTCCTTTGGCACGTAAATCAGAAATTTTCCGTCCTTTCTTCTGAACAAGCGTCCTCTTCCTTCGTTAACCATGTGTCACCACCTTGATTGAATTTATAATTTAAACTGTGGCTAATATCATGGAGACTATTTAAGCTTTGTTCTAACCTAATCCATTAACATCCATTAGCTTCAACATAACACACAAAAACTCGAATCGCTTACATGAAATATTAACTATCAGCAATTCTCATGGGCTTTTTAAGTCTGCTTAATAACACAACTCTGCTCTCTTGTGATTCGTCAACGATATTGTAGCCTGTTTCCTTGGCTATTCGCGCTGCGAATTGGCGAATTTCATGATGGGATGGCATGCTTTCATAACCTAAGCGAAGTCTGGAGAATCCGACATGCATGTAGGCTTTTGGTTCAATGTAGGTCGGATTTGCTTTTTCTATAAGTTTTGTGTAGCCTTCTATGTTTTTCATGTTTAAACCTCTAACCGACGTTATTCGGATAACACTCGGACATTTAAAGCTGGGCAGAAGCGCCAAAGTTTCATTCAGCTGTTCCCAAGCTCTTGGAATTTGAGGGCGGCAAACACGCTTAAACGTGTCTGCGTCTGGAGCGCAAACAGAAACGTAGAGCTGTGTTGGCTCTTCACCTAACTTTGCTAGTACAGCAGGCGTGGTTCCATTAGTCACGAGAAACGTGGTAAAATCTCTTCGGTGAAAAGCTTCGATTAACTCGCCTATATGCCCATACAGTGTTGGCTCACCAGTGAGGCTTATGGCTGCGTGCCTAGGAGTTAAGGCATGTTTAAACTTCTTTTGGTCTGTTTTGAGGTTGCCCCTGTACCCGCTTAGGATTTTGAGCTGAGCCTTAATGCTTCCTTCAACAATTTCTTCTGGTGAATCCCATTTTGGCAGTTTCATCTCGTCCCATGCGATTTGAAGGTCGCCGCTTTGGGCTCTCCAACAGAATAGACACTTTTGTGTGCAGTAAAGGAGCGTTGGGGTCATTTGGATGCACTGGTGCGTTTTTATTCCGTAAAACTTCTGTTTGTAACATGGTCTGTCGTGAACTAAAGTTTCGTAAAGCCATCTGCACCTTTTAACCGCTGAATGCCGACCGACAAAATGATACCGCTGTCTCTTTAAAGCCTGCACAAGTGAAGACGGAGCCAGAGCTTCCAAGCTGTCACTTTCCCAAACATACTTTGCTTATGAGAATACGAAATGAAAAAGATTAATAAAAGCAGTTCATTCAAAACAATACTCAATTTTTTGAAACTCGGAACAAAGTTTCGCGACATCCTTCCCAACGTTTTCTGGAGGCTCTCCGTCAACAAGTGTTCTCTTAATTAGCTCGGCTATTTTCAACATTTCTTCCTCTTTCATTCCGCGTCTAGTAATCTCGCATGTGCCTACTCTTATAGCGCAATCGATAATGATGTTTGTACGTTGGAGCTTTTCTGCCACGACTCTGCCTTGCTCGTAGCTTCTGTAATCCAATATTAATTGATGTGACTGTGTAAACCCTAAGTGTTGGCAAACAACGGGAAAGCCATAATCATGCAAGGCCTTTGCTAATATTTGTGAGTTGCGAATCACCTGCTTTGCATAGGCTTTACCGAAGTTTTTCATCTCAGCCAACGCCAGAGTTAGTGCTGCAATGCGGTTCCAGTGAGCGTTATCAACAAAGGCTGGGTAAATTCTCGCTTTCATGGCTTCTCCATGCTTTTTATCTGCCAGAATTATGCCTCCTTGAGGGCCAAAGAAGGTCTTGTGAGTTGAACCGAAAAGGGCGTGTGCGCCTTCCCTCAGCGGGTCTTGAAATTGTTCGCCAGCGATAAGCCCAATGACATGTGAGCCGTCAAATCCCACAATCGCCCCGCTTTCACAGGCAACCTCGGCTAACTCCCTAACCGGATGTGGGAAAGTTATCAGGCTTGCGCCAAAAACAACGATTTTAGGCTTCCAGCGTCTTATGGCTTGTTTTGCCTCTTCCACCTTTATATTCATGTCGCGTTTTGAAAAAGGAAAGGACATGACATTTAGGTTAAAGAGACCAGCTAAACCGTTCTCCCAAATTCCAGGATATCCGCCATCTTCAGGGGAAACACAGATAAGCTTGTCCTTTGGCTTTGCAAAAGTGGCTAGGAAAATGAAATCAGCTACATGTCCAGAAAGAGGACGCAAATCCGCGGTTTCAGCTTTGAAGAGGGCTTTAGCGGTTTCTTCGCCGTAGTGCTCAATTTCGTCGATGAAGCGTGTACCCATGTAGAAGCGGTCTCGTGCAGTGTAACGATGCGCAAGGTCGGAAGAGAGGAGCCCTCGAACAGAGGAGCTCATAACATTTTCAGATGGGATGAGATTCAAGCACTGTTTTCCACGCCATTCTTCATGCTTCTCAACTAAACTTAAAATTTCGTCAATCATGTTGGGTTCCTCGTAGTTTAGGCAATATTTCTGTTTACACACTTAAGTCACTTTTGTGCTGGGTTTTCTCAGAGACTGTGCAGATGTCTACATTGTAAAAGGCAAAGTTTAAAACGCTCCACTAATAGTAAATGTTCACATCATGTTGAAACTACTCAGAGCAAACGGAGAGTAAGTATAACTTGAAGAAAAGAGCCTTCGCAGCTATTCTTCTGTTCATATTAACCATAGCTCTCACGTTCACCACGCTTCTTCCACACACACAGGCGGTTGATGTAGAAATTACCTTTGTTTTTCCAGAAACTCACAGCGGAAAAGTGGGAGAAACAGTCAACATCATTGGAACGATAAACAAAACTGATGGCTTATACCAAATATGGTTTGGCAATTTCAATGTTACAGAATATGCCATCGGCAATGAGGTAAATGTAACCTTTGCGGTGCCGCCCTTTCCTGGAGGGAATTACACAATAACTTTACAAGATGTCGACATGAACGTTAACGCTACGACATGGTTCTTTATAGAAACGACATATCACATTGCATCAGAGCTTCCGCCCGAACCCAAACAGTTGCAACAGGTCGACTCTGTTGTTTTACATGTAAACATCACGGGGGGAGAACCGAACACGGTGTATTATGCCAATGTCACAGTTAAAATTCCTTATCCGCTTAATGACACCTACTCGGCTATGGTGGAGCTTACCAACACAACGGATACGGGATATGGGTATGCAGACATCCGGTACCCGAACGAAACGTTGTTTCAACCTTCTGGTGCGCATACTAATTATACAGGTCTATATTACGTGTATTTCAATGAGACGCAATACCTAGCAGAACACAGTTTCTTTATAGGTCTAACAAACGCAAGCGACTATCACAGAGATGAATTTGTGGAAATCGTAGCCGTAGGATATCAACCAAACGAAACAGCAACAATGACCATAACCTACATGAACACAAATCAAACTTTACCTGCAGTAGCGGTAAATGCTTCAGTGCATGGAATCATTAATATAACATGGATGGTTCCTTGGAACACTTCAATCGGCGACTACAACTTGACAGTAACTTCGGAAACAACGAAAAAACCCATAGGCGACTCTCAACTGTTCAGGATTCCAGGCTACCAAATAGACTTTTACCCACGAAACTTAGCTGGAGAGACAGTGCCACAAATACTGGTCGAAGCCCTTGACAGAGCCACGAACATAACCTATACCAACACAAGCGAAACGGATGGATTGGCACGTTTATTGCTTGAAAAGGGCAGCCACACCTTGGAGGCTTTTTGGAATAGAGTGAAAGTCAACGAGACGCAGATAACTATAACTGGAAAGGATACGTTTGACTTGACGTGTGAACTAACCAGTGTGAAGATAACAGTCGAAGACGAGAACAGAAATCCGATACCATTCGTCAGCTTAAACATCAGCTACCAATACGTGACTACAAAAGAGGGTGAAGCAGAAAATGGAAGCGTAACCGGCGAAACCGACCTTTCTGGAGTTTTCTCCCTAAACTCCACACTTCCTCACATAAATTACACTATAAATGCCTCTCGTTATCAAACAGTTTTTAACACAAACAACAACACCATCGAAAATTTACCAGCACAAGATTGGTTCGCCACAAAAATACTTTGCCTCTCTAGAACTTTGACGCTGAACATAACCGAACACCATAGAAACCCGCTTCCAAATGCACGCGTAGAATTGATTGAGCAGATGGGTGGAATATCCTATAATGGGATTACCAACGATGCTGGAATGGCTGCTATTAACTGCACTTTTGGAATATACGGAGTGAAGGTCTACGTTAATAGCGTAGTTTTGAACGAAACTTTTGTTGATCTGTTCAATGACACATATAGCGAGATTTATTGCAAGCGTTGCAACCTAACAGTCTCCTTTAAAATCGTGGACTATTTTGGACAGCCGATTCCAAACACAAATGTGACAATGAAACGAGAACACCTTGCACCACGTTCAAGCCTAACACAATCCGAGGGGACAGTTACCTTCGACAATGTTATCGGCGGAAGCTTGCAAGTAGCCATATACCTATCCGACCAAACCCGGCCATGCGCAGAAACAACACTTTCCGTCGAGGACCCGAAAGTAATCGAAATCAAATTAGAGAAATATGTGATGCTAGCGGGTTTTCTCATCGAAACTAGCCAGTTAGCCACATCAGTAGTAATTGCAGTAGCGGTCGTTTTGGTTCTTTTCATAGAAATTTACAGAAGGAAGCGAGTTAAACCACAGAAGAGCTCAAGCTAGAGCCAGAATAAGGAGTATGAAGGAAAAAACTTTATATCAACTCTTGTGAACACATATTTTAGAGATGTAATCACGAAATATTGAAGTTTTGTTCATGAAAAGATCTAGAGGTTGTGCGTGTGTTGGCTCAAGTGAAAACCTGTTCTCCCACATGCAATTCCTTCAAGTGTGCGAAAAATGCTACCGTGTATCGTCGAGACGTCGTGTGGTGCAGATGGACAGAAGAAATGTGCAACGTTGCCAACTGTACATACGCCCTTTGCATTAAAAGGCGACTGTTACCAAGAGGGGTGTGCGGAGAAACCATAAAGAGGAAAACCGTTGAAAAGCAACCCGAAGAAGTCATTGGTCCCACAATAAAACTTCGTGGAAAATCTCTCCGTAAGATAGGGGAAAAAGAAATCTTCTGATATTGCCATTGAGCCTTCGGTAATTAACCAATTGCCCTTCATGGGTTGAGTAGTTTTATCTTTCAATCTCCTTTATTTCGCTTGGATGCGCTTCACGACTGGCGGTTTTATTTTTTTCAGAATCCTGTAACCACAAACTATACATTTTATTTCTCCGCCGCGGAGTTCCAACTCCTCGGAGGGGACTTTTGCTCCGCATCTCACGCATTCGTAAACTATTCCGGTTGATGTCTTTTCCATTTCAACTTCCTCTCTACAATGCAAGCCATTTTGTTTTAAATGTTTCCAGTCGTTCTTATACTTAATGGCTGGAAGGAGAGGAAATTGAGAAGGCGGCTGCGAAAAATTCTCTCAAAAGTTCTTCCATCTGATGAATTGGTCTATGTTTACAATTCTTACGATATCGTGGGAGACATGGCGATTCTGCGTCTAACCAATGCCTCAAGGAAGTATGGTCGGGTCATCGCTGAAGCCGTTATGAGCGTCCACAAGAATGTCAGAACCGTCTTGGCTCAGACAAGCTCTGTGCATGGGGATTTTAGGCTTCGGAATCTGGAATACATCGCTGGCGAAAATAAAACCGCCACTGTACATAGGGAGTCTGGATGTCTGTTCTCTGTTGATGTTAAGGAGTGCTATTTTTCACCTAGGCTTCTCCACGAGAGAATGCGAATTGCAAGACAGGTTAGAAATGGAGAAGTGGTTGTGAACATGTTTGCCGGTGTGGGTTGTTTTTCTATTATTGTTGCTAAGCGATCAAATGGAGAAAAAGTGTATTCGATTGATGTCAACCCAGCAGCCATTGAGTACATGAAAGAGAACGTCAGGCTGAACGGCGCTTACGGGAAAGTTGTACCAATACTTGGTGACGCGAAAGAGGTTATCGCAGAAAGGCTACAACACGTGGCGGATAGGGTTCTCATGCCTTTGCCTGAAAAAGCCTTTGAATACTTGCCTCACGCCCTATTAGCCCTTAAAAAAGCTGAAGGATGGATACACTACTACGACTTTGAGCACGCAAGAAAACTGGAGAATCCAATTAAAAAAGTTAAGTTGAAGGTGGCTGAGAAACTTCAGGGTTTACGTGTAGCCTTCGAAATTCCATTTGATCGTGTTGTTAGAACAACTGGTCCGAACTGGTATCAGGTGGTTTTGGACATTATTGTGAAGCGGTAGTTTGGCAAATTTAATAAACGCTTGTCCTCCACTTGTTGTAGAGGAGAATGTCGAGATGAAAAGGAAACTGATGGAAATACTGGCTTGCCCGATAGATAAATATCATCCGCTAGAATTGCTTGTCTTTGAAGAAAAGGAGGAGATAGTTGAAGGCTTAATTACCTGTCCAAAATGTTTAAGATGGTACCCCATACGTGACGAAATCCCAGAGATGCTACCCGACGAACTGCGAAAAGAGAATGAAGATTTACCGTTTTTGAAAAAATGGAAGGAAAAAATTCCCAAGAAGATTCTGTTAGAGGGTAAACCGTTCAACCTCAAAGGCTAAACGCGAAAGAAACTCTTTTTTATTTTAGCTTCACTGCTTTGCCCGCCGCTGAAGACTTTAACGCCGCCTCAGCTATCTGAAGAGCTCTTAAGCCGTCCATTCCCGTTATTAATGGCTTTTCCTTCTTTAGAACGCAGTTTGCAAAGTGTTGAAGTTCAAGTTTTAAGGGTTCTTGCCATGGGTATCTTGGCTGCAAGGTTTCTTTTGCATCCTCAACTGTCAATTCTTGTGTTATATAGTCAAGTTTCATTATTGCTTTACTCCCCGTAACCACAAGAGTTCTTGTTTTGTACGGCGTTAACCAGTTAGACTCAATGAGGGCGCTCTTTCCGCTTTCGAAGGTTAGCATTATCTGGGCGTAATCCTCAAATCTTCTGTGCTTCATGCTTCCAGTTTTTGCGTAAACGGCGTTAGGTTCCTCATCAAAGAGATAGCGTATTACATCTATATCATGGATGGCTAAGTCTTTGACAACTCCGACATCACCTATTCTTTCTGGCCACTCAGAAACCCTTTTTGCTGTTGCACACACAAGTTCGCCTATGGTCTCGTCTTCAACAGCTCTTTTGATGTGCCGCATTCCCGGAATAAACCGCATCAGAAAACCCACTGTGAGATGTAATCCTTCCTTCTGAGCTGTTGTCAGCAGTTTTTTTGCTTGTTTTGCATTTGCCGCCATGGGTTTTTCTACTAGAACGTGCTTTCCCGCCTTCAAGGCTTTCAGTGCTTCTTTTGAGAGACTTGTGGACCATGTGCAGATACTGACGGCCTCGATGTCTTCTTCCTTCAGCATTTTTCCTACATTCATGTAGGGAGTTACATCGAATTGCTTGGCTGTTCTTTTGGCTCTTTCGGCGTTTATGTCGCAAACAGCCAACAGCTCTGTCTCTTCCAATTCCTTATAAATTCTTGCGTGGTTTCTTCCCCAGAATCCGGTCCCAATAACTGCCACGCCTAGCTTTTTCACCTTGTCCACACCCCTCTTCCTAACCCGCGGTATACGAAACCTTCCTTTTCAACCTTATCCGGTTCGACTGTTCCTTCAAAGTCAACAATCGCCGCGGGCATTTTCATCATTACTTTTAATCTCCTTAAGTTTAGGCGTTTAAACTGGTCGTGTCCCGTCAGTATTAATATGCAATCTGCACCTTCCACGGCTTCGTTTAGATTTTTTTTAAGTGGGTGTTGCATTCCCACAAATTCACCGCTTGAAAGGTATGGGTCGTAAAGGCTAACTTTAGCACCCTTGGCTTCTAGCATTTTTGCAATTTCTTTCGCCACTTTTTTGGGTGGGCTCTTCATGTTTGGTGTTTGCGAGATTCCTAGCAGAGAGATTCTTGCTCTTCTCAATGTTTTCTCACAGTTTCTCAAAGCATCCTTGGTCAAATTAACCGCGTGTTTGGTTGTTTCCTCGTTTATTTCTCTGGCGATTGCCGGAATTCGAAGTTTCAGATCGAGATTCTCAGCGTCTTCCAATAAAAGATGTGGCTCATCCCAGATGTTTTCATTGTCAAGTGTCGGGAGTGAAAGCCTTGGATAGTCTTCCGTCTTCATAAGTTGATAGACCTCTTGAAAATCTAACCCTGCTTTTTCGCAGATTAGGGCAAGTTCGTTAGCGAGGGCAATATTAACATCCAGGTGCACCCCTTCAAAAAGGGTAACAGCCTCGGCCACCTTTATGTTTCCCGTTTTTTTCAAGCCCTTTTTTATAGTGACTTCAAGAATTGCTAAAGCAGCATTTAAGCTGTTTTTATCCGCTGCCGCAACAATTCGTTCATGGTCTGTTAGTGCTTCTATCGTCTGCTCATCTCGAGTTCGAATTGGGCTATAAGCCAGACCGAGGTCTACGCCAACTTTGAATCCAGAAGCGCTCTCCAGAATTTCTTTAATCAAGCCTTCTGTGACTCCTAATCCAACGGTGCTCAAAATAATGATTAAGGAGCCTTGGCGAAGACTTGTGCCCACCTTCTTACAGGAGTTTTCTATGTCTGAATAATCGACTTGTTTCTTATCGTTAATTTTCGCAGGGATGGTTATGACGATGACATCGCTTTGGGAAACGGCTGTCTTGACATCGGTTGTGGCGTCTAAAAGTCCATTCTTCACGTAATTTTTCAGTTTAAGCTCTTCCTCGTGCTTTAGAAAGGGCGCTTTTCCTCGCATAATACTGTTTATGATGGTTTGGTTTGCATCTGAACATTTGACTTTAAATCCTGCCTCGGCGAAAAGACAAGCGTGGAGAACGCCCATCTGTCCGCAACCTATGATGCTGACTATGTATTTTCCACGTTTTTCGGCAGTGTCAATTTCCTCTGGTTTTATGCGTAATACTGATGAGGACATAGGATTTTCTCCGCGTAACGACAATTGTGACAAACTCGTTAACTCTTTAAGCGCTCAACTATCCTTTTAAGTTTTAAACCGTATTCGTTGATAAGTTGTAAGGCTTTTTCTTCGGTTCTGGCTTCTGCGTATAATCGATAAATGGGTTCTGTTCCGCTTGGTCGTATTAAAATGGCGCTTTTGTCCCTAAACCACACTTTAACTCCGTCGATTGTGCTTATGTTAAGTCCCTTCATCTGTTCAACTAATTTTTCTAAAACTTTCTCTTTAATATTCTCCGGGCATTCCACCTTTCCCTTCTCGATAAAATATTTTGGGAGTTCTCGAAGAAGCTTTGAAAGTTTCTTGCCTGTTTTAGCCATGATATCCAGGATTAGGGCTGTCGCCATTGCTCCGTCTCTAACCGGTTGGTGTGGACCGTAGAAGATTCCGCCATTTTCTTCTCCGCCGAGTTTTGCTTTCAACTTTTTCATGGTTTGGGAAACGGTTACGCTACCAACCTTGGTCCATACGATTTCTCCGCCGTAAGCGTCAGCTATGTCCTTAACCAAGGTTGAAGAGCTCACCGGCGTAACAATTTTTTCGCCAAGGTTATCCTTTAAAAAGTATTTTTCGACTAAACCGAAGGTTTTGTCTCCCCAATGGATTTCTCCGTTTTCATCGATGAAAATTGAGCGGTCGGCGTCGCCATCGTATGCCACGCCCAGATCTGCAATCAGGGCTTTTACGGTTGCGGCTAAATCTCTAAGGTTTTCTGGTCTGGGTTCAGGTGTTCTTCCGGAAAATGTTCCGTTAATGTTTCCATTTATAGTCGTGACTTTGCATCCTAAATCTCGAAGCAGAGTAGGTATAGCCAGATTGCCAACGCTGTTCGCCGCGTCAACCGCAACATGATAACGTTTTTTAGCTATTCTGGCAGCATTTACGTGTTTCTTTATCGCTTCCACATACTCGTCAATTGTTCCATGTAGGTCGCGTGTTGTCCCCATATGATTCCATTCTGCATAGCGTGCTTTTTCATCGAAGAATATGTTTTCAACCTCGATTTCTTGCTGACGGGAAAGCTCTATTCCATCGTTCCACACGACTTTTATCCCGTTGTATTCTGGGGGGTTGTGGGATGCGGTTATTATCACGGCGCCGTCTGTTTTGTGTTTTTTCACTGCGTACTGCAACGCTGGAGTAGGTGCCATACCAGCAAAAAGCACATCGCAACCAGTCGCGTTTAAACCGGCAACAACAGCCCTCGCCAACATGGGGCTGCTTGTTCTTGCGTCATGCCCAACTATAAGGGTTCCATTCTCAAAGAACGTCCCTACTGCACTGCCAATTTTAATCAATATCTCGGGGGTTAACTCTTTGTTGGCAACTCCACGGATTCCGTTTGTTCCAAACAAGCGCCTCGTGCCTAACACTCGTCATATCCTCCCTCTAAACAATGCATTTAGTTGTTAATACGCTCTCAGAAACCTCTTTAGCTGGGCAAATCGAAACTCCTTCAGCAAGCGACACCTTATCCTTTATTACAACATGGTCGCCTATTATACAGCCCCTGCCGATTTTGACTTCTCTTCCGATGACCACGTTTTCGCCGATTATGGCTCCGCTTATCGTGGAAAAATCACCGATAACGGTTTCAGGTAAAATTATAGAGTCTTGTATGTAGACGTTTTTTCCGACAACGACTTTTCGTCCTAAAACCGCATAAGGCCCTATGACGGATTTCTCTCCTATGGAAACTCCTTTGTCCAAAGCCACGGGTTTCTTGACTTCAACCTTATTCCCAATTTTGTATTTTTGGTGAGTGGAGAAGGAATTGAGCAGAGCTTTGTTTACCTCTAGGTAGTCTTCTGGTTTGCCTACGTCCATCCATAAACCATCAAAAACATACCCGTAGAGCCTGCCCTCTTTTGCCAGCTTTGGAAAGATTTCGCGTTCAAGAGAGACTGTACGTCCTTCTGGAATGTACTTGAAGATTTCTGGGCTGAGGGCGTAAACGCCAGCGTTTATCAGATTGGTGGGAGCAGCCTCGAGCGGCGGTTTCTCAACGAATCTTCTTACACGGTTTCCCTCTGTTAATTCAACAACTCCGTATCTGCTTGGGTCCTCAACCTTGTGAAGGGCTATCGTTGCCACGGCGTCTTTTTCTTCGTGCATCTTTAAGATTTCTGTGTGGTTAAGGTCGGCAAATATGTCTCCATTCAGAACCAGGAAAGGCGCATCATAACCAATGAATTTCTCAGCCTTTTTTATTGGGCCTCCTGTGCCGAGCGGTTTTTTCAATGGGTCTCGTGAGTAGATGGTGCGCATCCCGTGCTTTGGAATTCTATGCTGTTTCATCAAAGCTTCAGTTTGGTAGCTAGCTGCCAGTATCACCTCAGTTATGTTGTTCTCAGCGAGCCTTTCGAGAGTCCACTGCAATAGAGGCTTGTTTACTATTGGGAAGAGGATTTTCGGTTTAGTGCAGCTTAGTGGTCTAAGCCTTGTGGCGAAGCCTCCCACGAGAATCAGAGCTTTCAAAGGTTTCCACCGTTTTAAACCGCAAACTTATATTCGGTCGCCTCTTAATATAAACGATTTCTTGAATGGTGGAAAGCCGTGAAGGTTTTGCTTCATGAGACGAGCTGGACTGAAGCCAAAAAATATTTCGTGAAAAATGATATTGTAATATTCCCGGTCGGCTCAAACGAACAGCATGGACCGCAAAATCCGCTTGGAACAGATCATTTGATAGCTAAGGCGTTAGCAAAGGAAGCAGCCAAACGGACCGGAGTGCTTTGCTTGCAAGTTGTTCCCTTCGGTGTAAGTTCCCATCACAGGCAGTTTTGGGGGACAATCTACGTATCGCCTGAAACCTTCAAAAACTACGTTAAAGAGGCTTGCATGGCGCTTAATTACTATGGTGTTAAGAAAATTGTGATAGTAAACGGACACGGAGGGAACTTAAGCGCCTTATCGGAGCTGGCTAGGGAGCTGAGAGAAAAAGGAATCTTCATATCAATTTTCCAGTGGTGGCTTGTCGCGGGCGAGCTTTTGCCAGATCTTTTCAAACCGGAGGAAAGAAGACATGCCTGTGCAGAGGAGACTTCTGTGAATTTGGCTTTGCGTCCAGAAATTGTGGACATGAGTAAGGCTGTGGATGAAGAACCACGCAAATACATGGTGCAAACGGAAGGCGTAACTCTTCCATTGGATACTGTGGATTACACGGATTTTGGAGCGTTCGGCAAATCAACAACAGCCTCTGCGCAAAAGGGGGAAACGGTTTTAGAAGCTGTTGTTGGCGAGCTGATTAAGCATATCAGCATGCTTAAGAAGGCGAAGATTGAAGATTTAATACAGAAGCCTAAAGTTTAGGCAGCGGGTTTTCTGTTTGTTTATTTCTGTGGTGAGAACCTGTTTGCTAGAGAGCTATAGTAACACCCATCGTAACATTTTTCTGATCTGATTTGGGAAGCGTTAGCAGTCGTAGTTTTTTCCATAGTTCAGGGATACCGTGTACAAGTCTTCTATGTCGATGAAATCGTCGTGATTTAGGTCGGCGAGGTCATCCCACATGGAATCTCCCTTTGAAACCCCGAAGCGAATAGCTACGTAATATAAATCCCCCATATCGACG
>Ga0315309_1000724_pt1 | contig 20110 bp, 16 predicted proteins | sample TDP4_MG_FD_203080 | JGI IMG/M metagenome (GOLD analysis project Ga0315309, IMG submission 203080) | Freshwater sediment microbial communities from Lake Towuti, South Sulawesi, Indonesia - TDP4 | ecosystem: Environmental > Aquatic > Freshwater > Lake > Sediment | place: Indonesia: South Sulawesi... | reverse complement strand
GTGGGTTTCAGGGTTGAGTGGTTCTTGACGAAACACGCCCAAAAACTCGGCGAGCTTGTGCCCAAAAGGATTGAACAGCCCTACAGACCATACGTAGGCGCCATAGTGCTGAATCCAGAGCCGGGACTGCACGAGAACATCGCCGTTCTGGATTTTAAGGCTATGTACCCCAACATAATGATAACGTACAACCTATCCCCAGACACCTATATACCAATGAAAGAACCCGTCCCATCGTGTGGAGCTTATGAAGTCCCAGAAGTCAAACATAAGTTCCGAAGAGAACCAGACGGCTTTTACAAGGAAGTTTTATCCCACCTCATCAAAGCCCGGGATGAAGTCCGCTCCAAAATGAAGAAGACTTCTCCTGAAAGCGTCGAGTACCGAGTTTTGGACGCCCGCCAGAAGGCTGTAAAGGTTATAACTAATGCTTCTTACGGCTATGCTGGGTGGATAGGGGCAAGGTGGTACATCAAACCAGTAGCCGAAGCAGCCACGGCCTGGGGAAGATACACTATTCTCAACGCGATAGACATGGCTAAAAAAGAAGGGTTGAAAGTTGTTTATGGCGATACGGACAGCATATTCCTAAAACACGAACCAGAAAAGATTGAAAAACTCTCAGAGGAAATCGAGGAAAAACTTGGATTGGAAATCAAGCCGGACAAGGTTTATGTGCGCATCTTTTTCACAGAGGCCAAGAAACGCTACGCCGGACTTTTGCCGGATGGACAGCTCGACATCGTTGGCTTGGAAGTCATTCGCGGAGACTGGGCGGTTGTAGCCAAAAAAGTGCAGGAAAAGGTTTTGGAAATTGTCTTGAAGGAAGAGTCTCCTAAAAAGGCAGCCAGATTCGTGCAACAATTCATTTATGAACTGCGTCAAAGGCGTGTTCCCTACCGCGACCTGATAATCTGGAAGACGCTGACAAAGCCCATTGAGGAATATGAGGTCAAGGCTTCTCACGTTGAGGCTGCAAAAATGCTCATGGAGAAGGGCTGGAGACTCGCTGTAGGTGACAAAGTAGGCTACGTGGTGGTGGTTGGTGCTGGACGCTTGTATGAAAGGGTCAAACCCCACGCGTTTGCTTCATACGATGAAGTGGACATAGAATACTACGTATCCAAGCAGGTTGCGCCAGCCGCAGCCAGAGTTCTTGAAAGTTTTGGTATAACCGAAGAACAGATATTAACGCCTAAGATGGAGGAAAGGGAAACCAGAAGGATTACAGATTTTCTGGGCGGTTAGCTCTCTATAATATCCGAGAACATCATTGTTTGAACGTTTAGCGATGGCTTAACAGCTTCAGACACGCGGGAAGCGATGATCTTCTTTATGTTTTTCTCGCTTGCTACATCAACAATCCTCTGCGTTATAACGCCGTCAAAAATGACCGTGTCCACCCCGTCCGTTTGCTGGAGTTTCTCGGCTAGCTGGCTTACTGGCAATCGCTCTATTTGCTCAAATTTCTCGTTTAGGAGAACAGCCTCTAAAGTCCCCTCCAACTCCTTTATAATTTGAACAACCTCTTTCGGAACCTCTATCTTTGGCTTCTCCCTTTTCGGTTTAAGCAACTCCTCAATTGGAGCTTTTGTTTCCAACGCACCAAATATTTCCTTGCAGTTTAACTCTTCAACCTCTTTTCCCCTCGACGCCCTAGCAACATGCTTTATGTCCGTAACCTGCAAAAGCTCCTTTAGGATTAAATCACCGCCCCTGTCACCATCGAGAAAGGCTGTCACCTCTTTTTCCCTGCAAAGCCTCTTGATTGTCTCAGGAATTTTTGCCCCTTCTAAGGCTATCACGTTGTACAATCCGCATCGCATCAGGTTTATCACGTCCGCCCTTCCCTCAACGACAATTATTTCTTTGGAACTGTCAACTTCTGGTCCAGCGGATAACTCCTCTGATCCATACTTCTCCACTTTAGCGATTTTCAGCGTTTCTGCAACCTCTTTGAAAACTTCATCCACTGTCGGCATAGATTCAATCGTCCACTTATGGAGAATTTCCTTGGCTCTGTCGATTATCACTTTTCTTCGGGCCTCTCGAACGTCTTCGATTCTTTCGAGAGTTACCTTTGCGGCGCACGGTCCAACCCTGTTTATGCTCTCTATGCTCGCGGCGATTAAGGCTGTTGAAACCCTGTCCAAGCTGGTTGGAATCGTTATCGCACCTGTCGTTTCGTCTTGTTTTGAGTGCAGTTCGATTTCTATTCTTCCGATTCTGCCGGACTTCTGCAGTTCCCTAAGGTCAAGTTCTGGTCCAAAAAGCCCTTCTGTTTGCCCGAAAACAGCTCCTATAACGTCTGGTTTTTCAACTACTCCTTCTATCTCGAATTTCGCGTGTATTACATACTTTACGGTAAACGTTTGTGATGAACCCGTAAGCGTCCACCTCCAAATTGATTAGTTAAGGTTAGCTTTAACCGCGTGATGAGAGAATCGTGCTCTCAAACACGAGATTGTATTAACTCTTACTCTATATTACTTTTATGAATTGCTAATCTTCCTCTTTAAGGTTTCCATGTAGGCGGTTAACCCTTCAACATCTTTAACCTCTTTACCTATGAGGCTTGAGAGTTCACGCCAGAACGAAATGTTGGGTTTTATTCTCGCCTTTTCTAACTGTTGTCTAATGCGATTTGTCCACTCCCTTCCTCGCCTGTCAAAATCTAATAATAGAATGACTTCTCTTGCCCCTGTTTTCTCTACTTCAGAAATGACGTCTAGAAGAGATTTTCCGCCGGTTTTTGCACATATTATGTTTCCTCCTATAGCCAACGTCCTTAACGCTTCAATGTCCTTTTTACCTTCAACAATTATAGTTATTCCATTTGCAGATTCTTCAGCTAGGCGCTCCAAAACTTGAAGAATCTTCTCTTCTTTCTCTTTAAGACGCGTTGACAAAACTTTTACCTTGTCACTTCGGCGTTTTTTACAGCGTTTAGGCATTCCCTTGCTTCTCTGTTGGTTTCGAAGTATCTTCTGGCGGGTTCAAGGATTGCAGCCAACTCTTCTGCCACCGCGTTTTTGAGGTCTTGAGGGTGCAAATCTCCACGCTTGTAGGCTGTCTCTAACTCTTGGAAAGCGTGGAATTCAGCTTTACCGCCGTACTTGGATGGTCGATTGACAATGAACGTCTTCCTCTCCCGAAAGATAACGTGCTTGCATATGTCTAAGACCGGATTGAACTCTATGGTTTTTTCCGGGCAGAAAGCCCCAGCCATCTTCTGCTTTATCTCTTCTGGCGAGTCATAAATAAACACGCATGTTTCAGGCTTGCTCTTCGACATTTTAGCCGAGGCTACCGCTTCTTTCTCTTTTCCTTCAGGTATAGGCCATACCGCTGGTTTTGCCAAGCCTTGAAGGAGATGGTGGTGGACGCATATGGGTTTCCAGAATCCGAGTTTCTCGCCGAGTTCTCTGGCTACGACGTTTGCCTTGCGCTGGTCCATACCCAGCTGGCATATTTTCACTTCCAGGTGGAATATGTCTGCCACCTGCATTGGAGTGTAGAGGAAGTCTGAAACGTATCTCGCTTCGGTTTCTTTTCTTCCGGCAATTTCTAGGGTTCGCCTTGTTCTGGCTACGGTGAGGTTTTTTGCGATTGTGATTGTCTTTGCCCAGTAGCTCAGGTCGTCGTAAAGCTCGTCTGAGTAGATGAACTCAACCTTGTCTTTTGGAACGCCTAGGGCTATCCATGAATGCCTAAAGAGGTCTGCTGCTTTTCTGATGAGGGCGAGGTCTCCGCCCAGCTTGTTGTTGAGCCAAGCGTGCCATGTGGATAGATAAGCCTTGTAGCGTATTCCAGCCTCTACGAAATCCTTTATCTTGTAGGCGCAGATGACGCCGGTTCCGAGATGGACTAAGCCTGATGGCTCCCAACCGTTATAGGCTATGGGGTGCTCTTCCGTCTCCAAAAGCCGCCTTAAATCATCTATCGTTAAAACTTCTTCTGTCGGAGGTTTGCAGATTAGCTCAATTTTCCTTTCTATGTCCAAGTTTTACCCTGTCCAGTTTCTGTTAGCCTTTAACCTTCTATGCAAAGGTGAAACTTAAAAGTTAGGCTGTCGTGGTGCAACTTTTAACGTTTAGCAGCTCGTTTTTTAGCATTTCTTTTATCGCTTTGCGTAGGGTTTCTATTTCCTAGCGTTCTGCCTCTGTGAGCACTATGTTCGGTCGGTGCTTTGCAAGCCCACCTTGCTTGTCAATCAAGCTAGCTAGCTTTTCTGTGAAATTTTTCTAATAGTAAACGTACCGATTTTCAATCTTCCAGCCAAATGCTCACCCACTCTCTACGGACAGTTCTTTTACCTTTGAGAGCACCTTGTTTCTTCAAAGCACGTTTAGGGCTTTTCTGGAAGTCTTTATATGCTGAATATAACTTGCATACAAGCTTTTGAATTAATATACCTTTTCTTGTTATAGTATACTGGATTTGACTAAATGTACTACCACTGGCTTTGAGCAGATCCAGATTAATCAGTTTCTTTCGTGCCCTCCAATATCGTTTTCCACGACTAACTCCACTTACATATGATAGTTTTGCGAGGTCTTTGACGTCTGTTTCATCATTAAGAGCCATCAAAATTCGTAGTTTCGTATTCTTGCTCCCATGCTCTTGCAATTGTTTGAGAAAGCTTGAAGGGAAAATATTGTAGTATTGCCCTTGAAAAAATGATGCTATTTTGCGGGACTCTTCTAGCAAAGTCGCAGAGTTCCGAATATCCAAGCTTCTAAACTTTGAGAGTACTTGGTAGTATCTGGAATTTGATCGCAGGTAATTACCACCATTCGCAAAGAACCACCAATTTCCAAAGACTAGGTTGAGAAAAGCTGAGAACTTGTGAGAATTTAACATATTACTTTCCATCACTCTGAATCCCTCTCTTTCGAGTGGACATAATGGTGAACTCTTGGAAAGAGTTCCAAAAGCGACAGCAAAACTAAGATTGCATAGCCAAGCTTCTGAATGAAGTCTAAAGGATCAATAAAGTAAAACAAAACTGTTAAGAAGAGGACGCACATTATGACTTTTAACGTGCCTGAGTTTGAATTTGCTACCATTTCAATCACCTTCAAAGCGCGCCAAATAAACGGTGAGAAAATATGTTTATTTAAGCTTTAGCTTTTTTGTGTAAGTTTGTCCCACATCAAACTCGGACATTTCGCTTGACAAAGCTTAATATAAAGAAAGTGTTCGGAAAGAATGGGAATCACCTTCAAGGTGCGCCAAGCCTATGGGCTGACATCCATGTCAGCTCTCGAAGGTGATTCCTACTAAAATGTGTGGATACCTTCTATTGGCAAGAGAAGGCATCCAGTGAATACCTCCTTACGAGCTTAGCGGAGGACAAAGACAAAGAATTGCTGTGGCGAGAGCTCTTATACTGGGTCCGGAATTCATAGTAGCTGATGAACCCGTGTCAATGCTCGATGTTTCGATTAGAGCTTGATTCCACATTCATCCTTTCTTTATGTTTTTCTCGTATTTAGGGACATGCCATTTCACTTGAAAGGCATTACGGTAAACTTTTCATTTAAGCTGGAAAACATCATGGTGTGAGCCTGAATTTGTCTCCATCCACACCCTTCAAGACATTTAATACAATTTTTATGTGTCATCATCTATTTGAATCTAAGCCATATTAACGACGCTTAAAACTAGTTTGAAAAATCAGTGTGAACCCTAGAACGGAAAAAAAGTGAAGTTAAATTCTGCAATAGACGTGTTAAGTTGAAAGTTGTTTCGCGGGCGTTTGTCTCCCACGTAACCTATCACTCAACTTCACAGTGGAGCCTTACGCTCCCCTAGGTTAAGCTCTCTCGGCGTGGGATTAACGCGCCCGCGCCCACCGTGTCCCATGCTTGGGTAAACCCGCCATCACAAGCAGGACAAGCCTAAAGCCTGTCTCTTCCGTTGGGTCCGTCGGCATGGAGTTTTCGGCGGGATTGAGAAGCTCGTCGATGTCATCGCCAAGAGATAATGTGATGTTTCTGAAAAATTAAACGTTACTATCCTTTGGGTTCAAGAATGTTGAGGGAGAGAGGCTCTCTGAAGTGACTAGCCCCTCCCTTTTAAATAGATTGAACTTCTAGTATACTTTCGTTTACTTTTGCGCGCACTAAGAGAAGGTGGATTCCGTTATTCTATTATCGGTTCTAAATCTATCTCGAATGCTGCTGTTGGGTTTTCGAGTTCAAAGTTGTTTAGGACTTCTGGGTGCACTTCGCCTAACACGCTTAACTGTTTGCCGTTAATGATGATTGCGGCTGTTCTGCCTTCCAAAAAGCTCTGATGTTTGGCTTCCTTAATCTTCCATTTTAAGCCCAAGTTAGCGAGAAATGCTTCTAGTATGGATTTTATTTCGGTGAAGTTGGCTGTGGAATGCGACGAAACAGCGGCTACATGGAGTCTCCTTTCGCACATAGTTTCAAGCCGCGTGTTAATTTCAGTAACGTCCGATACTTCGAAAAGCCTCTGAGGGAAACTTTCATGCTTGTTGTCGGCCAAATTCTTCATGAGCCCAGGCAGTAAGGACTGCCGCATTATGGAGTATTCTGTTGACACGGGATTAGCAAGCCTAACAGGTTTCACTGTTCTCATCCGCATATACTGATAGTGAAGGCGTTCATTGGTGAGTGTGAAGTTCATGACTTCTATGAACCCCAAGCCTGTCATGATCTGCCGTACGATGCTTGCAAGCCGATGAGCCGGATGCTGATTTCCAACCGTTACGGTGGCTGGGATCGTAGGCTTTAACTTGTAATAGCCATAGCCTATGGCAACCTCCTCAACCAAATCCACTTCATGCAATATGTCAATCCGATAAGCAGGGATTGAAACCTCCAAAACGCCTTTACCCACTTTTTGCACATCTAACCTGCACCTTTGCAGACACCTCATTGTTTCACTTTCAGAAAGCCCTAAACCAAGCAGCTTGTTGGCGTATTCCACCCGCAGTCTCATCTTCTCCGGTTCAAGGCTCGGCGACATTACCGTGCGGTCTGGGTACTTCACATGAACCTTCTCTATCGTGCCACCCATGTCAGCCAAAGCAGTAACAAGCACCTTCAAGCTTCTTTCAACAGCCTCGTAATTTGTACCTGTAACATCCAAGAACAGATTCCTTGTTTTGGCGTCCACCCTCGTTAGTTCTCCATTTATGATGGGCGGCATCGAAAGAACACCGCCTCCTCTATCAATTAGTAAAGGGTATTTGGGCGCCCAGTCTATGAGATGCCTATATGCTAAACCTTTCTCGTGTTTTTCCAAGATCTCTTTCAGGGTCATCTCTTCGGTTTTCCCTAAAGGAACAAACTTTACGCTTTCGGGCTCCACCGCTGTGTAGGTGAAGGGCGGTTTAATCACGTCCAGGTTGTGAATGCCTATGGAAACCTTTTTTCTGTCTCTGCCAAGACCCCAGTGGAGGTCCTCTTGCATGTCCATCAGGTCAACAACGGCGTCTTCGTCGAGTTTTATGTCATAGACCACGGCTGCAAGCATGTAGGGTCTGACGTCGGCAACAGCCTTATCAATAATCAAGGTGATTTTGGGTTCTTTGGCTCGAAACTTTGGCATTCCCACTTCCTGCTCTAAAAAGCTTTTCAAAGCCCTTGCAACGCCAGCGTAACTGCAAAAGTCGATGCGGTTAGGGTTATACTCAACCTTAACATAATCTTCGCCTACTTCCTCTATGTCAAAACCTATCCAAGGCAGCCACTTGGTCATATCCTCAACCGTGATTTTTCTACCCATAAACTTGGAAAACTTTTCACTATAAAGTGTAATCACTGGCATAGAGGCGCCCTCCTAATCCATTCTAGACTGTTGCCATACAACAACCTAATGTCATCCAACCCAAGTTCAATCATGGCTAGACGCTCCAATCCACCACCCCACGCTAGCACTGGATACTTGATGCCCATAGGCGCCAAAACCTCGGGTCTGAACAAGCCCATTCCGCAGAGCTCAATCCAACGCCTAAGTTTTGGATGGTAGACCACTGCCTGAGCTGAAGGCTCGGTGTAAGGAAAATAGCAAGACCAGAACACAACTTTCTTCAATCCGAACTTCGCGTAAAAGGTTTTCAACGTTCCCATCAAGTCTCTAAGCGTCACGTCTTTGTCAATGACTATGCCTTCGATTTGGTGAAATTCAGGGATGTTTTTGTATGTGACTTGCTCGTTTCGGTAAACCCTGTCCACAGAGAACACTTTAATGGGCGGCTTCTTGTGTTGTGAAAGGTATTTTATTGTTTCAGATGTGGTGTGCGTCCGCAAAACAAGCCTCTTAGCCTCCTCAGGGTCCCACTTGTAACCCCAGCCCTTAGAGCCTGTCACCCAGCCATCTTCATGCACCTTAGCAACGGCAGCTACCACGTTTTTAGACGGCAATTTTCCGGCTTTAGGATTCGCTAAATAGAAAGTGTCCATCATCTCCCTGGCTGGATGATCTTGGGGTTGAAACAGAGCATCAAAATTCCAGAAGGCTGTCTCAACTAGTGGACCGCGAATCTCCGTGAACCCCATTTCTAGAAAGATTTCACGAGCGCGCTGTATGATTTGTTGTAGTGGGTGAACCTTGCCCGGGTAAACAGTGGGTCCAGGTGCTGTAACGTCGAATCTTCTCAGCTTCGTTTCACGCCATTTCTTTGTTATGATGAGTTCTGGTGTTAACTGGCTTACTTCCTCAACGGCTTCTATTCCTTTTTCGATCAGTTTCCAGCCCTCTCTCGTAAGCCCCAGATCATACATGGACCTTTCTTTGGTTTCTATGAGCTTGCGTCTTTTTAGCGTAGCAACGGCTTGCTGGAGACTTTTGTCGAGTGCTTCAACAACAGCAATGTCCTTTTCTGCCAAGAGTTTTAGAAGTTTTTCATCACTGCCTTTCGGAGGTTCGCGAGTTTGAGAGTATTGGGTCAAACTGATTGTATTCTTCTCTTTGTTTATAGTAGCCCAATTTTTCTGCACCAGCCAGCCTAATGCCACAGGGATGGCTCCAGCAGGAATACCGACCTCTCGTGAAATGTTCGCTATCGCTGTTTCACCGCCCTTGGCATAGAGTGTGTCCAAAATTCTGCGCTCGGGTAGCTGTTTTTCGGCGTAGAGTTTTCCTTCTTTGTTAAGTTTCACAACAGTTTGTCTTCTCTCTTTGATTTTCACAAGGTTTTTCCCTCGTAGTGTTAGGGCTGCACGCATCACCGCCGCATGGGACAGCCCGCTTTTGTTCATTACTTGTTCCGCTGAAGCTTCTCCGCCCAGTCTTTCTATGGCTAAAAGCGTTTTACGCTCCTGTTCTCTGAACTTAACCATGGCTTTTCCCTTCACGAACGCTATTGGCTAGGTTTGGTAATGTAGTTGTTCCAATTTTAATAAAAGTATGCGTGTACTTCGCTGAATTTTGCCTAGAAAACGTTTCCCCTTTTAGGTAAATTGGTGGGGCATCCCTTCACCGTCAACAATCAGAATGCGGAATTAATATTTATAGCTTATTCCGTTGAGGCATTTCGAGTATGCCTAGAGCGAATGTTCACACAAAACTTAATACGTTTTTCATGAATTGTATAAGGAGCTAAAATGTGAAGGCGGCATCCCATTGGTTGACGAACACAAAAACGAGATGGTTGTTACTCCCTGGGAAGTTAGAGGCAAGGTCGACTACGAACGCTTAATCCGCGAGTTTGGCACTCAACCTCTAACAGAAGAGTTGCGAGAAAGAATAGCGAAATATACTGGCGGACTTCACCCTCAAATGCGAAGAAAACTCTTCTTTTCACATCGCGACTTAGACACCGTGCTCGACCTGTACGATAAAGGAGTAAAATTTGTGTTATACACTGGCAGGGGTCCTTCAGGTCCAGTTCACATCGGGCATCTTGTTCCGTGGATTTTCACGAAGCACTTGCAAGACAAATTTAAAACTAGGCTTTATTTCCAGATGACCGACGATGAAAAATTCGTGGTAGAAGATGAGCTTAAACTTGATGAGACGATGAAGTTTGGTTACGAAAACGCTTTAGACCTAATCGCTTTAGGCTTCGAACCCGAAGACACTTTCATAATCTTTGACGTAGAAGACATAGAGTTGCTTTATGACATTGCCTTGGAAGTCGCGAAACGCATAACTTATTCAACGGCTAAGGCGACGTTCGGATTTCAGGATAACACAAATATTGGTTGGATATTCTGGCCAGCCATACAAGCGGTTCCATGCTTCATACACACAAAACTAACGGGCGAAAACGTTCCAGCCCTCATCCCAGCAGCCATAGACCAAGACCCCTATTGGCGAGTAACCCGCGACATAGCCCAAAAACTCGGCTACTACAAACCAGCCCAGATACACTGTCGCTTCCTACCAGGCCTCGGGGTTGGCGGAAAAATGAGCGCCTCGGAGCCTGAAACGTCCATATTCACCATTGACCCGCCCGAAGTTGTGAAAAGGAAAATCTGGAACGCCTTCACAGGCGGCAGGGCGACGGTTGAAGAGCAAAGGAAGCTAGGGGCTACCCCAGATGTTTGCACGATTTTCCAGTATTTCTACTATCTCTTCGAGGAAGACGACAAAAAACTTAGTGAAAGGGAAAGACGATGCAGAAATGGCGAAGTACTATGCGGCGAGTGCAAAGCCGACTTAACGGATAGAGTCAACAAATTTCTATCCAAACATCAAAAGAAACGCGAAAAAGCAAGAAATATCATAGAAAAATTCCACATTAAACGTTGAGCCGTGATTTAAACATGTCGGGAAAAGAAACGGTTAACGTTAAACTTTCTTTAGCCTACAGGCTTCTTAATCCGATGCACACGGTGCTTGTCTCTTGTGTTGGCAAAACTGGAAGACCCAACATCATAACTTTGGCATGGGCGATGCCCACATCAGTTAATCCGCCGCTGGTTGCCGTAAGCATCCGACCCGAAAGACGCTCTCACTCCCTTATTGAGAAAACAGAAGAGTTTGTTGTTAACATCCCAACAATGGACATATTGAAGGAGACGCTGTTTTGTGGTAGAAGGAGCGGCAAATACTATGACAAATTCAAGGAGACAGGCTTGACGCCATTACCCGCCAGAAAGGTGAAACCGCCTATAATAAAGGAGTGCGTAGCCCATTTAGAGTGTAAACTCCGCAGTAAATTCACAACGGGTGACCACACAATCTTCGTAGGCGAGGTGGCGAAAGCCTACGCTGACAAGGAAGCTTTTACAGATAGATACAATCTAAGAAAGGCGAGGATGATTTTCCACTTAGGCGGGGACGAATTCGCAACCCTTAAACCCAAAATTTTCAAGCCCAAACTTAGGCGTCGGAAAACTAAAAAGGGTAGCTTTCTCCGGGTTTAAGCACCACCACTTTCACTTTCGGCATATTCTCTCTAACCATTCTTACAAATTCGTCAGCTGACTGTGCCAATACTGGAAAGGTTTTGTAGTGCATTGGAATAACAGCCTTTGGCTTAAGCAGCCTAACAGCTTCTGCAGCCTCTCTGGCACCCATGGTGTAATAGCCGCCTATCGGAATTAAAGCCACATCAAGCTTGTAAAGTTCTCCAAGGAGACGCATGTCGCCGAACAATCCCGTGTCTCCAGCATGATAAACTGTTTTTCCTTCGCCCTCAATTATGACCCCGGTTGGTGCTCCTCTGGCACATGTGTGAAGCGCTTGTGTCACCAACAGTCCTACACCTTTGATTTCTACACTTCCACCAATGTTTAGTCCGGCAACATTTCTAACACCTTTTTCTTCTGCGCAGTCGCCGAGTTCAACTGCCGCCACGAAGGTTGCGTTTGTTCTTTTACATATGTTGAAGGCGTCGCCTAGATGGTCGCCGTGGTCATGGGTAACATACACTATGTCTGCTTTACTTATCTCTGAAGCCTTCACCGGAGACATCGGATTTCCGTCAAGCCACGGGTCGATCAAAACAATCTTTTTTGCAATTTCAACTTGGAACGACGCATGTCCAAACCACGTTATCTCAGCCAACTATTTCACCCCATCACTAAACCTTTTAAATTATGACACCGTTAGCCTTAATAAAAATAAAGCGTGACATCGATGAGCCCTTACGACCAAGAAGCCATTGAGAAGTTTAAGCAGTCTGGAAAAATTCTCCGAGAGACAAGGGAAGAAATAAGAAGTTTTGTTCGCGAAGGCATGCCAATAATAGAGATTTGCGAGAGAACAGAGAAGCTCATAAGGAAGAAAGGCGGAAAACCAGCATTTCCATGCAACGTTTCGATAAACGAGGTAGCGGCGCATTGCACTTCTTCTCCCAACGACAAAAGAAGAATTCCAGAAAAATCCTTAGTTAAAGTGGACATCGGTGTTCATGTAGACGGCTACGTAACCGACACGGCTGTCACCATATGCTTCAACCCAGAATACAAAGGCCTTGTACAGGCAGCGGAAAGAGCTTTGAAAACGGCTATGGAGAGCATCGCTCCGGGAATGCTAACATCAAAATTGGGCGCGATTATCGAAAAAACAATAAAATCCCGCGGTTTCAAGCCGATTTCGAACCTAAGTGGACATCAAGTTGGTCGGTACCTTGTGCACGCTGGAACCTCCATCCCAAACGTCTCACAGATGTCTTCTTCAAAAATCAAGCTAGGCGAAATCTACGCCATCGAGCCTTTCGTGACATTTCCCGAGGCTGTGGGTCGTGTTGAAGACGGTGAAGAAGTGACGATTTTCCGTTTTCTCAAGTCCAAGTCGTTAAAGAATCCATATGCAAGACAACTTTCAAAGTATATCGAGGAAAACTTTAGAACACTGCCTTTTGCTGAACGATGGCTGCAAGGCGTGGTACCAAAGGAGCATTATCGAGAAGCCTTCAAGGAGCTTTTGTCGTCTAAGGCTCTTATGGGTTATCCCATATTCATTGAGGTGAGCAGAAAACCTGTCGCTCAGGCAGAAGACACGGTTTTGACAGTTGAGGATGGATGCATTAATTTAACTTAGGAACGCAGCCGTTCTTTTTCTTTCACTTCTCTGTAGATTGCCGTTATCAACATTTTATCATTACATTTCTGACAGGGGTCAACTTCCTTAAATATGTAATCACCACGCTGGAACTCTCTTACACTCTTGAAGCCGCATTTTCTACATTCAATAGTGGTTGTTATGGGTGGGATTTCAATTCTTAAACTTAGTATTCGCCTTCTTGTTTGAAACAGCACGTATGTGGAAAAGACTACTCCTAAGAATCCTATTAGCAATAGGTATCCCGTAGCCACCTCGTTGCCTCCGCTGAAGGCAGTGACGGCCAATATTAAAGCCGTTAGTGACAATGCTAGAGTTACAAATATTATCATCAACACGAACGACGAGATTTTGGTTGCTGCAGACGATGAACTCTTACTCATTGCCCTCATTCCTCCTATTGCCCAATACCAATAGTATTGCCCACCCCGACAATTATCACTCTATCTCCTTCCTTAGTTCTTTCTAATATAACCTGTTTTACTCTCTCTATAGCCTTATCGACGGCGCCAAAGATTTCTTTACGCATGGGTGACACATTGTCACCAATGTCCTCCTTTATTGCGACGGCGTTTATTGGAATGCGGTATTTTAGAATGGACTCTTCAATCTTGAACTGGTCAACTCCAGGCCCACCTATGATTGCACCGATCCCTTCTGCAACTTCGCCAACTTCTTCGCCTTCGAGTTTCATAGCAGCGTCAATCATGATTATTGTAGCGATTTTGCCTTCGTTTTCGTCGACGATTGTTTTCACAGCATCTCCGGTTTTGCCTACGTTTCCTCCTGGTCCCTCAGCTTTTATCACATACGCTGTGCGTCCTTCTATTGGTACGGATGCAACAACATTGTCTTTAGGTATTTTTCTTGTTTCATGCCCATGCATGATTTTTGCGGCTACTAATGCGCCTGCGCCGTCGCCTATTGGTTGGCCGTAGGCAGAGGCCTTTAGTGCGCTGGCGTATGCTTCTGCTTCCCGCATAATAAGGGGCAGTATCATTTGTATTTGCATTATGATGTAGAGGCTTAGGGTTTTCTTGCCGAGCAAGTAAAAGTGTCTTATGAACTTGTAAATGTAGTTTAGCATCGCTGCCACTTCAAGGGTGAGTTCCAAATTGTCTGCTTGGGTTTTGTCCGCCGAGGGTGCCATCAGTTTCACTTCATCTTCAAACCGTATGTCCCTAACGTCAAGGATGTGCTCAAGTTTCCAAACCACGCCTGCTGGGTCAAGGCTTTGTGGCGGTATTGTAAAGTATTCCAGAAATCTGTCAACTCGAGCCGTTGGGTCTGTCTGCGGCTTTCCAATTTCTTTAATCGTTTCTATAGCGATTTTTCGTCCTTCATCTTTTATGTATTTCAGCTTATAAAGCGAGCCTTCAACCTCCCTAATCATGATATACATCTGAATTCTCTGTCCATAAAATAGGAAGACTATGAAGACGACATAGAATAGTAAGTTTAGAATCCAAGAATATTCGCCAAATGGTTCCATCTGCATGACATTGTTCTGTAAGGCTGTCATTACTACCGTTAAGTTCACAAACTCACCTTCGGAAAAATATCAAACGCTTAGTTATAAATTTTAGGTAATTCTCCTCCAAATCTACAGATTAGTTTAAAGTGGGCTGCCAGCTTTCCCGGGTTCGCGTGGCCGAAGACCACACTACAGCCGGAAACGGAGCGCGGTTTAACTTCTGAGTTCGGAATGGGATCAGGTGGGTCCCGCGCCCTATGGCCGGCAAACCCCAAAATACACGTCAGGTCTATGTTCATTAACTTTTCGCTTTCAAGACGGGCCAGTTTTTTCTTTAAGTATGGCTTCCCATATTCCGAATCCGCCCACTGTTTCGGGGCGTTCAACTGGGTTATACCATTTCTTCTTTGTGCCGACTTTCGCCCGCATCTTCCATCCGAAAGATTTTGGTTCCTTATCGATTCGTTCTAAAAGTGCTTCTAACTTTCCGTTTATCTCTTCTCTATCTTTCTTTTCAATCTGTTCGGGATCGATGCCGGCTTCTTTGCCTAATCTGTCTATTTCCGACACGAATTTTTTGAGTTTTTGGAGGTTGGTTGTGGCTGTGTACCATAACCCCCAGTCTCCTGCTAGTAGTTTTGCTATGTGCGAAGCGTCTATGCTTTCCTTTTCGCCTTTTTCTTTGATGTCGTGGGCCTTTAGTAGGAGTAGGCAGTCTTTTAGGTCTTTTACGCTGAAGGCTTCCCAAATCTGTATCTTTTCCAGCAGCATGTCCGTTACCGTGACTGTTGGATAGTCCAGTTCGAGTCTCCCTTTGAAATCGATTGGGTGGTTCGCCACTAGGAGTTTGTCAAAGAAGACGTCAACGTAAAACCAGCCTTTTGGATGATAATATATCTGTCTTTCTGATGCGGCTGTGGAAAGGGTTGCCCTTCTTTTTGCGTACCCGATTTTTTCGAATAGCTCTTTGATTTTTTCTCTTTGATTGCGGTAGGAGACGTAGTCTATGTCGCTGTATTCTTGGCCTTCAATGACGCCCGTCCCTATTCTGCCCAACCGTTTTGCAAACTCCTTTTGTTGTTGGCAGTGGACCGCTATGCCTAGCCCGCCTAAGATTCTTAGAACTGCGCCCTCCTGCATGGCTTTCGCAACAATCTCTTGGGATTCGCTGAGAAAGACTTCTGTCGGAACTATTCCTTTCCATTCTTTTGGAAGTTCTCGCTGGATTTCCTTTTCTAAGAGCCAAGCCATTGTCCACTCAGCCCTCTATCCTCTGAAGCTTGGTGATTTGGTTGCCTCTGAATTCTATTAGGAACGCCCTCAGGATTCCTTCGGCGTATTCGCTTCCGGGGTTGACGCAGTACGTTCTGCCAATTTTCAGGGAGCCTGATGCTTCGTGGATGTGTCCGTGAAGCCCCAGGAAAGGCTGATACTTCTCGATCATTTTTTTGACGGCTTTTGAGCCGACTGGGACCATCACGACGCTTCCGCCTTGGATGATGGGGTTTAGGTCCTTGTCAAGAAGCGGTGCTTCATCGAGTTTTGTTTGGTATGGTGGGGCGTGGAAGTTGAATACTGCTGATTCCGTATTTTTCAGTTGAGAGATGTACTTTTCGAGTCTTTCCTCAAGTTTGTCGTCTTCCTCTTCCCGAGTTGTTTTCCATGGGCTCGGGTTCACCCAACCGCAGCTTATCATTTCGTGTGAATCGTCAACTTCTATTACCTTGCCTTCTCCGTTGATCACGTGCTTGTGGCTGTTGACTATGTCGTCAACTGGAGATCTGTCGTCGTTTCCGGGACAGACAACCACTCTTGTTTCGCTTGGGACTTTTTGTGGGATTAGGTCGAGCCAGTTCTTGATTGTCGAAGTCATGACTTCGTGGAATACTTCATCGACTTTTTGGGGGTTTTTTGTCATTTCTTCGTAGGTGCTTTCGTTGGTTAAGTATGGGTAGTATCCAATGCCCCTTATATCCTTCATCGCCTTCTCCAATCCGCTCGAATCTGTCGTGTGGGTTTTTTTCAGATGGTAGTAGGCGTATTTTCCATCCTTCCGCTCAACAACTGGCACGATCATTTTTCCTGTCAGGTCTCCGCCACAGACGGCCAAATCAACTTTAAGCATTGCCGAGGCGTTCAGAAATTTTCTCCAGACTCCTTCAGAACCGTGCATGTCAGTAGCGAACAGAATTCTTGTTTGAGGTTCTTTTTTCCTTTTTAACAGAAATGACAACTAAATCATTCCTAATTTTCAGTTTTCTGTATTTTATCATGGTTTTGGGATATTTAAGTTTAGGGTTGATGGAAAGTTTTAAATTCCCATAGAGCTAAAATTGAAGGTTTGGGTGTTTAAGAAAAATGCCTTCGAGTAAACCTGGATTGTTCGCTAGAGAGGCTACTGGACTAGTGAGGGAGATAGGCTTCACCTTAGGTGTAATGATCATCCTCTGCCACGTCATCGGCTATGGCTGGCAGAAAAGAGCCTTCCAATTCGCCGGACCAAAACCCATGCCGACGCCCGATATGCCGCTTGGCCTACCAGCAATGTTCTGGGCCTTCCTGGTCGGTGGCATAATCGTGCTCATCAGTGGCTATGCTGCTGGCTATGTTGCAGCTGCAATGCCAAGGTCGGGCGGTGGCTACGTCACAATCTCAAGGGTGATTCATCCTTTCGTAGGCTATATGTCAGGGTGGTTGATGTGGCTTGCAGAAGCTTTTTCCTATGGGCTAATTGCAGCTGCTGTCTTTGAAGGGATAATAGTATTTTATAACATCGCTCTTGGAACAGTCGAAAATCCTTCACCAATAGCTCTGGATGCCACGACGTGGTTCATAGCAAGCCTAGTAATTCTCTGGGTATTCGTGGTACTCGCCCTCTTAGGGACAAAACTCTACGGTAGGCTCTTGCAAGTGATGTTCTACATACCAGCCGTGCTCACGATAGTTTTCTTTGCCATGTGGATTGCAGGCGCCATGAACCCGGATATTGTTAAGACTGGTGTGGAAACAGTCATGGGTAAGCCACCCGCAGACTTCGTGCAGCTAGCGCTATCTGAAACCGGCGGGGAAATGGCAAAGCATGCTGTAGGTTTCTTTGATGCCTTCTCATTTGCACTGGGAGGCGCGTTCTGGGCTTACATGGGATGGTACGCCACAAGTTTCTTGGCAGGCGAAGTGAAAGAAGCAAACAAAAAGCTTCCGATGGTGCTTTTAATAGCAGGACTAATAATAATGATAGTTTACTTGCTGGCTTCATCGCTTCCAGCAATAGCTACACTGAACGTAGCGGTTACACCAGATGGGAAATGGAGCTTCTACCAAGGATACTCTTGGCTAAGCTATGCTGTTGACATTAATGCGGTTAGGGCTGTTATACCAGGTTTCCAACCCGCATGGAGCACGGGAATCGCTTCAATCATCGCCAGAGGCATGAACCTGGATTGGCTTTCATGGCTAATTGCGCTAGGTGGCGTATTCTGGATTGCCAACGACATACCGCCATTCTTGCTAGTTGCTTCAAGAACGTTCTTCGCCATGTCCTTCGACAGGATGTTGCCAGAAAAATTCGCGTACGTCAGTGAAAGATGGCACGCACCAGTTTGGTCATTAATCATCACGGGTATTGTTGCCACTCTCGGAATAATACCCGAGAGTAACTTTGCTGACTTAGGCAACTACTTCTTGTTTGCGGGCGTAGTTGCAACCGATATGTTCGACGCGTTCTTCTTAACGATGTTCTGCGTGTCTTGCATGCTTCTTCCGCTAGAGAGAAAGGACATCTACGATAGAGCCGCTGTCAAACATTCCATAGGCGCCGTTGTGACGCTTGGTTTCGTAGCATTCATTGGAGCAGCCTTCTGCCTGCTTATTTTCATAAAGGAGTCACCATTTATCTACGCGCCAATAATTACTGGGGCCTCGGCTGCAGACCTATCAAACGCCGCTGGTTTCTACATCTGCATCTTGTCTGGAATACTGCTATACCTCTACCACATGTACAGAAACACAACCAAGGGCGTCGACATGCGAACCCTCTACCTCAGCATCCCACCAGAATAGCCTTAAATATCCTCCCTCTTTTTATTTTCCAACACTAAAACACGGTGTTTTAAGCGTGTACGAACTGAACTTTGTAACCGATATGGTGGAAGAGCAGCTAGCTAAAGGAAATCTTAGATGGCTGGCCAACTTCAACGAGATCCGTAGAGACTATGCAATCGGCGATGTTGCGTTCCCAATCTACGCTTCAGGAAGTCTACAAGAGAGAGGCTTCTTCCTCTCCAGAATATTCTCAGCCATCGTCACACCAAAATACAAAATCCACTTTCTTCTTCACACCTCTCCAGAGATAAACCCTAAATTTCTCAGAAAGCTAATCATCTCGTGCAAAAACAAGTTCGGCGCCGACGACTGGATTTTCCTAAGCTTAGTTCAAAGCCAACCTTTCGAAGAAGCCGTAAAAGAAGCTGTCACAAGCACAACAGACAAAACTGTGGGCGTAGCTGCCTACAGCCTCGCCTCAAAAGAAACAGTAACATCTAACAATGTCCTCGGAAAAGGCCTCGCAAAACAGCTGAAGCTAACCGAAGCAAAATTCGAAGCCTTCGACCTGCCCAACTATCTGAAAAGTTTTACCATAGTATTCGGTCTTGGCACGCTTCTGCTAATCGTTATCGCTCTCTCAGGATTGCGGCAAGCAATCCAGCCTTTAACTCTCTTGCTTATGGCTGTTTTTTCGCTTATAGCAGGCTACCACATCTATAAAACACGTTACCACATAACCTTATCACTGAACAGCAAAGGCTTTCAACTTCGACAGGGCGGAACGGTGAAAGAGGGCAAATGGTCTAACTATTCAGATATGACATTCTACATAACCTCGAAACACGAAACATGCATAAGACTACACTCAAAAGAAGAAACATTTGACCTACCCCTATCCAGAGTAGGCTTATCCAGAAGAGACGCTTACAACGCAATTAAACAGCTAATAAAGAAAAAATAGGACGCTACGCGATAATTGGCGTTTCAACAGCGGTGTTCCACCAAGGCTTATCCCACTTTTTGTCAACAGTTGGCAGCTCCTTCAAGAGAGCCTCAATCCTATCAGTTACAGTGGAAACCTCGCCTTTCGACATCCATTTCTTGAGCACATCGGATTTTTCGTCCAAGTTTTTAAGGTTAAGCACAGCCGTCAAGGCGAGCTTCTTATCCTTTTCCAAAATCTTTCTCATCCTCAACGGATCTATCTTTTCGGCTCCCGTTCCGATTTCATGGTCTAAAAACACAGCGCAAACGTCTTTTACGTCTTTGTCTTCCATTCCGAGGATAATCTTGTCTTCTGCGTAGTAGGGATATGACAAAATTCTGTAATTTTGTCCACACTGCTGGAGTTCGCCTACACATTCTTTAGGCATGTCCAAGATGAACTGCGCCTTAGAAAGCAGTAAATGCTCTAAACTTATAGTGTACAGATTTTCCTTATACCGCTCAAAAACATCTTTGACTTCGACTTTATGCCTCAAATCTATGTAGTCGCAAAAAAGGTCCACAACAGTCATTGTCGGAAACCCCTCTTCAGTTATCCCATTGATGGTAGTAAGCCTGTATCTATCGCCATGCCTCCAAGCACTAAAACGCCTGTCA
>Ga0315309_1000722_pt1 | contig 20144 bp, 16 predicted proteins | sample TDP4_MG_FD_203080 | JGI IMG/M metagenome (GOLD analysis project Ga0315309, IMG submission 203080) | Freshwater sediment microbial communities from Lake Towuti, South Sulawesi, Indonesia - TDP4 | ecosystem: Environmental > Aquatic > Freshwater > Lake > Sediment | place: Indonesia: South Sulawesi... | reverse complement strand
CTCATCTTCGCCCAGACCTTCGGCCTGATGATCGTCCAGGGCATCCCACAGCAGGGCCGTTATCTCTTCCCTGCCCTTATCCCCCTGGCCGTGTTCTTCACCCTGGGACTGAGGGAATGGGTGCCCACCCAGCACCGTAGCCTTTTCCCGCTGGCCCTCGTGCTGGGCATGTTCGTGCTCGATTCGGTCTCGTTGTGCTGCTACATCATCCCCCATTTCTACGGCTGAGGGAGGTGTTTCAAAGTGCACAAGCCAAAGGGAACGCACTGGCTCCTGGGGTGGGCTACCATAACCATCTTTCTGGCCCTGCTGAGTCTGGCGATTCTGGAAAGGCAGGACCTCTCGCCGACGAGCCAACCCCTTTTCAATGAAATGGTCGAGTTTCACGGCCCCCTGAAGGTCGGACAGAGCTTTGTGGCCTCCCGGCCGGGCCTGTGCCGCGTTGCCCTTCTCCTGGCCCGGAAGGGGCGGACAAACCGCTCTCCGGTTGTTTTTCATTTGAAGGAAGGGGCGGAGGCCACGGCTGACCTGGCCACTGTGACCATTAATGCCTCCCACCTGGAAGATGTGACAACCATGGTCCGCCGGCCTTACGTCTATCAATCCTTTTCCTTTTCACCCATTCCAGACTCTGCCGGAAAAACATTCTATTTCTGGGTCGAATCCCCGCAGTCGCCGGCCGACGATCCGCTCTCAGTCAGATACCAGGCTGGAGATGTCTACCCTGAAGGCGCGATGTCCACTGACGGCTCAACCATTGACGGTGATCTAGCCTTCAGAGCCTATTACACAAAGGGATTTTTCGGCAATACGGCTCTGCTCCTGGAGCGCCTGGTTGAACACAGGCCCTTCCCCTGGGGCAGCAAAGCTTTCTACATAGCCATCTTTGTCGTTTATTTAGCGCTGTTCGCCGGCCTGGTATGGTCGGCGTTTCCGACCCCTACGAGGGACCCCTGAACCCGGAGGTGGTGGGCGAGACCGACAAGGGGAGAGCGCGGCCAAGGTTATTGACAAATTGGAGGAAATGGGGTATATTCCTAAAGCCACTCCCTATACCGCAGGTGAGGCTTTCCCGCACCTCTCTGACGAACTCCTGCAGCGGGCGGCCATCGTTTACGTCAAGGTCTCCTTTGTCGAGTCGTGGCGCAAGAACCGCCTGCGCTTTAACCCCGACCGGCCGGATAGCATCCTGAAGCACGCCCTGCCCGACCACAAGCTGGAGCGGCTCTACCGCCAGGACGATTGGGCAGAGTTCAGTGCCACCGACCCCGAGTTCGTGACCGTGAAGGGCATCCGCGTGCCCTATGTGGTTTTTGAGAACGAGGACGACGTCACCACCGCTGGCGGGGAGGCACTGGGCAGGCGCTTAGAAGAGGTGCTGGGGCGGCTGTGGACACTCGGTAACCGTCCAGAGGTATCCCCGTCATGTAGGGGTAAGGCTTGCCCTTACCCGACTGCCAAGCGAGGGCAACCGCAAGGGATTGCCCCTACCCGGAGGAAACGATGATACGAGTTGCCTGTTTCAAATGCAAACAAAGGTTCACCCTGGATGAGGGGTTCGTGGCCGTCGAGCTGGCCAAACTTGACAACCCCCATCCCCGGTTTTTCACGGCTCACTGCCCCCGCTGCCGCCAGGCCATCAAGGTCTCGCTGAAGGGGGCCAGGCTGCCGGAGGTGCCACCGCCAGCAGTGGGTGAGCCTGCTGAAGAGGAAAAGGCCGAAGCCGGAGAGCCTGAGGAGAAGGAGGCCGGAAAAGCGCCAGCCGAGGAGTAAGCACCGGTATCGTGAATTCTGATTTGAGATTCGAGATTGGGGAGGTAAAATGGCTGACCTTTCGATTGAAGAGATTCCCCTGGGCGATCCACGTCTGCGGGAGTTTGTGGAAGTACCTTGGCGCATCTACCGCGGCGATCCTTATTGGACCCCGCCCCTCAGGGCAGACCTCCTGGGCAACAAGCTGCTGGGACTGGTCGGCCTGCTGACCCCAGAGCATCCCTACCATCGAGATGCTGAGGCCACCCACTTCCTGGCCCGGCACGGTTCCGAACTGGTGGGGTCCATATCTGCTGCCATCAACCACCGCTTCAACGAATATCACTACAGCCGCATCGGCTTTTTCGGTTTCTTCGAGACGGTGGAGGACTTTGAGGTGGCCCAGGCCCTGCTGGACGCGGCGCGGGACTGGGCTAAGCAGCGAGGGATGGAAGTGCTGCGTGGTCCCGGCCAGTACTCCAATGTCACCCACGAGCGGCAGGGCGTCTTGGTCATGGGCTTCGATCGTCCTCCCACCGTGGAACTGACCCACAACCCACCCTACTACGGCCAATTCCTGGAACGCTACGGGTTCCATAAGGCCAAGGACTACCACGCTTATGAGTTGGAGGTTCAGACGCCGGTTGACCCACGCCTGGAGCGGCTGGCAGAGCGCGCCCGTGCCCGGCGGAACATCGAGACGCGGATGGCCAACATGAAAGCCTTTCACGAAGAGGTCCGCTTATTGGTCCGCATCTACAACGAAGCCTGGGCTCAGAACTGGGGCTTTCTGCCCCTCACAAACGAGGAGGCGGACGCCCTGGCTGAGAGCCTGCGCCCCGTGCTGGACCCCCCTCTGTTGCGCTTCGCCACCATGGAGGGAGAACCGGCGGCCGTATTCGGCGCCCTGCCCGACCTCTACGTGCCGCTGCGACCTCGCTGGCGTTGGCCGCACGATACAGATTTGATGCGCCTGGTGCGGGTGTTGCTACAGCGCCGCCGCATCCCCCGCCTGCGGCTCATGTTCTTCGGGGTGCGCCCGGCCTTTCGGCGGACGGGCGTTGATGCCGTTATATTTCTCGAGGCGAAGAAATACGCCATGGCTCGTGGCTACCAGTGGTGTGAGACGTCCATGTTGCTGGAGGACAACGACCTCATCCTGAAGGTGTCCGAGCACATGGGAGCCCGTCACTACAAGACCTGGCGCATTTATGATATGGAGCTATGAGACAGGTCGTTCAATACGACTAAGGAGCCCCCTCAACCTCATCGGGAGGTGCGGGGGCTTTGTTCACGACGAGCCAGTTAGTGCATTAGCAGGTGATGATAGGCTGAGATGGCTGCTTTGGCTCCCTCCCCGATGTGTACCAACACCTGCTCCGAAACGTGGGTTACATCGCCAGCGGCGAACACCCCTGGCCAACTGGAGGCACAGTAAACGTCCACGATGATGTGCCCTTCGCTGTCGCAGTTGATCCACTCCCGCACCAGATCAGAGTTGGGGGTACGCGGTAACTTGACAAACACCCCCTTAACCGGTATCTCGCGTACCTCGCCATCCGGCATTGTGACCATAATGCCTTCGACGAAATGCTCACCGCATACCTCTTTGACCGCCACGCTTTCTGAGATTTCGACATTCTGCATCTGGCGGAGCCTGTGTACCAGGGGGGCATCCGGCAACGACTGGGGAGCGAGCAGGTGGACCAGGTGCGCCTTGCGGGCCAGATCGGCAGCAGCCCATTGGGCGCGCCGCCCCGCCCCCACCACGGCTACATCCTTGCCGAGGAACAGGCCAGCGTGAGTGGTTGCCGAGTAACTCAGGCCGTAGCCAGCCAGCCGGGTCTCACCCGGGACGTTGAGGCGCTGCGGCTTAGCGCCCGTAGCCATAATCAGGGTCCGTCCTTCATAGCGGTCGCCTCGGACGGTATCCACGACAAAGTTCTTTTCCGCGGGCATCACCTTGGTCACTGTGTCGAAATCGCGCACAAAGTCTAGATAGTCGAGCTGGCGACGGAAAGCGTCCAGCAGCGTCTCGCCGGTGATGGTCTCCCGCCCCTCCATATCCTCCAGTTGCATAGCGTAGGTGGTCTGGCCGCCCCACCGCTCAGCGACGATCAACGTCTCCAGCCGCTGGTTGATAGCCGTTGCTGCGGCAGTGATGCCTGCCGGCCCACCGCCGATGATAATCAGGTCATGCATTGTCCCCTCCTTGTCAAGATCACTCTTCCGGCACAGGCGGGATGAGTCCTTTGTCCATCATGAACTGGGTCATATCCTGTGCCTGCCGGATGATCTGTTTTGCTTTGTCTAGCAGTTCGTCACGAGACAGGCGGAGGCGAGCCACACCCTGCTCCTGTGCTCTCATGCCGACGGCCGCTGCCTCCCGCGGGAAGACCTCCCAGTCGTCCATCGTCGGCAAGATGTGTTCCTCGTCGAGCCCACGCTCCTCCGCGCAGCGGGCTAGCTCCTCAGCGGCGGCGATAGCCATCTCGTCGGTGATGGTCTTGGCTCGCACGTCCAGCACGCCCCGGAAGATGCCGGGGAAGCCCAGCGAGTTGTTGACTTGGTTGGGGAAGTCGCTGCGGCCTGTGCCCACGATGCGTGCCCCGGCCTCCTTCGCCTCCCAGGGCCAGATTTCGGGGATGGGATTGGCGCAAGGGAAAACAATGGCGTCTTCGGCCATCCCTTTCACCCACTCTGGCAGGATCGTCCCCGGACCGGGCTCGCTGAGCGCGATGCAGACGTCGGCGCCGCGCATCGCCTCGGCGGGGCCACCGCGCCGCCCTTCGGCGTTGCTGTGCTGGCAGATGCGCCACTTGTCCACAAACTCAATCTTGCGCTGCGCAATGTCCTCCCGTTCTGGATGCAGGATACCCTTGCTATCGCAGGCAATGACGTTGCCGAACTGGACGCCGCTGGCGAGCAGCAGGCGCAGCGTTGCCACGTTAGCTGCGCCAGTGCCGATCAGCGCAACCTTGATGTCCTCCATCCGCTTGCCCACCACCTTCAGGGCGTTGATCACCCCCGCCAGAATGACCGTGGCCGTCCCTTGCTGGTCGTCGTGCCAGACCGGGATCCTAACCTCAGGGTCGGTGCGCAGCATGTCCAGCACGCGGAAGCACTTGGGCTGGGAGATGTCCTCCAGATTGATCCCGCCGAAGGAAGGCTGAAGCCACTTGACGGCCAGGATGATGCGGTAGGGGTCTTTAGTGTCCAGACAAATTGGTACAGCGTCCACACCGCCCAGGTACTTGAAGAGCAGTGTTTTTCCTTCCATCACTGGCAACCCGGCGGCGGGGCCAATGTCGCCCAGGCCCAGCACCCGCGTGCCGTCGGAGACGACGGCGACGGTATTGCCCTTGTTGGTGTATTCGTAGGCCAGCTCTTCGTCCTCGTGGATAGCCCGGCAGGGAGCGGCCACGCCGGGTGTGTACCAGATGGCGAAATCATCGAGCCCGCGAATGGGGCATTTGGGCGCGGCCTGTACCTTGCCGCGATAGAAGAGATGCAGGCGCATCGCATCTGCCGCCGGTTTCTTGGCCTTCGTAAGCAACTCTTCTTTGGTGAGCATCGAACCTCTCCTTTCAGACAAGGCTGACTACTTCCCTTCGTTCACGCGCTCCGGGTCTACCCAAGACACTCCGCCAGTCCCCTGACTAGCGGGGCTTCAGAGGCACACCACGGCGTGCCCCTACTCCACCTCCCCGTAATGCTCCTCGTAGAAAGCCTGCACCTCTTCGGGTGAAGGGATGGTGCACTTCTCCCAAACCTCGATCACCGGCCACAGCTCCTCTTCACGCTCCTGCCCAGCGAAGAGGTTCTTCATGTACTGGGTGCGTTCCTCGATGTCCCTCTTCCAGAAATCAATGATCTCCTCGGGCGTGTAAAAACGCAGCGGGTTGAAGCGCCTGCCAAAGTCCTTCATCCCATGCTTTTCTTCCAGTTCTTTGGGATCAGGGACCAGATAGCCGTAGGCCGGGTGTTCAATCCAACGCTCGATTTTGCGGTGCTCCACCAGATCCACCAGCTTCTTGGAGTCCTGGACGGTGATTTTCTCGCCCATCCCTTGATACTGGACGTTGCCCTTAGCATCCTTTTGGACCAGGCCAGTAACCGAATCAATCTTGGGAATGGGCTGGCCCCTCTTATCCAGCTTGAGCTTCTGCTGGCCGTTAAAGTCGAACTCGCCCACATAGCCAGAGTTAGTGATAAAGAAGACCAACTGGCCGTCGAGGCCCAGCCCCAGGTCGCCGTACATCTTCCACTTGAGCATGGCCTGGTGGCAGTGCTCCCGCACCATAAAGTCAGTAGCCGCATACGAGCGCACCCGGGTGCCCACCGGCTGGTCCGACAGGGCCGAGGTGATGATGCTCTCGCAGGCGGTGTCCAACGCCACGGCCATGGCCGGGTCCACAGCGCGGACAATGGGCTCCATCACGTCAAAGCGCTTGTACGACAGCGACTCGGTTTTGAGCCACTTCTCCTTGCCGGAACCCCAGTCGGGGTTCAACTCGCTGAAGAGGAAGACGAAGCGGCCATTAGTGGTGCCGCTCTTCTCGTAGCGGGTGCAGGTCAGCGAGCCCACTTCCTGGCCAGGGATGGGCCGGGGCACCTTCACCTTGTAGCCTGCGATCTCTTCGATGCGGTACTCGACGCCCTCGCAATCAATGTTCTGAGCCAGTACCACCGGCTGTTTGCCATCGGGGCCGATCTGGGTGGACTTGACCAAGCCAGGGTGCTCCGGGCTCTCCTCGGTGATTCCCTCTGACTTGGCGTAGCTGGCCGCCTCCAGCCCGATGAGTTGCACCTTCACGATCTTGCCATCTTCATAGAACGGCTTGCCCAGACAGGCGTCGTCCTGCTCCAACTCGGGTCCTACGGTCAGGGTGGTCTTGCCCGTGCCCGACAACCCCTTGAGGACCCGGTCCGAGGTGCAGCCGGCGTGGTAGGAAACCATGCCGCCAGACTCGGCCCGATTCCAGACCATGGTCAGGTTGGGCTTCTTAAAGTCCGCGCCAAAGTAGTCGAACTGTATACTGATCACCTGGCGGATGTCTTCATCCATGCGGGTAAAATCGTACAGTGAAATCGGCTTGTCGGCCTCGTAGTCAGGCCAGAAAGTGCGGACCTCGGCCTCCACATCGGGCGGCAGCGGTTCGGGCACGATGTAGTTCCAGCAGGAGATCTTGGTGCCTGGCTTGTAGGGGAAAGTCATCAGCTTGCCCATCCAGGCGATGTAGGCCGAGTGGGGGTTTTCCACGCTGACCACCACGCGCAGGCCCACCTCGTAGCCAGCCTCGCCCTGGATGCAGTCCAACACGATGACCTTGCAGCGGGTCAGGTAACGCTTGACCACCTGGTAGAACTTGCGGCTGATTTCGACGCCTGGCATGAAGGGCAACTGCTTCCCTTTCTCTTTGCCCAGCTTGTAGCCCTCTGGCACCATGTTGAAGGCCCGGCTGGGCGCCCGGCCAGGCCAGATGGAGCCGAAGAGATACTGGCCCTCCCTGGGCCTCACATAATAGGGCTTCAGGAATTCGGCATACCACTCGTCACTGGGGTTGCGGACAACATTGGCGGCATCGAATTTCAGGCCCGGTTCGATGGTAATCCTGTCGGTTCCCATGATTGAAATACCTCCGTTGGTATTATTTTATGGTACACACACGAAACCGGCCGTAGCAAAATGCCGGTCAAAGGCAAACGCCTCGGTGATCTCCATCTCTTGCATCAGCGCAAAGCTGACCGCGTCCACATAGCTGAAATCCTGGTCGGCGTATTGTCGTAAGATCTGCCTGGCACGATCCTCCAGGTCTGGACTGGACCAGACACACTCGATACGCGACGACTGCTCGATAGTATCTAGAAATCCCACCGCTGCCGCGTGGCTCAGAGACCGTCTTAGGTTCACATAGGTCTCAGCGACAACGAGGTTTGTAGTGACCAAGTGGCGATGGCCCTGTAACGCCTGTCGGTAGGACGCGCTGGCGGGCCGATGATATTGATCCTTGGGGTCAATAACAGCCAACCAGGCCCCGGTGTCCACGAACAGCTTCTTAACGACCATCATCTTTGGCTTGCCATTGGATGAGGTAGTCATCGTGGCGGACAGACAGGTCGCCAGGGCTGTTCGTGTCCTCCCCTGCCAGCCCGATTAGCTTCATCGCTGGGTCTTCCTCCAACGGGACCACCTCGCGAGCCAAATGCTCCAGCCCTCGACGCAGCACAGCCGCCTGCGAGATGCCTAACCGCTGAGCCAGATCGATCAGCAACGACTGATGGGCAGTATCCAAGTAGACTTGTACTGGTTTCTTTTTCTCCGCAACAGTCATCTCATCCTCCATAGCCCAAAGATACATTTACCTTGATACATGTATTCTAGCACATGAACACATGAATGTCAAAAGAGGAGAGTTCCAGGATTCAGCGGAATCTGGCTTCAGCCAGGGAAGATCTTCCCCGGGTTCAGAATCCCTTTCGGATCGAGGGCCTTCTTGATGCTATGCATAACGTCTATGGCAATGGGGCCGAGGTTCATTTCCAGATAGGGACGCTTCAGGACGCCCACGCCGTGTTCACCAGAGAGGGCTCCGCCCAGCTCCACGGCGGCGGCGAAGATGTCGCCTACGGCTTGTTGGACCCGTTCCCACTCCTCGGGGTCACGCCGGTCGAAAAGGATGTTGGGGTGCAGGTTGCCATCGCCAGCGTGACCAAAGATGACGATGGTCAGGTCGTGCTTTTTGGAGATTTCCTTGAGACGCGCCACCATCTCTGGAATAGCGCTGCGGGGCACGGTGATATCTTCTCCCAGCTTGTTGGGCCGCTTTTGGCCCAGCGATGGGGAGACTGACCGCCGCGCCCGCCACAACTCATCGCTCTCGGCCGTTGTAGCTGCCACCTTCACCTCAGTGGCCCCCCCCTGGCGGCAGATATCGGCTACGGCCTCGATGTCGCGCCTGGCGTTAGCCTCGTCGCCGTCAGTCTCGATGACCAGGATAGCCTCAGTCTCACGGGGCAATCCTATATGCAAGTAGTCTTCCACACAGTTGATAGCCGTTTCGTCCATCAGTTCCAATGTGGCTGGCAGGATGCCCGCGCTTAGCACAGCATTGATGGCCCGGCTGGCGTCGGCCAGCCTGGGGAAAGTGACCAGAGCAGTGCGCTTGGCTTCGGGCATCACCAACAGCTTCACCGTCACCTCGGTAACAACGCCCAGAGTGCCCTCAGAACCGACGAGGAGTTGCACCAGGTTGTAGCCAGTCACGTTCTTGATAGCTTTACCCCCGGTGCGGAAAACCCGGCCATCAGCCAGCACCACCTCCAGGGCCATGACGTAGTCGCTGGTGACGCCGTATTTCAAACAGCGGGGGCCACCGGCGTTGGCGGCTACGTTGCCGCCGATAGTTGAATGCTTGATGCTGGCCGGGTCTGGCGGATAGAAGAGCCCTTCCGCCTCCACCGCTGCCGCCAGGTCCGCTGTGATCACCCCAGCCTGGGCGATGACCATCATGTTGGCATGGTCAATCTCCAGGATGCGGTTCATGCGGGTCAGGCTGAGGGCGATGCCGCCGGAAAAGGGTATCGAGCCTGCCGCCAAGCCGCTGCCCATGCCTCTGGGCACCACGGGAATCCCTTCTCGGTAAGCGACCTTCAGTACCGCCGAGACTTCCCCGGTGCTGGCTGGCAGGACGGCCACATCGGGCTGATGCTCGGTGAAAGTGCCATCGTAGGAATAGCAGATCAGGTCCTCGGGGGAGGTCAGCACCTGCTCTGGTCCGACGATGTTTTGCAGTTCTTCAATGAGCTGTTCGTTCATGCTCTTCCGTTACCACTCCTCTGGTGAAATTCAGCTATGCTCAATTGACCATAACCCTCGCCACCAACTCAGTGATGTCCATCACCCGCAGCCGGGCCTTCTCCCGCCGCGCAGCCCCCGCCAAGGTGCGCTTGCACTGTTGGCAGGCGCTCACCAGATACCTGGCTCCCGTGCAGAGGGCCTGGGCCACGCGACGAGCGGCAATGGCCTCAGAGAGAGCGGGGTCCATTGTTTCCAGGTTACCACCCCCACCACAGCAGCGGGCGTTCTGGCGGCTGTCAGCCATCTCCACTAGACGGAGGTCAGGGATACCTTGCAACACGCGCCGGGGTGGATCATACAGGCCGCTCTTGCGCCCCAGGTCGCAGGGGTCGTGATAAGTGACGGTCTCAGGGAACTCCTTCAGTCTCAAGCGTCCCTTCTCGATCAGTTCCGCCAACAACTCCGTGTCGTGCAACACCTCCAGGCCCATGTCCTCCACCACCTGGGGATAGGTATGATGCCAGATGTGATAACAGGAGGGACAGGAGACCACTACCCGCGAGGCCCTACTGGCTTTGACTTGAGCTACGTTGTGTCGGATCATGGCCTCGGCTTTGTCACCCTGGCCGCTGATAAGCAATGGGTAGCCGCAGCACCACTCCTCAACACCCAGCAAGGTGTAGCTCACTTCAGCCGCTTCCATGATTTCAACCAGGGCTTGGGGGATGCTGTAGCTCATGGGGAAAAAAGAAGAGACACAGCCTACAAAGTAGACTATCTCGACCTGCTCGATGGGCTTCACCCCTTGTGGCGGGCGCTCCAGGTTCTCCGCCCAGATCAGCCGATGAGAATTGTCGTCCCCGGAGATGTTGCAGCAGGTAAAGATGATCTCGCCCAGTTGGCCTAAAGCTGAGGGAAGCAGCCCCCGGGCGGCCAGATCAACCCTGGCGGCGTCCATCAGCTCATCAATCTCCACCTTGCTAGGGCACAACTCGGTGCAGATGTTGCATTGCAAACAATGATAGATTTTGCGGGCATAGTTCTGGCCGGGCTCCAACTGTCCCTCGCCCACACTCCGAACCAGAGCCACCTTTCCCCGGGGGGCTTCTGTCTCCACCAGAAGCTCGCGGTAAACGGGACAGGTATATGAACACAGCCCGCAGCGAATACAGCGCAGATACTTCTCATCTTCAAACAGTTTCGTGCTGGTGGAGAGGGGTGTAGAAACAGCTTCCATGATCCTCCAGTTCTCTTTACGCAATCATGCCAGGCAGCGTCTTGGCATTCAAGAAGGATCTCTCAGGTTTGCACAATTGGCAATGTCAATAGCGCGTGGGGCACGATCAACACATCGAGGTTCGGACCCAGCTTCTTGGTCACCATGTCGAAGGCTTCATCCATGTCGGCGGCCGGGATCATTTTGGCCTGACGCACGATGTCGGGACATTCGGAGCCGACGATGATGACCCCACATTCCTCCATGACTTTGGCCATGATGAAAGCTCGTTGGGCGCCAGGGGGATAGCCCGTCCGCCGCAGTTCCTCCAGCAGAGAGCTCATATCGGCGGCGTCTCTCAGCTTCTCCAGGAAGCGCTGCTCACCCACCCCTTCGCCAGCTCCTTCTTCACAACGGGCCGGCAGGATGTAGAAGCCACCTGGCTTGACCACCGGCGTCGGAGCAAAGTGCAGGTAGCTGGCCGCCCGGCTGGTCTGGTAGAGATTGGCGTCCTTGGGGAAACCCACTCCGCCTATGGCCACGTCATACTGATGGGGAATGGGCACCTCGTAGATGGACCTGGCGAAAGCGACCAACTCCATGAAAGCGGCCTTGGGCTCACCGGCCCCCACGGCCACTATCCGCTTTTCGTCATCGAGGACGACGTTGACGATAAATTTCAACCCTGCCCGGCGGGCGGCCTCGGTGACGGCTTCATGAAAGGGGTTGCCCTCGATGCGGCCCAGGCGGGTGCCGGGATGGTCTACCATCTGCGGCCCGTGGGTGTAGGCAATCATCTTCTCGCCTGCCGCTCCCACGGCCAAGGTCTTGCGCCCGCCGGAGTAGCCAGCGTACTGGTGGGGCTCGACGATGCCTGTGGCTATGAGCAGACCGGCCTCGTAGGCGATTTTGTTGACCGAAAGGGGAATGCCCGATGCGGTGACACCCAGGTCAACCAGGGCCTCCGGGTTCTGGGGCTCGTGGTCCCCCACCCGGTAGCGGTCCACCACTGCCTGGCCCAGCTTGGCTACTTTCTCTTCGGAAGTGCTGGGCCGATGCATGCCGATACCACACAAGAGAGTGACGTCTTCAGCGCGGATGCCAGCCGCTTCCAGTTCGGCCAGCAAGGGTGGCACCAACAGATAATCGGGGCTGGCGCGGGTGATGTCGGTGAAGACGATGCAGACGGTGTCACCTGGTTTGGCCAGTTCTCGCAGCCGGGGCGAGTTGACCGGATTGGCCAGAGCATCGGCCACCGCCTTTTCCACGTCTTCGATAGGCGGCACCCACTTCGACTCGACCAAGGTGCCCCCCATGCCTTTTGGTAGCTCGAAGGTCAGCGATTCTTTGCTATAGGGTACGGTGTAAATCATGGCTCCTCTTCTACAAACTACAAATTATACTTCACCCCCAACTCCTGCGCAATCTGCTTCATGGTCGCCACTGTCTTCGGGTCCAGGGGGATGCCGTTCTTGCGCCGTTGGTCCTCCATCTCGAATTCTTTCTCACCGTGGATGTAGATGCGATCCTGGCCCTCGGCCTTGGCCGAACTCTTGAGGCGACGGATGATGTCGTCCATAGTAGCCTTGAACTCGTCCACAGGACGGAAGGCGTCAATCCGCATGGCCCCAAAGAAGTGGCCCACGTTGGCTGGCAAAGGCTTGCCTTCGGGAGTCTTGGGGTAAATGGTGTTAGCGTAGCCAGCCAGGGGCAAAACGCCGCACAGGATGTCTACCAGCAAAGCCAGGCCGTAGCCTTTGTGCCCACCGAACTCCTCCCCCGCCCCACCCAGCGGCAACAGCCCTCCGCCAGCGCGGGTTTTAAAGTTTTCCAGCACCCGGTGGGCGTCGGTGGTGGGAATACCCCGCTCGTCGGTAGCCCAGCCCAATGGGACCGGCTTCTCCATCCGGTCATACACCTCCAGCTTGCCTCGGGGCACAGTGCTGGTCGCCATGTCCAGCACGAAGGCTCGTTCCTGGCTGGCTGGGACCGCCACCGCAATGGGGTTGGTGCCCAGCAAAGCGTCCCGGCTGAAGGTCGGCACCACCAGGACGTCCGCATTGGTGGTGGAGACGCCAATCATGTCATGTTCGAGGGCCATCAGGGCATAGTAGCCAGCGATGCCGTAGTGATTGGAATTGCGCACGGCCACGAAACCGACGCCCATCTCTCTGGCCTTCCCGATGGCCAACTGCATCGCTCGCATCCCAACCGGCTGGCCCAGGCCGGCTCCTCCGTCCATGAGAGCAGTGGTGGGGGTTTCGTGCACCACCTCGATCTTCGGTTTGGCCAGCATCACGCCGTCACGCAGCCCATCCACATAGCGTTTGAGGCGAGCCACACCGTGGGAGTCAATCCCACGCAGGTCGGCCAGTACCAGGACATCAGAGGTGACCACGGCATCATCATGAGGCACGCCCATCTCCTCGAAAACCCGCGTGCAGAAGCCCTTCAACGGTTCTGCCCAAACGGTGTCCCCTGTCTCTTCAGCCATTGTAGTTGTGCTCCTTTCTCTCCCAGGGTTTGATGACTTTGAACGAGGATCCAACACTGTATCGGTGTAGCCCGGATTCAGAAAGCCCTATGCTCTGCTTTACCTGAGATAAGGCAAAAAAAGGGAAAAGGTCAACTCGCCCCTCGGGGCCAGCAATCGTTCCTCTTCCCCTAACAACTCTCGGCATGTGGAAGACAGTCCTTCTCAATGTAGATGATGATGAGCCCCATCGCCCCCTGAGGTGGCCTCCTCGCCTGACCAAAATCTCCCTCACGCCAGATTTCTGTCCTCTCCCAACGACGGTCGTCGCTCAAGGCTCACGGAACCGTCTCTCCAGTTCCTCCAGCATGGCTGCGGCTTCAACCAACTTATCTAAGGGGTTGTCCCTATCTCTGAAGTAGCGATAATCGCAGGGCATTATGTCCAGCGTCTCCACCAAATCATTATGATGGCTACGAATGGATGATTCACTCGCACCATAAATTTCAGACAGTTCCTTTAAAGCCACTTCGCGAAAGTTGACCTTGCGGACGGTATAATCGAGAGCCGCCGCCCACGACTGGGGCTTGCGGATGGACAGTGGACGTCGTCCAAGGGCGATCCGGTATTCCAACCACATTTGAATGGCCGCCCCGATTTCATCCAAGGGAACCCCCTTTTTGGTCATCTTTTCGGTGATGAGAGTTTCCACCTCATCCATCGCGTTGGCGAATAGCATCTCAAACCTATCCACGAGACGCACATCCGATTCATAGCGGACAAACTCACCCAGAGCCTTCAAAGCTCTGTCGTAGCTGCCGAAGCGGGCCAGGGCTCGCGCCAGGTTGAGGTAATAATCAGGATTGGTGGGAACCAGCTTGGTTGCCTTTTCGAAACTCTCGATGGCTTCCTCGATCTCCCACCGTTGGTATTCTTGCAACCCCTTTTCATTGAGCGCCTGGGCTTCCCGTTCATCAGTTGGAGAGACTATGTTAGCTTTCTCTGCCATAACCATTTCCCCTGTCCATCGGTGGAACGATATTAAAGCGACGCCAGAATGTATTATATCACCTTCCACCCAATCTGGCAATCACTGAATTAGTGTGCGTCAATCGGTGGTCCTGGTTGCTTCATCCGCCGCCAGAACTCGCTCCAGGGCAGTGATGGCCACCTCTAACATCGTCTCATCGGGCTCACGGGTGGTCAGACGTTGCAGAGCCAGGCCCGGCTTTAACATCAGGTTGATCAGAGGGTTATTGTCATGAGCCGCACTGAATTTGACGTACTCGTAGGCCAAGGCAGCGATGACGGGAATAAACAAGAGACGCGATAAAACCCGGAGCAACAAAGGCGGTCGCCCCAGGAAAGCAAAGACCAGAACAGCAATGACGACCACCATCAGCAGAAAAGCCGTGCCACAGCGGGAATGAGCCGTGGTATAAATGCCGACCACAGCGGGTTCCAAGGACGCACTATCCTCATAAGCATTGATCGTCTTGTGCTCCGCACCGTGGTAGGCGAAGACCCGCTTGATATCGGGTATGAAACCGATAGCAAAGACGTAAGCCAGGAACAAAGCCAGACGAATCAGGCCTTCAATGACATTGCTGAGCAGCGATGAAGCGATGAAACGGTCAATAACACCCACCAGAAACAGGGGGCCGAGAAAGAAGATGGAGACTGCTGCTATCAGCGAGATAGCGATCGTGCCCCAGGCAATAGGTCCCGAGAATTCCACCTCCTCCTCGCCCAAAGCCACGTCAGCCGAGAACATCAGAGTACGGATGCCCAGGACCAAGGTGTCCCAGAGCATGATCAGACCACGCACCAGGGGCCACTTACCAATGGAACTGGTGTAGATTCCAGCCGTGAGAGGCTCAGTGTGGACGACTATTTTGCCCGTCGAGTCTCGCATGGCCACGGCCATGTTCTTCCGGCCACGGATCATCACTCCCTCGATGACCGCCTGGCCGCCATAGTGGAACTCGCTCAAATTGTTCTCCTCTCACTCGTCAAGACTGGCTATGATTTTACACCAGAGGGCCTTTGCTGTCAACAGCGAAGGGGCTCAACTTTACCCACAGGTTATGAAACCCCTACTGAAAGGCTTCGGCGTGAGCGGACTTGGGGTGAGCTCTTTGGGCTAAGTCTCAAGCAGCCAGAGATTTGTCAACTACCAACGAATCTTATAGCCCATAAGTCCTATTGACAACCCTTACGAGATTGGGTACCATTAAAAGTGCCATGTTCATCAATTGTAGGTTGAAGGAGGAAAAGGATGGGCACCGGTAAAAGAGGAAAATCCAGATCTGCAAGTACCGAGCGCCTCTGGGTAGAGTCTCAACTCAGCAAGAATGTGACGACTTATTTCACAGTTCCAATGGTAGAAGAACATCAATATGAGAACGCTTACTCATTCCTTACATACGATAGTAGATCTGAAGCCCGGAGATCACCTCTGTTGCATCTACGAGACCGAAGAGGAGCACCGGGTGGTGCTCACGCCCTTCTTGCGCCAAGGTCTGGAGCGGGGCGAGAAGGTGCTCTACATCGTGGTGGATGCCCACACCACCGAGGCCATCCTGGGGTATTTACAAGACGGCGGGCTGGATGTGGAGCCCTACCTGGCGGGCGGGCAGTTGGCCATCCTCACCCACGACGACACTTACATGCGGGAAGGGGTCTTTGACCCAGAGAGGATGGTCGCCCTGCTGCGTGCCGAGACGAAGCGGACCCTAGATGAGGGGTACCCGGCCCTGCGCGTGACTGGCGAGATGACCTGGGCGCTGCGGGGACTGCCCGATTCCGAGCGGCTGATCGAGTACGAGACCAGGCTGAACGAGTTCTTCCCCGGTAGCAAGTGCGTGGGGCTCTGCCAGTACGACCGGTGGCGCTTCGACCCGGCGGTGCTGTTGGGCGTGCTGCACACCCATCCTACTGCTGTTATCGGTGCGGAGGTCTACGATAACTTCTACTACATACCCCCAGCCGAGTTGTTAGGCCGTGACATCCCGACGGCGAAGTTGCGCCACTTTCTGGAGAAACTGGCCGAGCGCAAGCGGGCGGAGGCCGAGCGTGAACGGCTGTTGACTGCTCTCACGCACCGTAACATCCAACTCCAGACAACCGCCGAGGTCTCAAAGTCGGCCAGCACGATTCTCGACGCCAAGGAGTTGATGAATCAAGCAGTGAATTTGATCCAGGAGCGTTTTAACTTCTACTACGTCGGCCTATTCCTAGTAGATGAGGGCGGCGAGTATGCTATGTTGCGAGCTGGCACCGGTGAGGCCGGCCGGCAAATGCTCGAAGCAGGTCACAGGCTAATCGTAGACGGTGAGTCTATGATTGGGTGGAGCGTAGCCAATGCCAAAGCTCGCATCGCCCTGGAAGTAAATAAGGAGGCAATTCGCTTCGATAACCCTTATCTACCGGGGACTCGCTCCGAGATGGCCCTGCCGCTAACCAGCCGTGGTCAGTGTATCGGCGCGCTGACGGTGCAGAGCACTGAGGAGGCCGCTTTCTCAGAGGAAGATATCGCCGTCTTGCAGACCATGGCTGACCAGCTTGCCATGGCTATCGAGAACACGTGGCTGTACCAGAAAACCGTGCGGCGATTAGAAGAGGCCGAAACCCTGGGCGCAGTGAGCGCCGCTCTTACCCGCTCGCTGGATCTGGATCATGTGCTGCAATCCATCGTTGATTCCGCCACTCGGCTGATCCCCGCCAGCACCAGCGGCGTCATCCACCTTGTTGACGAGGCGGCAGGGAAGCTGATCCCCTGGGCAATTTCGCCTCCCCAGGTCAAAGTTCAGGAGAAGTTGGAAATGTCCATCGGGGAAGGTATCGCCGGCCTTGTCATGCAGGAAAAACGGCTGATCAACGTGCCCAACGTGGAGGAAGACCCCCGCTTCCTCACAATGGACACCGCTAGCCCTAATAAATCGCTACTGACTGCGCCGCTGCTAATTGATGGAGACTGCATCGGCACCCTCAGCCTGAACGGCGATCAGGTGGGTGCCTTCAGCGCCGACGACGAGTGGCTGCTGACGACGTTGGCCGCCCAGGCCGCCGTCGCTGTCAGGAACGCGCGGCTGCATCAGGAAGTTCGGCGCCGGGTGGAGGAGTTGATTTTCCTTAATCATGTTGGCCATGCCATAACTTCCAGCCTGGACCTGGAGCAGGTTCTAACGACGGTCATGGAGGAAACCGCTCTCGTGCTCAAGACGGAGGCTGGTTCCATTTTGTTGCTCGACGAGGAGAGCAGCGAGTTGGTTTTCGAGGCCGCAGTCGGACCTCGATCAGAGAAGATGAAGGGCCTCAGATTTCCACTGGGGCAGGGCATCGCCGGCTGGGTGGCACGGGAAGGCCAGCCGTTGCTGGTGCCCGACGTAGGGGAGGACCCTCGCTTCTACTCCGATATTGACGGGGCCACCGGTTTTGTCACCAGGTCGGTCCTTGCTGTCCCTCTGAAGGTCAAGGGGAAAGTGATCGGAGTGATCGAAGCTGTGAACAAAACCGAGGGTGATTTCGGCCAGGCCGATGTGGCATTGTTGTCTTCTATGGCCCAGTCGGCGGCTATCGCTATCGAGAATGCGCGCCTGTACAAGGACCTGCAAGACCGGATGGAGGAACTGAAGCAGACCCAGGCCCAGCTCATCCAGTCGGCCAAACTGGCGGCCATCGGCGAACTGGCCGCCGGCGTGGCCCACGAAATCAATAACCCCCTGACCAGTATCATGGGCTTTACCCGCCTGCTCTTGCAAGAGGCGGATGATGATGACCCAATAAAGGAAGACCTGCAGATCATTGACTGGGAAGCTGCCCGCACCAGAGCCATTGTCAGGGCTCTGCTCGATTTCGCCCATCAGAGGGAGCCCCAACTGGAACCGACAGACGTCAACGAGATCGTGCGGAGTACAGTGACGCTTATCCGCCCTCAAGCGAAAGGCGCGAGGGTGACCATCAAGGAAAGCTACGACGAAACCCTGCCCCCGGTTTCGTTGGACGCCGATCAGATCAAACAGGTCTTTCTCAACATAATGACCAACGCCATCCAGGCCATGCCGGAAGGGGGGGAGTTGAAAGTGGTGACGGCCTACCGGCCCCAGGCGCAGAGTCCTGAGCTCGTCGAAGGGCGGAGTCCTGGTGGTTCGACAGGCTCACCACAACGGCTTGCCGAAGGGATGGATGATACGGATTGCGTGGCGGTCGAGTTTCACGACACCGGGACGGGCATCTCAGCGGAAGACCTTCCTCGCATCTTCGATCCCTTCTTCACCACGAAAGAGATAGGCCAAGGCACGGGCCTGGGCCTCTCAATCAGCCACGGTATCGTGGAGAGGCACGGGGGTAGGATCGAAGTCGAGAGCGAAGTGAGACAGGGGAGCACTTTCACGGTGATGCTGCCGGTGACGGAAAGACAGAGGAAAGGATGACCATGACCGCAGAAAGAATTCTGGTGATTGACGACGAGCCGAATGTGATCGGGCTTTGCCAACGAACTCTGGGAAAAGAAGGCTTTGAGGTCAAGGGAGCTCTGAGTGGAGAGGAAGGGCTCCGGTTGCTCCAAGGAGGAGGCTTCGACCTGACCCTCCTGGACGTCAAGTTGCCAGACCTCGACGGGTTGGATGTGCTGTCCACGATCCAGGAAATGGATCCAGAGATGGCAGTGGTCATCATCACCGGCTATGGCACTATGGAAGTGGCCGTAAGAGCTTTGAGATCGGGGGCCCAGGATTTTCTTCTGAAACCTTTTACCCTGGAGAAGCTTATGGCCTCAGTGCAGAAGGTTTTGGAGAAGAGACGTCTGCTCCAGGAGAATCTGCGTCTCAAGGCCCGCCTGCCCATTTTGGAGATCAGCAAAGCCTTGATATCAGAGGTGAATTTGGAGCGCCTGGCTCAGCTTACCCTGGAGACGGTCCGACATGCACTAGGGGCCGACCGGGTTTCCCTGATGCTTCTGGACGAGGAGCGACAGGAACTGTCCATCTCGGCCGCCCTCGGCCTCAGCGACGAGGTGGTGGCCACTACGCGGGTGAAAACGGGGCAGGGTTTAGCTGGTTTGGCGGCACAGATGAGAAAGCCTATATTGCTTTCTGATCAGGTCGAGAACGATCCCGTTATCCGGGCGTCGTTGACTCAAAGCGATACCGGGTCGGCCATCTGCGTGCCGCTCCTGCTCAAGGACCGTGTCCTCGGTGTGCTGAACGTCAGCCGCCCGCTGGGCGGTGACCCTTTCCGTCAAGACGACGTGGACCTGTTGTCCATATTATGTGGGCAGGTCGCCGTGGCCCTTGAAAATGCGCGGCTGTTTGAACAAGCACAATGGGAGATTGCCAAGCGCAAGCGGATGGAGGAGGAGCTCAGGCATCGCAACGAAGAGTTGATGGCCCTCAACACTATTGCCACAACGATAGGCCAATCGCTCGACCTGGATCACATCCTGAATGCGACCCTGGACAAAGTGTTGGAAGTGATAGAGATAGATGCCGGTTGGATCCAACTGCTCAACGAGGATAAAGATGGGGGCTCCTTATCGCTGGTCGCTCATCGCGGGTTCTCTCAGGAAATGGCCGAAGAGACAAAAACAGTCAAATTGAGCAAAAGCATGACCGGTCCCGGAAGGTTCGTTGTTAAGGTGGCCCGGTCGGGACAGCCCCTCGTGATGGACAGGCTCTCAGAGGATCCCCGGTTCAGCATAGAGACCGGCAGGCGGGAAACACTGCACGCTTTCGCTGGCGTTCCCATCAAGTCGAAGGACAAAGTGCTGGGGGTGCTGGGCGTCTTCAGCCGTAGCCCTCGCCAACTGAGTTCCCAGGAGGTGCAACTGCTCACCGCTATCGGCCACCAGATCAGCGTAGCCATTGAGAACGTGCGGTTGGCCGAGGAAGCGTCCGAGATAG
>Ga0315309_1000720_pt1 | contig 20169 bp, 20 predicted proteins | sample TDP4_MG_FD_203080 | JGI IMG/M metagenome (GOLD analysis project Ga0315309, IMG submission 203080) | Freshwater sediment microbial communities from Lake Towuti, South Sulawesi, Indonesia - TDP4 | ecosystem: Environmental > Aquatic > Freshwater > Lake > Sediment | place: Indonesia: South Sulawesi... | reverse complement strand
CCATAGTTATTTCTCTCAGCGCCAATAAGGTCGCTGACATGAGCATTTAATCTAATAACCTATGGTCGAAACATCTTCTGGCTCAAGCAATGCGCGCGCAACTGAAGACCGAGTTCGGGAGACACCTTCACTTTCTTAGGTTTGTAGGAAGTTCTTTAATCGCCCTCGTCAGCGATTCTGCTGGCTTCAGTGGCTGGTCTTAATGCCATAATCGGTTACATACATTTTGTGGTGGCTAAGCATTTGCTTGGCGTAGGAGCTGAAAGCAAAAAAGAATTCAAGGGGCACCATAATAGAGCGCGCTAACTCTAATCCAGGATTTCTAAGAGTTTTTCGTCTTTTGACGTGATTTTGTAGACTCCTCGACTGAGGCGCTCTAAATAACCGTTCAGAAGCAGGTAGTGGTAGAATTGTTTTCTCACTGTGTCTGACGTTGCGAAGCTTAGGCATGTTGCAACCGCTTTCTTCTCAATATCCACGTAGTGCACATGACCCTTCTTGAGGAGTTCAAGAATGGTTTTGCGAAGAACATCCCTTTCCTGGGCATTTATGACACGGCATATTGTAAAGAATACTTTGCTGGTTTTATAAGCTTGAAATTGACAACAATGAGGAGGCGTTGGCAATAGAGGTGTCATGATGTCGGCAATAGCTACGGCTATATCCAAAAATGAAAGAACAATAAGACTAACTCTGGAACGTTGGTTTCACATCACAGAATCCCATGACTACATGGCAGGTTATTTTTATGATGTGCTTGAAACCATAAATGATCCTGATTATGTCGTTGCTGGCAAGAAAGAAGAATTGTTAGCCATCAAGTTTTACAAGAAGACTCACATTGGCCCTAAATACCTTGTTTGTTGTTATAGGGAGAAGAACAAAGAAGGGTTGATAATCACAGCATTTATGACTTCGAAGATAGATAGTATTTTGAAGAGGAGGAAACTCCTGTGGCGAAGACAATAAACGTTCAGAAAATCTCTGAGATAGTGCCGGGTCTGCTTTCTATGCCCTCTAAGGCGATGTGGATAGATTACGATGAAGAAGCCGATGTGGTCTACATCAACTTTGAAAAGCCGCAGAAAGCAACTGACAGCAAAATGATTAATGACATGATCATTCACTATCGAAAGGACGATGTGGTTGGAGTAACCGTACTCCACGCAAGCCACTATTTGAAGGCGTAACCTCAGCTGAACTGACATTGATCACGTCGCGTACATCGTCAGCGCTTACGCTTGCCAATGCTGAGTCTGGCCCCAAAACAGAAACGGGAAAGAAGCCAGATTTAACTTATTTTGGCGAACAAACTGTGATGAGAGCACTAAGACAAAAAAAACTCATGTGCGAAAAACCAAAAAAGGAGGGTGTTGGGTTGGGGTTTAGTCTATTTTCCATATGCGTACGCGCACGTAGTTCCAGAAGATGTCAGTTGCACCTCTGTACAACACTATTGTGTTGGCTGTGGCAATCCAAGCCAAACCATGTTCAACGTGGGTCTTAACCAAGTAAACGTCGAAACTACCGCTAAATGCGTTATTGGTGACTCCGGCCATTGCGTATCCTCCGTCACTCGTCTCAACTACAGAATACGCATCATCATCGTCGGTTCCTCCGTATGTTTCATTCCACTGCATTTTGCCAGCCGCATCAGTCCTGACCAGATAAACATCGACACCAGTGGCAAACGAGTAGGCGCCTCCAGCTATTGCGTATCCTCCATCAACGGTCTGAATTAATGACCTTCCATGACCGTTTACATAGGTCTTGTTCCACAGCATAGTGCCAACCGAATCAGTCTTAACTAGATAAGCACCGCCACCACCACCAGAGGTGCCTCCAGCTATTGCGTATCCTCCGTCCGTTGTCTGAACCATGGAGTATCCATAGTCCTCGCTCCCAGCTACTCCGTAGGTTTTGTTCCATTGCATGTTACCAGCCGCATCAGTCTTGACAAGGTAAACATCGGCACCACCGCCAAACGAGTTGGTGCTTCCGGCTATTGCGTATCCTCCGTCTGGCGTCTGAACCACAGAATATCCAATGTCGTCGCCTGTTCCTCCGTAGGTTTTATTCCACTGCGCATTGCCAACCGCATCAGTCTTGACCAGATAAACATCGACACCAACAGCGCCAAACGAGTAGGTGAATCCGGTTATTGCGTATCCTCCGTCACCCGTCTGAACCACACAATATCCCTGGTCATTGTCTGCTCCTCCGTATGTCTTGTTCCATTGCATGTTACCAGTCCTATCAGTCTTGACCAGATAAACATCGACCACACCGAGCGAGTAATATGTGTTTCCTGCTATTGCGTATCCTCTGTCCGCTGTCTGAACCAATGACCAGCCATATTCTTCGCCTATTACCCCGTAGGTCTTGTTCCACAGCATAGTGCCAACCGAATCAGTCTTGACCAAATAAACATCCCATTCTCCAAACGACGAAGTGCTTCCTGCTATTGCGTATCCTCCGTCTGCTGTCTGAACCAACGACCTTCCCACTTCGGTATATCTTCCTCCGTAGCTCGTTTCAAATCCACTTGTGTAACCACTTACGCCCACATAGAATTGGTGTGGTGCATCGGCTTGCGTCATCAATCCAGTTACGTCCACGATTACGTTTGTGCTGCCGAGGTTATGGGTTAACGTAAAGACCTGGCCAGCCTTGTCAGTTATATCCACCCATCCGCTGTCATAATCAGGCAAGTATGGACCTTGCGGTCCTGGCGGTCCCTGCGCTCCCGTTGCACCCGTCACGCCTGTAGCCCCAGTTGCTCCTGTTGCTCCCGTTGCTCCCGTTGCTCCCGTTGCCCCTGTTGGTCCCGTCGGTCCAGTGGCTCCTTGCGGTCCCTGTAATCCTCTGAGTAGTTGCGTGGAAATCCCAACTGAAACGGCACTTGACACAAGAATCGCGATGACAATTCCAGCGATGAATTTGCCTGTTGTTATTCCACCTTTTTCCATTCTTCTCACCGAAATATGATATTTTCATCGAACTTTGTTAATATCCCTTTGTATTCAAAGTAGAACTCAGACTTTTTTGCAAAGTATCATCTCGACTCGGAGAAGCCAAGATTGTATCGCTGGCGTCACATCAAAATTTCCAACAGTTTTTCTCCTTTTGAGGTGATTCTGTAGACACCTCTGCTGATTCGTTCCACATAGCCATTCAGAAGCAGATAGTAGTAGAACTATTTTCTAACTGTGTTTGATGTTGCGAAGCATAGGCATGTTGCACACGCTTTTTTCTCAATGTCCGTGTAGTGCACATGACCCTTCTTGACGAGTTCAAGAATTGTTTTGCGGAGAACATCTCTTTTCTGATCCTTCATGAAGATATTCCTTCAGCGTCTGTGCAGTTGCTGTAGTCGATTTCTTTGCCAGTTTCAAGCTCAAGCGTTACCTCCGCTCGCTTAATCATCTTGGCGACTTTGCTGTCTGGAATATCAGCTGGAGTAAGATTCAAAGCATCGCGAACATCAGCAGCGGACACGCTTCCCAAACAGACTCTGACCCCAAAACAGAAAACGGGAAAGAGGCAGAATTTAAGGAATCTTGGCGAAAATAACCCTATTAGAAGAACCATGTTAAAAAAAGGGCGCGCGCGTGACAAACCAAAGCGCGCGAACTGATTTAGAGCCAAAAAGCATGGGAAATGTTACGCTTGCGTGTAACTCTTTTGTACATCTCAGAGGCAGATACGTCAAAAGTCACGTACGCGCGCGCTCGAATTGGATAATATCTATGTGTGTGTGCATAGAATTTCTATCCAAACCAAACCAAAACCTACAAAATAACCAGCTTCAGTGCAGAAGCAGAGTCCTAACCACAAAAATGCCTTTCATGTGATTTCAAGGTAAGGTTCAGTTCCAAGGTATTTCAATCCAGTGTCCACTGCGACCGTCACAACTCTACTACCCTTCTTGATTTTCTTAGCAAGCTCTAATGATGCCGCCACGTTTGCTCCAGTCGAAGTCCCAGAGAAAACACCCTCCTCCCGAGCCAGCCTACGCGCCATCTCCATCGCATCCTTCTCCTTAACAGCGACCACCTCATCATAGAGGTCTTTTCTAAGCAAGGGCGGCATCATACCAGCTCCAATTCCCTCAATATGATGCTCCCCAGCCACACCCCTCGAAATCATCGGCGACTCAGCGGGCTCAACCACCACGACCCTAACGTTAGGGTTCTTAGCCTTCAACACCTCAGCCACACCCATGGCGCAGCCAGCCGTCCCCACACCAGCAACAAAAGCATCAAGCATACCGCCAGTTTGAGCCCAGATTTCCTCACCCATCTTATTATGCCCCTTCAACTGATCCCTGTTGTAGAACTGATCAGTCCAAAACGTGTCCGGCTCAGAAGCCAGCTCCTTCGCCCTCTCAATCATCCGCGGAACCAAATCAGGCGTTACTTTGCCACCCTTACTGGGCACAATAACAACCTCAGCGCCAAAAGCCCTCATAGTTCTAATCTTCTCCTCAGCAAAAGCGTCCGAAGTCACCAACTTCACCTTGTAACCCTTAACCGCACACACAAAAGCCAGAGAAGACCCGGTGCTCCCACCAGTATACTCAACAACCGTAAAACCACGCCTAAGCCTACCCTCCTTCTCCGCACCCTCAATCATAGCCAAAGCCATACGATCCTTATAGCTACCAGTAGGATTGTAATACTCCAACTTAACGAAAACCTCAGACCGCAAACCCCCAACGACCCTACCGAGACGCACCAACGGAGTGTTGCCAATCGCATTAAAAACTGAAAACACGATCCATAACACCTTCAAATCAACTATCCCCAGCAGCCTATTATGCCTATGTACCAACTAAACGCAAAAGACATAGCGGCGCAACTCTGCGCAAAATGCAACCCAGCCAGCAAATGCCAGAAAAGACTGGACACAATCTACTGCCAAGAAAGCATATTTCACAAAGAATGCGCACGGCTCAATAGCGCGCGCTTATTGCATGTGTGCTACTGCGAAGAAGCAGTTCTTGTAGTACCATTTTTTGTCGCTGTAGTACCGAGGCTCAGAAGGCCACATCCATCGTTTGCACCAGAAACATCGATGAGGAAGCAACAAGAGCAGTTGAAGCCAAGCATTATGAAATCTTAGGGGTAGACGCAATAAGGCGACCTCCTGTCACCAATTATTCAAGAAGCTCTAAGAGTCTTTCTCCTTTCGGTATAATCTCATAAATGTCCAGGCTGAAGGGTTCAACAAAGCCGTTTGGAAACAGGAAAAAAAGATTCGTCGGTGAGGCTCATGCTTTCTGTTTGGACTTCCATGCGTACAAGACAATCAGTGCTGGAGCCACGATTATTGAAAGGCTCATTAGTATCCCCAATGCAGTTGGGTCTGCGTAACCGCCGCAACAGAATCAACGATGTGGAGACCAGTGAGGACTATGCCCACGATGATGTTTGACCAGCGATTTGCCTTGTCCTTCAGAGTCAGGGACAGGAAAGCCATTGCTAACGGAACCAGAAAATAAGGAATTGCGTATATCAGCAACACTTCAGGTGTTACTTCCGCCATTATCTGCTCCATTGTACCTGGCTGCATAAGCATCAATATCATGTAAGCCAAAGCAGCTCCTTCCCAAATGAGCCACAACACTGCAATCTTTATCTTCCAATCTTCCAGAGTTTTCACCTCCCCACAATAATGTTTTGAGCATTTGTGATTTCAAAGCATAAGAAACCTACATTTTACCGGTGAAAAATGCCGAAAAAAGGAAAATATGTCCCTAATTCAAGATTTCTAAGAGCTTATCGCCTTTTAATGTGATTTTGTATATGCCCCGGCTGACTCGTTCTACGTAGCCGTTCAGAAGTAGGTAGTGGTAGAATTGTTTTCTGACTGTGTTTGTTGTTGCGAAGCTTAGGCATGTTGCACATGCTTTTTTCTCAACATCCGTGTAGTGCACATGACCCTTCTTGACGAGTTCAAGAATGGTTCCGCGAAGAACATTTCTATCACCCGACCTTTTACAAGACACACTCCACTGACTTCTATGTTCCACAGTCGCACACGTCTCGCTGCAAATCTATGAGACCAACAATCAACAAACGCTCAAAGACGCAGAATAGCCCTAAACACTCTAAACGAGCGATCAGCACAAAGATGCACATGCCAAACACAACATAGAAGTAGTAGTCAACGTACACGCGGCGCTGACTACTACTTCTGAGCAGAAAGCCAACTTGGTGTTATTACTTGTTCTAAGCGGAAGTTAATAACATCTGAAACACGCAGCCAGTCCCAACATTCTGGATGATGTCGTCATCTGGAACAGTTGTTACGACGACGCTCACACAGCTTCAGCCAGATATGTACCCACAACATGGTAGAAGAAGGTATAAGGAGGTTCTCTCCTTCTTCTTCCGAAATTTCCTTTCCCACAAAGCCAGTTAAAATACTTAAACACCACGCATACCAACATGAAACGCCACGCATGCCAACATAGAACGTCACGCTAAAACACGAGCCAACAGCCCAAGAAACACCATACAGAACCATGAACAGCGCCACAGACGCAAACTGAAAAGCCACGCTTTCACTCTGAAAAATTTTTTCTGCACTCATACTAACCATCCACTCTCGGCTCCAGCAAGTTTAGACCACAGTTAATGCTTATATGAATGAACTATTCTTATGTCACAAACTTCACCCCAAAACGAGGCTCACTTCAATGGACAAAAACAAAATCATCATCATGGGCGCAGCAGGCAGAGACTTCCACAACTTCAACGTCTACTACAGAAACAACCCAAACTACGAAGTCATAGCCTTCACAGCCACACAAATACCAGGCATAGCAAAAAGAGGCTACCCACCACAACTCGCAGGACCACAATACCCCAAAGGCATACCGATACGTCCAGAGGAAGAACTGCCAGAACTAATCAAGAAACACGGCGTTCAGGAAGTCGTATTCGCATACAGCGACGTATCACACGAATACGTCATGCACAAAGCCTCACTAGTCCTAGCTAGCGGAGCAGACTTCAGACTAATGGGACCAAACTCCACCATGCTCAAATCCAAAGTACCAGTCGTCTCCATATGCGCCGTCCGCACAGGATCAGGAAAAAGCCAAACCTCACGAAAAATCGCACAACTACTCAGAAAACACAACCTCCGAGTCGTGGTAATCAGGCATCCCATGCCCTACGGCGACCTGGCAAAACAAGCCTGCCAACGATTCGCATCCTACGAAGACCTCGACAAGCACGAATGCACCATCGAGGAACGCGAAGAATACGAACCCCACATAGACAACGGCATCATCGTCTACGCAGGAGTGGACTACGAACAGATCCTACACGAAGCCGAAAAGGAAGCAGACATAATCGTATGGGACGGCGGCAACAACGACATACCATTCTACAAATCAGACCTCCAAATAGTCGTCGCAGACTCACACAGACCCGGACACGAGGTAAGGTATCACCCAGGCGAAACAAACCTCAGAATGGCAGACGTAGTCATAATCAACAAAGTCGACACCGCAGACCCCACAGACGTAGCAGCAGTCAGAAACAACGCAAAAACAGTTAACCCCGACGCAGTCATCATCGAAGCCTCTTCACCCATAACAGTCGACGACCCCAAACTCATCAACGGCAAAAAAGTCCTAGTAGTCGAAGACGGACCAACAGTAACACACGGCAACATGGCATACGGCGCAGGCACAATAGCCGCAGAAAGATCAGGCGCAGGAGAAATAATCGACCCACACCCATACGCAGTGGGCTCCATAACAGAAGCTTACAAAACCTATGGACACCTTGGCGCAGTTCTGCCAGCTCTAGGCTATGGAAAAGAACAGATACGCGAACTCGAACAAACCATCAACAAAACACCATGCGACACCGTCCTCATCGGCACACCCATAGACCTAAGACGCGTGCTGAACATCAACAAACCCGCAGTAAGAGCAAAATACGAGCTGCAGGAAATCGGCACACCAACACTTGAAGACATACTCAAGAAAAAGTTCCCACAAAAGTAAAAACCATCAAGCACCCTAATTTTCTAAGAGCTTGTGAACCCAAATGCCTGACCGCAGTGTATCAAGAATACCCATAAAACTCATCATTGAAAATACGGGCGAAGCAGGAGGCGAGCTTATACGCCACATGGCTCCAAGAACCGTCAACGCCATCCTAAAAAAACTGCCAGTTGAAGGACGAGCCGCACTTTGGAAAGAAGAAGTCTACTTCGAAATCCCAATTGCCACAGGAGTTGAAAAAGCAAAACCAACGGTCAAAAAGGGCGATCTAGCATACTGGCCTATGGGCAGAGCACTCTGCATCTTCTACGGCGACTCACAACCCTACAGCCCAGTCAACATCGTAGGACAAGTCACGCAAAACTTGGAACTACTTAGCAAAGTGAAAAGCGGCACAGTAATCAAAGTAGTTCGAGCCTAAGGAAACTGTATCCTAGTTTCCGCCCACTCCTTCAATAACGCCTCACATCTCTTCCTGACTTCACGGCTCCTACTCTCAATCTTCAAAGTTCTCAAGAATTCGAGACGCTTCTCGATAGCTGCAATCTCACCCGTACCATAATACAGATTGCCCTCAACGTAGTCTTTCATCTGCTGAGCCTTCTGCACCACATAACTGGCAGCGTTTACAACATCATCGAGCATAGACATGTTAGCCCACAAAGCAGCATCAGACTCACGCAATTGACTGAAGCCCTCCATCTCAACGATGTCACGCAAATAAGTGCGCAAAAAATCATAGTAACCCGCCGTTTTAATCAGCCCCAAGACCTCTTGCATCTTATCCTTGAACTGGGAACTGCCCTCAATATTCAAAGTGTGCCTGTACCCTTTGTGAATAAGCTCTCTAGCCTTGTCGACTTCCTCTTGTGTATAAACGCGCTTAGGAAATGTCAACTATCAATCACACGAAAAGAGAAGCGGAAGGCACTAGTCATGAGGCTTGTATATTTTGAGGCTCTTACCAGCTGACACGTATTCGAGAACGCCTCTCTGCGCCAACTCATCTAGCATGTCCTTTGCAACACTTAGGCGTAGATTGAAGCGAGACGCAACAGCATACGGAGTCACAGCCTTCATCTTCTTAATCTCACCGATTATCTTCTCGCTCTTCAAGTCTGGCAGCATAATACCCGGCGCTTTCTTGTCGGCAGCAACCCCTCCTGATTTGCCTCCCTTCTTCTTCTCCTGCCCTTCATCCTTCTTCTCCTGGGTTCGCTCCATCTGCTTTATTGTGAGCTTCTTCTTTCCACCCATAGCCTTTACGACTCCGCCTCTTTTCATGAAGCCGGGCTACTTATAGACTTATTCCCAACCTTCTTCCTCAAGCGCCTCTTCACTTCCACAGGTTTTGACTGAGGCAACGGTACTGCATACTGCTTTTCCAATGCTTGCCTATGCAACGTGTTCATAGTGCAGAAAGGCACGATTCTGCCCCCCGGAAAACCATAATGAATGACGCAGCGCTCCACTCTGGCCAAGTCGAAGTTGAAAGCATCCATGAAATGCATCAAACCAATCATCAAAGTCTTGTAGTGAAATGGCCTTAACGACTCGTAGCTACCAGAAAGGATGGCTGGCAAGACTTCTCTTAAGATCTTGGGTTTGATGTGTCTAAGGGCTGAGAATCCTACTCGAAGTCTAGCTTTTGTACGTTTGCCTTTTCGCACGTCTTCTGCTGCTTTGGTTAGAGTGTTGAAGAAAGCATCAACGTTGCCCAGTTTAGTTATAGGAACTGCTTTGCCTTTTTCAACGTACAGGTATGTGGCTGCTCCGCAGTGAGGATGACAGGTAAATTGCACATGCGATTTTGACTTGTACGCATCAAGGAAATCCGATATAGGATACGTACAAGGGATAGGATAGAAATCTTTGACCTTAACTACACCGTTCATCTGCTCCTCAATCTTTCGCAAGGCTTCAGGAACAGTGATTCTGCCCTGCTTTCGCTCCCACTCTTCAGTTCGTCCCGCAAACGACACTGGTTGGAAATTGACGCAACGCACTACATCTATGTTCTGAATCGCGAATTGAATTATATCGCCAAGCTGATTCTCATTCATTCCACGGACAACGACTGGAACCAAAACCACGCTGTGAAGCCCAGCTTCACGACAGTTTTCAATAACTTTCTTCTTGATGTCTAGAAGCCAATTGGCATATTCCCACTTGCCCTTTTCATCGAGGTGGCTGGGCGCTCGTCCAAAATACGCTTCAGGAGTGACACCGTCAAAGGAAAGGTAGAATGTGTCCACGCCTGCATCGCAAAGTCGACGGATAAATTCGATGCCGTCCTTCTCATCTGCGAGTTTAACGCCGTTGGTGTTGAGTTCAATGTGTCGGAAGCCTTTACGCTTTGCCATTCTGACGATTCCGAGAAGGTCTGGGTGCACTGTAGGTTCGCCCCCTGAAAGTTGAACTGCTGGAGGCGGCACAGGTAAGTTGCCACGCAGGGTGTCCATGATTTCACCTATGGTCTCCACATCTGGCCTGTACAAATAGCCGATTTTGCCAGCGTGGGCAAAGCATATAGAGCATTGAAGGTTGCAGGCGTTTGTAATGTCAATAATGGACAAGACTGTATGCGATTTGTGATTGGGACAGAGTCCACAGTCGTACGGACATTGTTTCACAGTCTGGGTTCGTGGATTCAGTACGCCTTTGCCGACCTTGCCGTACTTTTCAAACCGGTTGTATGTCTCTATATCAGACCAATATACGTCTTCAAAGTGCCCATGTTTCGTGCAATCTTTGATTATTAGAACTTGACCACTTCTTTCCACGATTGCTGCGTCAAGCCGTTCCAAACATTCGGGGCATAAGCTAAGTGTGTGCTTCAAAATATGGTCTTCAACCCGCGGTTGCTCGTTTAAGGTCTGCAATTTGACACCACTGAGAGTTGTAACATTTAACTACCAGCTTCATGGCATACACTATAAGAAGGTTTCCAAACCTTTCAGAAGGTGAAAACGGGTGACACAACCTTCAGAAGCCATAGCCAGTCAAGATGCGCGAAGGGTTCTAAGAGAACTGGGCTTAACCGACTATGAAACCCGAGCTTATCTGGCTCTGCTTGAAAGAGGAGTTTTGACCGCAAGCCAAGTCAGCGAAAACGCGGAAGTACCATATTCGAAAGTCTACGAAACCCTGACCTCTCTTGAACGCAAAGGCTGGATAGAAACTGAAAAAGGTAGACCCGGGCGCTACTATCCTAAAGCGCCATCAGAAGCCTTAGCCGCAGCTAAAATGCAGATGGAAGATAAGGTCAGAACGTGGGAGAAAACCATCGCAGGTGAACTGCAGCCTTTCTACGAGAAACGAGAGTTCAGAGAGAAACCTGACATATGGATTTTGAGAGGAGAAATCAGCACCATAGCCAAACTCAAAGAAATGCTGGAGAAAACCAAAAGTGAACTCATGATTGCGGCAACAGTTCTCCCAAAAGCCGTAGTGGATCTGGTCCTACCTCTGCTTCAGCTGTTACATAGCGCTGATGTCAAGATACTCTTCATGGTTTCCAGACAAGCCACCGCATGGAACCTGAAAGAACTAGAAAAGGTGGCTGAAGTCCGTGTTAGAGACCAGATGTTGGGTGGAGGCGCCATAGTTGACGGTAAGGAAGCCATTCTTTTCTTGGGCGAAGACAAGCCAACGCTAATCATATGGTCCAATCATATAGGACTCGTACAATTCGCCAAAGACTACTTTCAGCACCTCTGGGACTCCTCTAAGGAAGTCGATTAGGATAGCGGGGTTCTGACAACCCGCAAAACGTTAATAGCGCTCTCAGCTTCTACGTCGTTGAGGCGCTTCTGATGAAGTCTGAAGAAAGGGAATTGATTGGCTTTTTCCGTGAACAGGTCAAGCATGAAGAAGAGATCGTTAATTCGATCAAAAAGGCACTCCGCAAACTAAAGAATCCTGTCGTTGCTTCTGTTTTGAAAGGAATGTCCCTTGACTCATTGAAGCATGCAGACATGTACAAAGCGGCTGAAAGCATCGTGTCGGTTGCTCCAGCGATGTCAGAGGACGAACTTGACCACTTGAACGAAGTTGTGAGCTGGCACATCGCCAATGAAGAGAAAGTGATGGCGCAGGTTGATGATTTCATAAGGAAGATTAAAGATAGGAAAATCAAGTTTCTGCTTGAAAGTATACAAACAGATGAGAAAAGACATCACGAACTGCTGAAAACCATTATGAATGTAATTGCAGGCGGCGAAACCATCACTGAAGACGAATGGTGGGAAATACTCTGGAAGAACGTGCCATTCCACGGAGCACCGGGAGGATAAGACACTAAAATTCCGCTTTCTTTGACAAATTAGACTCCCTTTGAATGTGAATTTAAAATTCAGACTCAGAACCAATAAAATTTAATTCGATGGTTTCAAACTCAGCGTTTTCAGAGGATAGACTCAAATGTCTAATAGAATCTCTAAACCAAAAGCCCTCGGTTTGCTCACAGTTGCCGCACTATCATTACTTGCATACGTTGCTTCAGCGCGTTTTCTTCCAGTAGTTATAGCCTCCCCCTCTTACACTGGTGCGCCCAAGCCCATGGAGTTCTACTTCCACAAAGCTTCTATACCCCAGCCTCTTGGAAGCGGCTATACTTCAGACGACCATATAATGAACACCACACGGCTGTGGGGCGGAACTCAGGTCATGGGTCCTCAATCAGGAGCATTTGACATCTACTTCTACTTGGCCCCGGACCTTGCTGGAAACTGTCCGATCAACGGCACGTTTTGGTTACACTTGTGGACAAACGCAACAGGATCAACACCGTCTGCTGTTTTCACGATTACAGTGTACGAGCTAAGCGCAAGCGGATTCTCAACTGTTGGTTCATGGACCTCTGGCAACGAGAACCTCTCTCCGGACATATACGACGTCAACGCGATTCCCGGGAACGCGCCGTTAAGATTCAATGTTCCATCATACACTTTCAAAATGGGTTCGTCACTTGTGCTGCAGATTACAGTAAAGCCAGGCGCCGCCACTTCAGTGTCTGTTTGGTATGATTCAGCTCAGTATCCAAGTCATGTTATAATCTGCTCGAAAGATTACGCTCGCCCAGCGTCCGTTAAGACATACGCATTTGATAATTCAGTGACAAACATGTTTTATTACAACTGGAGCGAAAACCAACGCGTTGTCGTAGTGCGTGCGAATATTACCGACCCGTTGGGAGGATACGACGTTTATCGCGTCAACATGACTATTCTTGACCCAATGGACATTCCAGTTGTGGACAATATGACTATGGTGCGCAAATCTGATGGTCAATGGCTTACACGGTTCGCGCACACATTTGAAGCTAACTGGACCTATCCTTCAACCGTACAATTGGGCAACTACACCGTGAAGGTTTCAGTCATTGATAATAATGGCTACTACAGATACGAAGAGAAAGGCTCTCTTGGACCCTTCATTGAACACAACGACCACGTATTCCAGATAGGTGTCATAGTCTACTATAACCCAGCCTTCCACATAGTTGACGACGCTGATTCGCCGCTACCAAGCGCACAAGTCTACATAACGTGGCCCAACGATACAAGAGAATCGCTGCCACGCTATGCAGACGCCAATGGTTGGATCACTCTAGCCCATGTACTCCCAGCTAACTATGGATTCACGGTACTTTGGAAAGACGTGGTGGTGAAGCAGGAGACTATCTACGTCGATTCTGACGGCCCTTACACAATCAAAACCCAGGTATACCAATTGACCATTAATATATTGGGTAACAATGGAGCGGCAGTTCACGGAGCCTATGTGATCATCTACACTCAGGCAGGAGTTGGCTATGGCTTAGACACCACCGATGCAGCAGGGCAGACAGTTTTCAAGCTGCCCAAAGGAACCTACAACATTGAAGCCCATTTCAGCGCTGAATATTGGCTCAAAATCGTTACAGCAACCGCGACTGAAACAGCAGTCACCGTGGAGTCCTCCAGGTCAATAGTAATTATTCTGGAAGAGTTCCCACCGCCCATCTGGACGACAACAGGATTCTTATTGCTTATGGCACTGGTCGGAGTTTCCATATTCGCAGCGCTCTACACGGTCTTCCTAAGCCGCAAGCGAGCCCCAGCAGCTAGAAAGAGAGGATAGAAAATAGCATTTCCTACTTTTACTGGGTGTTTTGGGGAGTTTTCGGAGTTACGCCCAAGCTTGGTGTTACAAGTTTCAACGAGGTTCAGATGCTATTCTTGCTAGATTGAGAAAACAGCTGTCTATCTAGTCTGCCCTATTTGAGTAGCTCTGACTCGGGTGGTGGCTGCTTTATCAATCCCTTCTTCATCAATAGTTCCGCTGATTCTTTAGCATTCTTTATTATTGCTGTGGCTCTCTCGTACAGCTCCTGCCTGCTCAGTTTAACTCGTGCCACTCCTTGTTCTATCGATTTCAACGCGCAGGCGACTGCCTCACGCGGAAACACTTCCCACTCTTCCATGTGCGGCAAAATGTCCTCTTCATGCATGCCTCGTTCTTCAGCGAACTTGGCTAATTCCTGTGCTGCAGCAATGCACATGTCGTCTGTCACAGTCTTCGCCTTCACATCCAATACGCCGCGGAAAATCGCTGGGAATCCTAGACTGTTGTTCACTTGATTTGGGAAGTCGTTTCTTCCAGTTGCTACAATATGGGCGCCTGCTTCCTTCGCTTCCCAAGGCCAGATTTCAGGTATTGGATTTGCGCAGGCAAAGATTATCGACTTGTCAGCCATCGTGGCAATCCACTCTTTCTTTATGGTGTCTGGCCCAGGTCTTGAGGCGGCTACGACCGCATCCACGCCTTTGAATGCTGCGGATATGTCGCCTGTTCTTCCCTCAGCGTTCGTCTTCTGCGCTAGCTCGTGTTTCCATGGGTCTTCCTCTTTCGTTATGTCCTTTCGAGCAGGATAAATCACGCCTTTAGTGTCAACTAACATGATGTTCCCTGGTTTAAGTCCCCATTTTATCAGAACGTAAGCTGTTCGAAGGTTAGCTGCGCCAGCACCGACCAGAGTTATCAAGCTTTTTTGCGGGTCTTTGCCAACAATCTTAAAAGAATTCATTAAACCTGCAAGAATCACCGTGGCTGTTCCTTGTTGGTCATCGTGCCAAACTGGGATTTGCAGCCGCTCTCGAGCTTTTTCCAGAACGTAGAAGCATTTTGGCTTCTCAATGTCCTCGAGGTTTATGCCGCCGAAACCCGGCTCAATCAATTCACAAGCGTGCACAATCTCATCTGGATCCTTGGTGCGCAGGCAAATCGGAAAACCGTCGACGCCGCCCAAATACTTGAAAAGCAAAGCTTTGCCTTCCATCACGGGCATGGCTGCTTCAGGACCAATGTCGCCTAAACCCAAAACACGGGTGCCGTCTGTCACGACGGCCACGTAGTTCCAGCGGTTTGTGAGCTCAAACGATTTGTCTGGATTCGCCTGGATTTCCTTGCATGGTTGAGCAACTCCAGGAGTGTACCAGATTGAAAAGTCTTTGGGACTTGTTATGGCGCATTTGGGCATAATTTGAACCTTGCCCTCATAAAACCTGTGTAGAGGCGGGGCCAACTGTGCTGGTTTCTTTGCTTTTGCCAGCAATTCTTCAACCGTGGGCTTTCGTTCTTGTTTCTGAGTCATGTTATGATTTCTCCTTCTAGGGAGGGTTGACTGTTACCGTCCAAACCTATAAGTCTTAAGGTTACTGAAGTCTGGCTTGCGGTAATGCTTGTCAGTTGATTGAACGATACCTCGGTGTTTTGGTGGTTTGTTGGTAGTCTTCAGCAAATTGGTTGGAAAGAGGGTCATCGGCGCAAACGCGTACATTCTTGGTGAAGTGATCGGCGCAGATGTAGACACGGAAAAATGGCAGATAACACATTTGCACGTGAGTCTAACCGAGGAAGCAACAAGGGAACTTGGTTTCAAGAAGCCGTTCTTGGCCTCTGTGGTCGTGTGCCTGCCTGTCAACCTGATTCAAGCTACAGGCGATGTGATCTCCCTCAACAAATCCATTAATGAGCTGAGAAACCTAGTTGAACCGAAAGAACACCGTTGAGTCCTAGTTTCCAAAATACATCTGAGTCAGATAGGAAAACAGAAAAATAAGGTAGATTGTTTACGGCCCTTTCTTTGTGATTTCCTTGATTACGCCAGCCGCTACTGTTGTGCCCATGTCACGTATGGCGAAACGTCCGAGCTCTGGAAAGTCAGCATAAGCCTCGACAGCAATGGGGTGCAATGGCTCAAAACGCACAAGTGCACCGTCTCCTGTTTTCAGAAATGAGGGCTTCTCCTCAACTGTTTGTCCGGTTCGTGGGTCAGTTTTCTTTATCAACTCTAGAAAGCGCACAGCAACCTGCCCTGTGTGATAGTGAAGCACTGGTGTGTAGCCTGCAGCTATGGCTGTTGGATGCAGTATGACTATGATTTGTCCGGTAAATTCCTTAGCTACCGACGGTGGATTGTTCACGTGCCCTCCGACATCCCCACGCCTGATGTCAGTCTTGGCTATGCCCCTTATGTTGAAGCCGATGTTGTCGCCTGGCTCAGCTTGAGGCACTGAAACGTGGTGAGTTTCAATTGATTTGACCTCACCTTGTTTATTTGCAGGCATGAATACGAGCATGTCGCCGACTTTGAGCACACCTGTTTCAACGCGTCCCACGGGAACCGTTCCGACGCCTGTGATAGTGTAAACATCTTGTACGGGCAGTCGCAGAGGCTTGCCTGTAGGTTTAACTGGTAGTTCAAAGACATCGAGCGCTTGGAGCAGCGTTTGACCTTTGTACCATGACATTTTCTCACTTGGTTTGACCAGATTGTCGCCTGTCCAACCGGATGTGGGAACGAAGGGAATCTTGTCCACATTGTAGCCAACCGTCTTCAGCAGTCGGCCTATTTCATTCTTGATTTCGTTGTAGCGGTCTTGACTCCAGTTTACTGAGGCATCGTCCATCTTGTTTATGGCTACGACGAGTTGACGAACACCAAGAGTAAATGCCAAGAAAGCGTGTTCCCGAGTCTGCCCGCCCGGGCCTATCCCAGCCTCAAATTCGCCTCTTTTGGCTGAGACAAAAAGTACAGCGCCATCGGCTTGGCTTGCTCCTGTGACCATGTTCTTGACGAAGTCCCTGTGTCCTGGCGCGTCAATGACGGTGAAGAAGTACTTTGGTGTCTCGAATTTCAGGAAAGCTAAGTCGATGGTTAAGCCTCGTTCACGTTCTTCCTTCAGTTTGTCAACTATCCAAGCGAATTTGAAAGTTTCCTTGCCCATCCTCTTGGCTTCTTCTTCATACTGCTTGATCTGGCGTTCATCAACCGTGCCTGTCAGGTAGAAGAGATGTCCTGTCGTAGTGGATTTACCGTGGTCCACATGACCCATAATAACCAAGTTCAAATGTGGCTTCCCGGGTTTACTCATCTAGACTTTTCTCCTCCAATTCCTTAACGATCTTTTCCTATTATTGTGGTGAAATCGATTAACAACAGTCGCTTCAATTATATATCTTTTTTGAACGTTGCTAAAAAGCGTAACAATTCTGAAAAGCTCAGAAATCAAAACTGAAAGCTTGCAATGCAAAAAAGGAAGAGGGAGACTGAAGTATCCGTTAAGGACTTGTTTAGACCAGTGCAGAATGCCTTCGCTGCAATTCCATGAAAGCCTCATCTTTTAGTCTCTGAGCCTTCAGCCATGCATCTTCAATTGATCTCCGGTCATAGTGAATTGCATAAGGAGACCAGCGAGTGCTCTCACTTACTTGAGAGGTTAGCCTCTGAAAGGAATTCTTGAATACCCCAAGCATCAGAACTATTGTCTCTGTAAGAGGACCTTTTTGCTTTATGTTTCTTTCATTCATTTCACATCACCACGAAACATGAATAGTCAGCAGGACAGGCATAGGGATTATACTGTCACCCGACGGTACTCTCTACTTGAAAGTAGGTTGAGGACCAGAGAATAAGCTCAATTCAGAAATGCTACTTTAGCTTCAGACGTTCCCTTCTCTCAGGCGAAGCCTGTTTGAACAACTGCATGTAGGGAACTAGGGACACGACAAGCTTGCTTTCGGCTTTCTGCAGGTGCTCTTGAAACGTCGTTCTAGGAACATGTCTTCGATTTGCAATCTTTTGAACATCAGTTTTTCGGGGCAACTGGTAGTAGCCATGTCTGTAAGCTGTAAGCAACGCGTCCATTTGCTTCTCTGTTAAGCTGGAGAATAGAGTATCTGCTGTGAGCGTCAATGAACTGGCGATGAATCCATCGAATGGAACCTTGCGCACAATGTCGAATACAAAGCCATCTTTTTCAAGCCGTTCCATAAGCTTCTGCAAGTCTTTATGCCTGAAGATTATCAGCCGATGGTATTCCCACCCTTCATTGTAGACAACGGGATCTACCTGAAGGATGTCAAACGAGTCAATATGGCTGGCCACAGAGCCTTCGAGATCGCAGAAACAAGGTGTGGTGATTAAGTGAACTCTTTGACTGTCAGACGATTCCTCGAAAATTTCGCCCATCTGCGATAACTGCTTCCGAACGGCATCGTATTCTTCAGGTTTGTCAACAACAACTTCCATAACTTCACGTTCACGGTTGCACCATTGGAACAGCTTCATCGACAGATGCTTTCTCGACACATTGGCGAAAGGACAGTCATGTGTTACTTTTAACACAACCTCAAACAGTGTCATAGGAGAAATAGTCTCAACTCGCATACTTATCAGTTGAGCCGTCACAAGACGGTAGAATCCATAAAAGCTCAGATTGGCAAGTAAGTGACGGAGGCAGATTTCAATGAATCAAAATTTGTTAGCTCCATGTAACTACTATTGCGGTAACTGCATCCTCTTCAAGAAGAACAAATGCTTAGGATGCGCAGAGGAAAGCAAGAAAGATCAAGCCGAAGGAAGAGTGTTCTGTGACGTATACCTTTGCGCTTATGACAAGAAACTGGTTGCATGCTCCGACTGTGATCACTACCCGTGCGAGAGATATGATAAAGGAATTTTCGCCGCAAGTTTCATTCAATTTATCAAAGACAAATTGAAGGAATCTTAGAAACCCAGTTACACGACCACATTCCTGTGAGACAGTGGTCTTAAAGGAACTCCACGTCATGTGTAGCGGGCCCGCGGGGATTTGAACCCCAGACTTTTGGCTTAGAAGGCCAACGCGCTATCCGGGCTGCGCCACGGGCCCATTTGGATAAACCGTCATAGACTTGAATCACCAAAAATATTAATGCTTTCATTAGATTTGGAATTGCGTGAATCCGCTCAGCTTGTCAAGAGCTTTGCCTACTCAATGAATATGGCGGGACGGTACGGTTTGGCGAACTGAGCTCTATTCTTTGGATCATAGCGCTGAGAGACATCCTCTGAATAGATCTGGACTTCAGCATTTAGCTCTCGTCTGAAGAATGCCCCTGCTTCCTTTAGGATTCGGCTTTCATCCATTGTTCCTGCTTGCATTTGTCTATGCTTCTTCTCTGCAGACATGCGGTTTACTTCATCAGTGATTTGTCCAACGAATTTTGCGAGCGACCTCGCTTGTTTTTTCATTTCTTTGTCTTTCATCAATTCTTTTATGAGTTCACTTTGGACGATTTTGGCTGATGTCGCCTTCTTAAGAACCGTTGAGTATGCACGCCATTTCCATGCCGCTGCTGTGTAATAATAGGTCTTCTTTGGAGTGATGCCTGTGGCTTTTATTATGTCTAAAGTGTCCTGCAGAGTTGCTGATACTAATGCCTCGCTTTCCTCAGTGAGAGTATCGATCTTAGCTGAGTCTGGTGAAGGCCAAGCAGCTACAGAAACGAAGCCTTTGCCTCCCATTTTTTCCCATAGTTCCTCGCAAATGTGAGGCGTAACGGGCGCAAGCATCCTAACTTGCGCATCTAAGATTTGATTCAGCACGTAGTTGATGGCTTCTTTTCTCTTGGGAGTCTCCTTGTCGTCTGCTACGCGGCGCATGTACCATTGCACATCTTGATCCAGCTCGTAGAGAGCGCTGTGTATGGCCTTGCGCACTGCCAGCTTGTCCATGGCTTCAGTCGCCATTCTAATGTGCTCTTGTAGCCGACTTAGCATCCATCTATCTTGAGACGCTAGAGATTTGGCTGCGCTTGGACTCCTAGTCTTGGCA
>Ga0315309_1000718_pt1 | contig 20210 bp, 15 predicted proteins | sample TDP4_MG_FD_203080 | JGI IMG/M metagenome (GOLD analysis project Ga0315309, IMG submission 203080) | Freshwater sediment microbial communities from Lake Towuti, South Sulawesi, Indonesia - TDP4 | ecosystem: Environmental > Aquatic > Freshwater > Lake > Sediment | place: Indonesia: South Sulawesi... | reverse complement strand
CCTTGCTGCCGGTGGGCGAGCCGTCGTCGTCCACCACGATGGCCGAGACCCCGGTTAGCCTCTCCACGTGTTCGCCTGGGTTGGCAATAGTGGCCGAGCAGCAGATGAACTGCGGGCTTGAGCCGTAATGCTGGCAGAGGCGGCGCAGGCGGCGGATGACACAGGCTACGTGCGAGCCGAAGACCCCCCGGTAGACGTGGGCCTCGTCAATGACCACGAACTTGAGGTTCTTGAAGAAGTTGGCCCACAGGGTGTGGTTGGGCAGAATGCCCAGGCCGAGCATGTCGGGGTTGGTCAGGATGATGGAGGCCGATTTGCGTAGGCGGGCGCGGGCCGACCGGGGCGTGTCGCCATCGTAGGTGCCGAAGCGGACATCGCGCAGGTCGCGACTGGTCAGTTCCCGGAGAGAACGGATCTGGTCTTGAGCCAGGGCCTTGGTGGGGAAGAGATAGAGGGCCCTGGCCCGCCAGTCGGTGATGACGGCCTCCAGAACCGGCAGGTTATAGCAGAGGGTCTTGCCACTGGCCGTGGAGGTAGCCACCACCACGCTGTGCCCCTCGCGCACGGCGTTGATGGCCTGGGCCTGATGGGTGTAGAGATTCTCCACCCCTACCCTTTTGAGAGCATCCTGAAGCAGGGGTGGCAAGGGTTTCTTGAGACGCCTGTGGCGGGCCTTGCGGGCCGGGATGCGCTCCACATGAGCAATCTGACCTTTGTAGAAACGTTGGCTTTTGAGATGGTGGATGAATTCGGTGATCTTCATGAAAACGCGAACCCTTTCGTGCACGCCTATTTTACCACGAAAGGGCCAGGAAAGCGAAATGACATTCTAGATTCCGTCTCAAACCCACCCCTCATCAGACTGACCAGTCTCGGTAGATCACAGTTTCGAGGGCTGGAAAAATTGAAAGGAAGTCAATTATGTGCTATAATGATATGACCAAGAAATCTGATTTCTGGAATCGGAGCCGGAGGACTCTTGATGAACGCCGAGGGAATCAATCTGTGCCCAAACTGTGGCCAGTCTATAGACCCAGGTGTCGTCTTTTGCACCAATTGCGGCCACCGTATTGAGGCTGCCCCGCCCACCAACCTCGCAACACCCAGTGCACCGATGCCACCAAGAAGCGCCTCTCCCCAGGCTAAAGGCGGAATACCCGGTTGGATGCTGATCGGCTGTGCAGCTTTGGTCGTCATAGGGATCCTGGCGGGGGTCCTGGTGGTTTTACTGGTCGGTAGGGGCGGTCTGGCGTTTCTGCGGCGGCCAACACCTGAGCCTCCCATCATGCCAACGCCGGCTTTTCCCCTGGCCTGGCAGGACGATTTCAGCACACCTGAAGGAGGTTGGGACGAGACCTCTGACCTCCAAAGCGTCAAAAAGTACGAAAACGGACAGTATCACATCAGTGTCAATGCCCGTGAGCTCTTCATCTGGAGCACCGCCGGGCAGGATCTCGCAGATTTCATGGTTGAAGTTGAGACCACTCAGGTAAGCGGCCCCAACGATAACGGCTATGGCCTTCTCTTTCGCTTTCAAGACGACCGACACTTCTACCGCTTCGACATTTCCGGCGACGGCTTTTACTTCTTGAGCAAACGCTTAGAGAACCAATGGGTGACCCTCATAGACTGGACCGCCTCACCTTTCATTCACAAGGGACAGGCTACAAACCGCCTCAAGGTGATCTGCCAGGGCTCACAAATCAGCCTCTACGTCAACGACCGTCATCTCACCGACTTTAGCGATGTCTCCTACAGTCACGGCGACATCGGCCTCTTTGCCGGGACATTGAGCCAGGGCGGCGTTCACATCAGCTTTGATAACCTCAAAGTGTGGGCTCCGGGTGGGGCGGCAACAGTCGTCACTCCCAGCCCTTCCGTAGTGGAGGTGACGCCCACACCGGAGGCACCTCCCACCGTGGACCCGAGCCAGTTCATCGCCCAGGGTGACGAGCTAGTCCTAGAGAGCAAGTTCGAGGAGGCCATAGGAGCCTACGAGCAGGCAACCCAGGCCGACCCTACCAACGCCCTAGCCTACGCTCGCTGGGCCCGGGCCCTCTACCTGGACTATCAGTCCGACAAGGCGGTGGCCAAGGCCCAGGTAGCCAGCGAGCTCGATCCCACCAGCGTTGAAGCCTTCGTCCAGTTGGCCCGCTCCTACGACTGGAACGGACAATTCAACCAGGCCCTGGAAGCAGCCCGTAAAGCGGTGGAACTCGATCCCAACCACGCCGATGCGCGGGCCTTCCTGGCCGACATCTACCTGGACCTGGACAGGCTGGACGAGGCTGCTTCTGAGGCCCAGATGGCCGTGCAACTGGATGAGCAGAGCGCCGAGGCCCACCGTAGTCTGGGCTGGGTGTACTTCTTCAAGGAGCAATTGCCCGAGGCCTTGTCTGAGCTCGAAAAAGCAGCCCAGTTGGAGCCCAACCTGTGGCTCAGGCAACACGAGTTGGCTTCAATACGCCGCCGGTCTGAAGCCTGCATAGAAGCCATCATAGCCTACCAGAGAGCCATCGAGCTGCGGCCCAATGCCTGGAGTTACGCCGACCTGGGAACCTGCTACTATGAGCTGGGACAGTATGAGCACGCTCTCACCAATTTACGAAAGGCCATCGAGTTAAATCCAAAGCTTGATGGTGCCTATGCCGCGATGGGCTGGGTCTACGTCCGGCTCGACCAATGTGACCAAGCGGTGCCCATGTTCCAGCAGGCCCTGAGCCTCAACCCCGATCTTGAGGAGGCGCAGAAAGGCCTCTCAGAGTGTCAGGTAGCTATGGCCACCTCCACGCCAGAGCCGACCCCTACGCCTGTCGTTATCTTCGTTACAGCCACCCCTCTGCCGGCCACGCCGACCCCTGCGGCGTCACCCACACCGACCCCCACGCCCACGGCGGCCTTGACAGGCAAAATCGCTTTCACCCTTTGGAATGGGGCCAAATACGATGTCTGGGTGGCCAACGTGGACGGCAGCGGCCGGACTATAATCATCGGGGAGATGCGTCAGCCGGCTTTCAGCCCCGATGGATCGAGGATAGCGGTCAATGGCGAAGCCCACTATCACATGAATCTGCACGTGGCTAATGCGAACGGCAGCAACCTGATAGAGGTGACTCCAAACCTGGAGGACTCACGGCCTAGTTGGTCGCCCGATGGTTACCGTATCGTCTTTGACTCCACCAGGCACGGTGACAGGAGGTCGCGCATTTATATCCTGGACGATGTCTCCAAGCGGACGGAAGGGTACGTCCTGCGCAGTGCGGGCGGTGACACCTTTGGCCGAGATCCACGTTGGCTGCCCGATGGTCGCATCGTCTACAAAGGTTGTGACTACTGGGCTGTTGGTGCTAACTGTGGCCTCTACATCGTTCCCTCTGATGGCAGCGCTATCCCCACACAGTTGACCACTGACAGCAGCGACATGGCCCCGGCCGCTCACGGCAGCAAGGTGGCCTTCATGTCCATCCGTGATGGCAACTGGGAAATCTACTCGATCAACACCGATGGCAGCGACCTGAAGCGTCTGACCAATAACGGTGTCAACGATGGCCTGCCCACCTTTTCGCCCAATGGGCAATTCATCGCTTTCGTCTCCGATGAGGGAGGCAAGTGGGCTATCTGGGCCATGAACGCCGATGGCAGCGGCCGGCACAAGCTCTTCGACCTCAACGGGGGCTATGGCAGCGGCGAAGAATACGATTGGACCACCGAGCGCATATCCTGGGCTCCCTGAAACACATAGGCGGGACACGGGCGACAGCCAGCCCACGTTTTTCCCGGGCCAGCCGTTACGAACCTCCGGCGAAGCCGGAGGCCTGGCAGCTATATACGGCCCACCAGACTTATTCTCTGAACGAGGACAGACCCCTGAAACCTGGAGGAATAGATGGCAGACTTAGTTGGCAAAACGATCGGTAAATATCGCATCATAGAACGCCTGGGACGCGGCGGGATGGCTGACGTCTACAAAGCGTACCAGCCTGGCCTGGACCGCTACGTGGCCGTGAAGGTCTTGCACTCTTTCCTGGCCGAAGAAGAAGGTTTCATCGGGCGCTTCGAGCGAGAAGCCAAAGCAGTGGCGAAACTGCGGCATCCCAATATCGTGCAGGTCATAGACTTTGATCATGAGGGCGATTTGTTTTATATGGTCATGGAATTCATTGATGGCCCCACCCTCAAGGCTGAGCTGAGTGAACGCAGCCGCATAGGGCAGCCTTTCGACCCCAAGGAAGCCACCCGCATTCTGACAGCCATCAGCAATGCTGTGGACTATGCCCATCGTCGAGGCATGGTTCACCGCGACCTTAAGCCGGCCAACATCATGTTCACCGGCGAGGGACAACCCATCCTGACCGACTTTGGCATCGCCAAGATCGTGGGAGCCACGCGTTACACCGTGACCGGGGCTGTCTCAGGAACGCCGGCCTACATGTCGCCCGAGCAAGGTAAGGGGGAGGGCGGGGATGAGAGAAGCGATATTTACTCCCTCGGCGTCATCCTCTACGAGATGGTCACAGGCCGTGTCCCTTATGATGCCGACACCCCCTATGCTATCATCATGAAGCACATCAACGACCCGCTGCCTTTGCCCCGTCAGGTGTACCCTCAGTTGCCGGAATCTGTCGAGCGAGTGATCCTCAAGGCCCTGGCCAAGGAAAAGGACGACCGCTATCAGACGGCCGGCGAGATGGCCAGGGCTTTACAGCAGGCCCTCGCCGCCCCGGCGGTCCCCATCGTCCCAGCGGAGGCAGCGGCTCGACCAGTCGTCAGGCCTCAGGAAGCCAGGGCTGCCGTTCCTACAGTGACTGCCCCCGTCGCTGAAAAGCGTCCCCTTCCCATAGTGCCGATTCTGATCGGTGGGGGGCTCCTTCTCCTTGTTGCACTGGTAGCCCTAGGAGGCCTCTTTGTTATCATACCATCTCTTCGCGCTACACCCACGCCTGCCCAGGCCATGGCTACGCTGATGCCTTCACCTACCTTAGTACCCACGGACACGCCTGTGCCCACCGATACGCCCACACCGGCGCCGACGGACACGCCGTATCCGACCTACACACCCTATCCGACCTACACGCCCATACTAACAGACACTCCCACGCCGGCGCCCACACCAACGCCCGTGATCATTGTCGTCACGCCCACGCCCCTGCCAGCTACGCCTACGCCGTCAGCTACACCGACGTCAGCAGTGGCAGCGACAGAGGACACGCCTACGCCAGCGCCTCCCCCCACATCAGGACTCAGAGGCAAGATCCTATTCACCGTCTATAACGAACGACACACACCGCGCACCTATGACCTTTACATCGCCAACATTGACGGCAGCGACCAACGGCTTCTTTACGAACAGACACGCCAACCTGAGTTTCGCGGCGATGGGATCATTGTGGCCAATGGCGACGGCGCTGGTTGGACCAGCCTCGTCGTGATGAACGCCGATGGGAGTAACCGACACACCATTACTAATTTCGCGGAGGACGCGCAGCCCAGTTGGTCGCCTGATGGGATGAAGGTCGTCCACTCCTCTCAACAGGCAGGATTCATCCACGCAGGGCATGATGAGCCCGACTGGAATATCTACATTCAGGATGACGCCTCGCGTCCGATCGCCGCGACGGCATTCAAGATTTTCGGCCAGCCAGTGCTTGGCCGATACCCAACTTGGCTGCCCGACGGCCGCATTGCCTGGAACAGCTGTGAGACCTGGGTTGACAAAGCCAGCAATTGCGGCCTGTGGGCCGGCTGGGAGGATGGAACGGGTGTGATGCAGCTCACGACCGCCGGCAATGACCTGGCCGTGGACGGCTATGGCAACGAAATTGTCTTCATGGGCGACCAGCGGGACGGCAACTGGGAGATCTACAAGGCCAACAACGTTGGTGGGGGCATCACCCGCCTGACGAACAACCCGGCCATTGACGGCCTACCCACCTGGTCTCCCGATGGGAAGCACATTGCCTTCCTGTCAACCCGGGACGGCCAATGGGCTATATGGGCCATGAACGCTGACGGCAGCAACCAACGGAAGCTCTTCGACTTGCCGGGGCCTATGGGGCCAGACTGGCCCGAGGAACGCATCTCCTGGTGGGCACCATAGTACTGGCCCACAACTGACAGAGCAGGAATCCTAGGCGAGAGTTAATAGATAGGCTGGGCGATCTCGCCTTGCTGGCCAGACGCCCAGCCTGCTGATGAATTCTGAAAAAGGCAGGAAAAGAGAAGCCATGAAATGTCTACAATGTGGTGCTGATCTAATGCCAGATGACGACTGTTGTGCCCAATGCGGGATGGTAGTATCTTTATCCGTTTCGGTCGCCTTGGCAGAAGCAGAAGAGGAAATGGATTCCAAGGAGATGTCGAAACAGGACACTTTGCCCGAGACGATCAAAGGAGTGCTTCCCCTTGACGACTCCCTGGGCAGCACCCTCATTCAAATTCCCCGCCTTCCTCGTCTGGTGATCACCGCGGGCACGGGAGAGGGGCAGGAGTTCAGATTGAGGACCAAAGCCACCCTGGGCCGGGCACCAGATAACGACATCATCCTGGAGGACCCCAAGGTCTCCCGTCACCACGCCGTCATCGCCCTCACCGAGGAACGCTATACCATCACCGACCTGGAGAGCGCCAACGGGACCTTCGTTAACGGGATCAGGGTACGCGAATCCCATCATCCCTTGAGAGCGGAGGATGTCATCTCTCTTGGCGACACGGAGCTGACCTTTTACGAAGTTCCCCCGTCGGCCAAGATCGCGCTTCCCCAACCCTCTGCCCAACCGGTGCCCAGGTTCATGGGCAAGGTTCCAACCTGGGGCTGGATGGCCGGCGCCGCTGTGCTCATCATTTGCCTGGTGGCAGTCAGTGTAGTGGCTCTCCTGAGAGGATCGGCCCTGCTGGAGGGAAGAACTGCCACCTGGGACACATCTGCGGCTCTTGCCAAGCTGACCCTCATTTATTCTGATGACTTTAATGACTCGGAAACAGGGTGGGGCGAGGTCTTTGAACCAGATACTGTCAGACAGTACGGGGGCAGCCGATATCACATCATAGCCAAAGAAAACGATATCTTTACCTGGAGCAAATTAGGCCGAGACTTTACTGATTTTGTGCTGGAGGTGGATGCGACCCAGGACCAGGGTCCCAGCAACAACGGCTACGGCGTGTTGTTCCACAGCGAAGATGACGAGCATTTCTACCGCTTTGGCATCTCCGGAGACGGGTTCTATTTCCTGGACAAATCCGTGGGCAGCGAGTGGGTGCCTGTCATTGATTGGACGGAGTCACCTTACATCAACCGCGGTCAGGCCAGCAACCGTCTGAAGGTCACCTGTGCCGGGTCACAAATCACTCTCCACGTGAATGACCAACGTCTGGCTACCGCCACCGACGATTCCTACAATCATGGTGACATAGGACTCTTCGCCATCAGCTTTGCAGAGCCCAACGTTCACATCACTTTTGACAATCTGAAGGTCTGGGCCACCAAAGGGACCCTGGCCGTGCCGCTCACACCTGCTTCCAGGCCGACAGGCGGGTCATCTGGGCCATAAGTGCTTTAACCCCAGTCCACCGTTAATTAGACCTGAAGAGGGAAAGGGGCTGTAAATGATAGGGAAAACCATCAAAGGTAGATACAAAATCTATGATGAGGTGGGAGAGGGTGCAGCCGGCAGCGTTTACCTGGCTCGGGATCAAGAAGAGGCAAGGATAGTTGCCATCAAGGTCGTTCACCGGCACCTGACCAAAGATGGCCAGTTCATCGAACGTTTCCAGCGAGAGGCGAGCATCCTGGCCGAGTTAAAAGAATTTGAGTCCCCTCACATCGTCAGGCTTTACGACTTTGGCGAGGAAGACGGCATGGTCTACATCGTCACAGAATTTGTGGAGGGCAGGACCTTGGCCGAAATCCTTGCCGCCAGAGGGACTCTGGAGATTGACGAAGCCCTGGTCGTTACCCGCCAGGTAGCCGAATGTCTGGAGGTCACCAGTCGAAAGAGCATCGTCCACCGGGACCTCAAACCTGCCAACCTGATGATCACCCCCGAGGGTACAGTGAAGGTCATGGATTTCGGCATCGCCCGCGGCTTGATGTACACCGGCCTGACCTCAACAGGGGTGTTGGGCACGCCTTACTATATATCTCCAGAACAGGCAGAAGGCACAAAGGATCTGGACTCCCGCACCGACATGTATTCCCTGGGAATTTGCCTCTATCAGATGCTAACCGGCGAATTGCCTTACACAGGTGATTCCCCGGTACAACTGATCATTCAGCACGTTGAAGCTCCTATTCCTTCGGCGAGGGACAAGCGACCAGACATACCCCCATCTGTGGATGAAATCGTGCGCAAGTGCATGGCAAAGGAAGTTGAAGACCGCTATGCTACCCCTGCCGATCTGATAGCGGCCATTGATCAGGCGCTGAAGGTCGAAGTAGCAGAGGCAATCGCCAAGCCTCCGGTCCCCTCTAAAACAAGCCCACCGGCCTTCAGAGAGGACCTGGCGAAGACACCGATTTCTCCACTGAGCTACCCCCGAAGGAAACGCCGTTGGCTGCCCACTGCCCTGGGAATCGCCAGTGTGATCCTTGTAGCTGCTGCTTGCATCGCGGCTAGTGTCGTCCTCTTCGGACTCTTTCAGGAAGAGACGCCCACCGTACCAGCCATAGCCTTGCCGACAGCATCACCAACCACTCCGCTACCCCCGGTTACGTCAACTCCCTCGACCGAAGTTGCGTCCCCTGCGGCCACACCCACGCCCTCCGCAGCCGTTGAGCCGTTGTCTACGCCCACTCCTACAGAGGCAGCCTCTGTGCCTCCCACAGGCACGCCTACGCTCACCAGTACTCCCATACCGCCCTCTCCCAAACCACCCCCTACTGCCGCCACGATGGGGAGGATAGCCTACACCATCGGCCTGGAGGAGCAAAGGAGATACCAAATAGGAATCATGAACGCCGGTGGCAGCGGCCAGACAGTGTTGCCTTCCCCGTACATCAGCTCGCCCTCTTTCTCTCCGGATGGTGAGCGCATCGTCTTCTACGCCTGGGAAGGGTGGCCTCAGGGCAGCGGACTGTGGACCCTGAAAGTGGACGGCACCGATCCGCAGTTGGTGTACCGCGATGGAGATGCCAGGAACCCCCATTGGTCCCCCGACGGCAAACTCATTGCCTACGCCGCACGGAACAGCGTACACGTCATATCCGTCCATGGAGGGAGCCCCAATAAGCTGGCCGACGGCAGTATACAGCCTAGTTGGTCTCCAGATAGCCAGCGCCTGGTCTTTAAGGGCTGTGATGGGCCCGCCTGTGGACTATACCTCATGAACATTGATGGCAGTGACAAGACTCGACTGACCACCACAGCCGATGATACCGCACCAGCCTGGTCCCCCGATGGGAGCAAAGTGGCCTTCGCCTGCAAGGCAGGGGACACCTGGGACATCTGTACAGTCAACATAGATGGATCGGATCGCAAGAACCTGACGGCCAACAACCCCGAGAACGATGTCAACCCCGCCTGGCTACCCGATTCCAATGGCATCGTTTTCCTCTCTGCGCGTCAGGGCAGATGGGAAATTTGGGTCATGAACGCCGACGGCAGCGGCCAGCGGAAGCTCACAGACGCAGCCGTGACCCCTGATTGGGGAATCGTATCGTTGGACACGACCTCCTGAATCAGAACCATTCATCGCGCAGACGGATGAGGGTCCCGTCGTCTCGCAAGGCCAGCAAGACCGCGTTGAGGGCCGAGAGCAGTTCGGTACTGGTCGGCCCCACGGCGATGACGTAGGACTCGTCGGTCACCGGCTCGCCCACGATTTTGACCGCCCCCTCGTGCTTAATAAAGTGATGAGCCGAGACTGCGTCAACCAGGACAGCTTCCACCTCGCCGTTCTTCAATCCCCACAACGTATCCAGAGGAGTGGGGTAGGGATGCAGAGTCAAACCGTCCAGCCGCTTGATCAGGCTTCTCCCCTGAGCATCGCTCTCCGAACCCCATTCGACCCCCAACGTCCTGCCATTTAAATCATCCACTGACTCGATCTCGTTCTCGCCTTCCTCCACCACTAACACCAGCCCGGCGTTGAAATAAGATACAGTGTAGAACACGTCCTGGGTCCTGAGGGGGTCATAGGGCAAGGCGGAGATGACGGTATCTACCTTCTTGGCTATAAGGGCGTCGTACAGACCATCGAAGCCGATGTTGACGAATTGCACCTCCAGGTCCAGTCGCCGTCCGATTTCCCGTGCCAGTTCTACGTCGTAGCCACGCAACTCTCCTGTAGCCTCATCAATTTCCTCAAAGGGTGGATAGCTGGCGTCCATCCCCACCCGCAGCACTCTGGTCTGTTGGATGACAGCCCAGGTATGATCCTTCTCCTCCTCCTGCCCCAGCCAGTACCAAACCCCTAAACCGACCACACTCAGTCCGATCATCAGAAGCAATAGGGTGTGCCTGGTGTGAATCTTTCCTCCCATCCGGCTACCTCTCCCCTCGCGCATACTTTTGCACTTCCCAATAAATCGGCTTGGGCGTGAAATCAACGGCCACAAAGGTGTAATAGTCTTGATAGGTGCGGGCTGGACGGGGATAGCGAAAAGCCCAGAAGGCAACGCCCTCACACCAATCCCACTCCTCAAGGACCTTTTCGTAGGCACGAATGGTGTACTCGATGCGCTGACCGGGGCGCACGGCCTTGGTCCAGCGGGGATGGTCGTTCCACCCACCTTCAGTGAGAATACACTTTTTTTCGCCATCGCCGTTGCGCACCATCACCTGGTGCAGAAGCTCCGCCCGGGCAAAGTTCACCTCGTCCACAGCCGCCTGGTCGTCGGGGGGAAACTTCCAGCCATAGGCATGGATGGCTAAAACGTCGAAGTAATCTTTGGCTCCCGCGTCATACATACGCTGCAAGAAGACCAGGTCATCCATGCCCCACTCGCTGCCTTCAGGGGCCAGAGTGGGTGCCAGCGCTCCGGCCAGGATTTGTACCTCGGGGTCGGCCTGTTTGGCCTGGATGTAGGCAAAGCGCAGAAGCTCAGTGTAGTGTTCAGGGCTGGCAGGTTGGTAGCCCCACTCCAGGCTGATGTTGGGTTCGTTCCAGATGATGACGTGTTTGATACGTCCCCGGAAATGAGATACAAAAGCGTAGACGAATTCGCCAAAGTCGTCGAAAGAGGCCCTGTGAAGGTAGGCGACTGTCGAGCCCTTGGGACGAGCCCACTCGGGCACGAAGCCTAGACGGGCGATGACTGTCAGCCCCTGCCTGCGGGCATGGTCAACCACGATGTCGGCGTGCTCCCAGTTGAAGTGGCCCTTCTGCGGCTCGTAGTAGGCCCAGGGGAAATACTCCACAATCCAGGGGGCGCCCATCTCCCGCACCATTTCCAAAGTGCGCTTGATCTTCCACTCCTCGACTTCGTCCGTCAGGCGGGTGTGGACACCCATCTTGGGGTTGATGGTTTCTACGTGCTGCTGCGGTCCCAGGACGACAATGGGCCTGGGGGGCATCCCCACGAGCCAGAGGAGGAGAACTGCCGCAGCCAGCCTTATGATGTTCTTCGGCTCACGCAGTTTCTTTAGCCGCTCCATGCTCCATCCCATAGTGGTCAAAGCAACGGACGGTATTATAGCTTAGCTTAAGAAGGGTGTCAATGAACCGGGCCCTTTGACAAAGGGGAACCCGGGTGCTATAATCTTCTGGCTTTTGCAGAGAATTCGTGACGAGGAATGCTATGTCAGCATCAGGGATTTCCCTTATCATCATGACAGGCTCCGGCGAAGGAAGCGAAGTGGAGCGCATGGTGGCTCAGGCCCGCCAGGCCATCACCCTCGATACCGTTGACAAAGCCCTGACGGTCGAGGTCATTGACCGCGTCATCGTCTCCACCAACTCTCGCTCTCTGGCCGAAGAGTTGCGAGACAAATCAGTCTGCGTTGAGTTGGATGCCCCCGCCGAGGAGTTCCACTTCGGACGCCAGTTGTTGGCCCTGATTGAGAAATACGAGATCGAGAAGTTGTTCTACGTGGGAGGGGGGAGCGGACCCCTCCTCTCCACCAAAGAGATGGGCCACATTGCCGAAAGCCTCCTCTCCGCTGACCAGTTGCTCATCGCCAACAACTTTTACTCCACCGACTTCGCCGCCTTTACCCCGGCTTCTATCCTGAAGGACGCCGCCCCCCCGGCCTTCGACAACGACCTGGGGTGGCTGCTGGGCGAAACCCTGGGTTTGCCCATCCACGAATTGCCCCGCACGGCGGCCACCCAGTTGGACGTGGATACTCCGATTGATCTGATGACTCTCAAGCTGCATCCAGCGGCTGGCCGACACGTGCGGCGGTATCTGGAGGAGCTCGACCTTGACATCTCCCACCTGGAGGCGGCGATCAAGTTTTTCACCGACCGGGAGGCCATGGTCGTGGTAGCGGGACGGGTATCGGCCGCCACCTGGACCTATCTGGAATCAGAGACCGCCTGCCAGGTGCGCCTCTTCGCCGAGGAGCGGGGTATGAGAGCCAGTGGACGCCAGGCGCGGGGTGAGGTGCGTTCCCTGCTAGGCTTCTACCTGGACGAGGTAGACGACGAGAGGTTTTTCGCCACTTTGAGCACTCTGGGCCAGGCCGCTTTTATAGACAGCCGGGTCATCTTCGCTCACAGAGGGCTGTGGCCCCCGGCCGCCGACCGCTTCTACTCCGACCTGCGCCAGCCGGAGAAGATCGCTGACCCCTTCGTGAGGCACTTTACCGAGGCAGCTATGCAAGCGCCCATTCCCATCGTGCTGGGTGGCCACTCCCTGGTGGCTGGCGGGCTCTACGCCCTCATCGAGGCCGCCTGGGCCAGAGGCAAAGACCTGCCAAGGCACGTTGTCCCTCACCCCGGAGCCTGATACGCCAAACGATGCTTGGGAGTAGCACAACTTGTTGTGCGCTGCCCACATTGCGAAGCTCGTTTCGCTACTCCAATTTTGTGCATCAAGTGAGTATAAATGATACCAAGGAGGTTCACAGGATGGCAAACTACAAATTAATGATTCCCGGCCCGGTGGACGTGGAAGATGAAGTGCTGAGCGAGATGGCCTCGCCTGTCCCGGCCCACTACGGCGATGAATGGATGAAAGTCTACCTGGAGACCGTTGACTGCCTCAAACGGGTTTTCCAAACGGAGAACGACCTTTTCATTGTGGGAGGGCCAGGCAGCGCCGCCCTGGATGCGTCCTTTGGCAGCCTGCTGGCTACGGGTGAGAAGGTCCTGATTCCCTCCAACGGCTTCTTCGGCCGGCGGTTGAGGGCTATGGCCAGAGGTTACGGCCTGGAAATCGCGCCCCTCGACTTCCCATTGGAGCAGGCGATTTCAACCGCTGCGGTCGAAGCCCATTTGCAAAAGGAAAAGGACATCCAGGCCGTGGCCGTGGTGCACCACGAGACCTCCACTGGGATTCTGAACCCTCTGCCAGAGATCGCCGCTGTCACCAACAAGGCTGGAGTGCCCATCATCGTGGACGCCGTCGCATCATTGGGGGGCGTACCTCTGCCGGTAGATGAATGGGGCATTGACCTCTGCGTCACGGTACCCAACAAATGTCTGGCTGCCCCGCCGGGGATATCGCTCATTTCCGTCAGCCCGCGGGCCTGGGAGATTATCGAGAGCAAGAGCGACCGTTCTCACGGTTGGTACCTGAATTTGCAAACCTGGAAACAATACGCCACCGACTGGGCCAGTTGGCATCCCTATCCTACTACAATGGCCACCAACAACGTCTTAGCCCTTTTGGCCAGCCTGAAGCGGCTCCTGGCCGAGGGGCTTGAGACACGCTATGCCAGGACCGCTAAAGCGGCGGAGATGACACGGCAGAGCCTGACCGACCTGGGCTTTGAGATGTTCGTGGAGGGACCGCACGCATCCCCTTTGCTCACCGCTGCCAAGGGCCGCCCGGACATGTCCATCGCGGAGATGGCCCGGTTTCTGAGGAACGAGTGCAGCATCATGATCGGCGGAGGGATAGAGGAGTTGGCGGGCAAAATCTTCCGCGTGGGACACATGGGCAGGGCGATTTCGTCAGAGTACATCGAGGCCTTCCTGGCCGGGGTGAGGGACTTTCTCCAACGGAAAGGGCTAAAAACTGGACAGAGCGCAGGGTAAGTTACAGGAACTGCACGATTGTCCCATTACTCTCCCAGCATTTCCTGCAACTGTCGGGCGTTCTGCACCGCGTAGCCAAAGGCGTCGTTGTTAAAGTAGACGTAGACGTCGTGTCCTTCCCCTAAGAACCTTTTGATCCGCTCCGCCCACCGTCTTAGCTCACCCTCGTTGTAACAACCGCCGTAAACCAGGCCGCTGCCGTGCATACGGATGTAGACCAAAGGGGCGGTGACTCGTAGAGGGCAATCGAAGCCCGGCAGGCTGATGATGCAGAAAGCCACCCCGTGCTCCGCCAAGAGGACAAAGACCTCGTCCCTCAGCCAGGTACGGTTGCGGAACTCGAGGACGTGATCCAGGTCGCCGGGCAGGAGGATCAGGAACTCCCGCAGCCTTTCCAGATTGCAATTCCAGTTGGGGGGCAGTTGGTAGAGGATAGGCCCCAGCTTGTCTCCCAGAAGTCGCGCCCGGCTCAGGAACTTTTCCAGAGGCTCCCTGGCGTCTCGTAGCTTTTTCATGTGGGTGATGTAGCGATTGGCCTTGACGGTGAAAAGGAAACCCTGAGGGGCCTTCTCCCGCCAACCCTGGAAGGCCCGCTCCGAGGGCAACCGGTAGAAACTGTTGTTGAGCTCGACGGTGGGGAAATGCTGGGCGTAATGGCTCAGCCACCTTGTTGTGGGCAGCTTGGCCGGGTAGAATACCTCCCGCCAGTGGGGATAGACCCAGCCGGAGGTGCCGATCCAAAGCCGGGGATGTCTTTCTTCGTCCATCAGCCTCTGGGGTGCCCAATTGGGATAAGGTAGAGAGGTTCATGGTCCAAGGGAAGGGAGAGGGCGCTCTGCACCTGGTCATCGTAGAACGCACCAATGGGTACTCCTCCCAGGCCCAGGGCCACGGCCTGCAAGAGCAGATTTTGAGCCGCGTGTCCAGCCTCCAGCTTGACGTACCGTTCGGCCCGCCCGCCATATTTCTTCGCCGTGCGTGCGTAGACAGCGGTGATGACAAAAACCGCTGGAGCCTCGCGGATGGCGTTCTGGCTAAGACCGGCCCGCCAGAGCTCACCGCGCAAATCGGCCCTTGATTCAACGATGGCCTTGTGCCCCTGGGGTACGTAGTGGTAGAGACCGTCGGCCGTGGCCACATAGACCTCCAGAGGATAGAGCGCCCCTGCCGAAGGGGCCGTCCGCCCACCCCAGGCAGCGGTGATCCCCTGGGTCGCCCAGAGCAGTTGAGAAATCTCCTCCAGCGTCAGTTCCTCGTCGGTGAACTCGCGCACCGAGCGGCGAGCAGTCAGAGTCTCCTCCAGCGACATCTCCCCTTTCAGACGCGGCGCAGGCAGGGCAATCTCTTCGGCCTGGGGTGAGGCCGTGACCTCTTGCACCCTCGTCGGGAAGCCGGGAAGGCAACCTGTCAAGGCAAGCGACAGAGCTGAAGCGAGGATCAGTAACTTATAACACAGAGAGCGCATATCTCACACTCCTTTCAGTTGGGCATGGTGCACCCACCCTTAGCTGCGCCAGCAGTTGCCCAGGGAGTGGCTTTCAATGTATGTACATGACCCTGAACCCGCCTGAACGTGTAGGATTTGTTGGGCATAGGGCGTCACTGCATGGCGATGGTGCTATTGTGTAGCTGGCTGCCAGGTTTAGAAACTCACTCTTCCTCCGGCTGGCTCAACACCCACATCACGGCGTCGAAAGCGATTTGCTTGCGCTGGGACTCGTCTCGGGTGTACGGTTCGCCGGTGACGTCGCTCAGGCGAACGTAGCCAGGCTGCACTGTGGAGAAGGCGTAGGCTCCCAGGGACACCCACTCGTCGTAGTATCGGGACTGATCCACCGTGACCACGTCCACTCCCCGCCGGTGCGTGATCTGGTAGCGAGCATTGCGGGTCGTAGTGTACCGACGCGGCACAAAAGCAAAGACTTCGTACAATCCAGTCTTGGACAGCTTAGGCCGCCACTCAGCCCAGCAGTCCTCCCCCTGCTCCTCGCTGACGGTCCAGGTCCAGTAGGTATGCCCCTTGTATCCATAGGCGGCCTCGTACCAGTACTTAGACTCGGAGCGGATGAATACCTCTTCCGTATCGTCTACTGTGATCTCTAGCTTTTCAGCGCCAGGACGGTGGCTCTTGATGAAATGGGTAGGATCAGCATAGGCCCGCAACACCTCATCTCGCGTCAGGCCCCATTGGTCGGCTGGCAGAGATTGGAGCCGGATCTCAAAGTGCAGATGGGCTGGATAGTGGTCTCCAGCTCCCTTGCCGATGGTGCCGATCTGGTCGCCCCGCCGCACCACCTGGTCTTCCTCTACGAAATGCTCCTGCAAATGGGCGTACTGGGACCACACTCTGCTCCCATCAGGCAGATAGTGCTCGATGAGCACGATGTTGCCCCAGGCGGGGAAACTGTCCGCGGTCACCACCAGACCGTGGGCCACGGCGTACACGGGAGCCCCCAGCTCAGAATCGCCCCCTCGCAGGTCGTTCCAATCCTCGCCGGGGTGCCAGGCATTGAAACGTTCGTAATACTCTTGCTCGGCCAAGCCAGACGCCACGTAATAGCCCTTTGCGTCGGGCTTGCCTACTGGAAAGTCGAATCCATCGGTGACCGGGATCTCTCGTTCGCTCATCGTGCTCACTCCTCTCGTATGTGTTGAAAGTGCTCGACGAAGTGAATGAATCGAATCAGTGCAGGTCTATTATATCACGGTCTAACCCTAATGGTCAATACCCAATATCAACGCCCCTCGGCTCACACCAGCGAGAGGCTGAGGGGCGTTATCGTTCTGGCAAGCTGGCAGTTTGATTTTCGGGGCTAGCCGGCGTCCTTACAGTCGGCTCAGGATCCCCGTCAGGCAGGCCATGCCGCCGGCGGCCTTTAGCAGCTCTCCGACTTCCAGTTCCTGACAAGAGAGGCCTGCCGCCTCATAGGCTGCTCTGGTCAGCGGGCAACCAGCCGGCATCAGCACGTGCCGTGGCCCCAACGTCACAAAGTTAAGGGCCATCCCCTGCCTGGCCTCCGCTTCGTCCGGGAGCCACAGCACCTCATAACCTCGCTCTCGCACGGCCTCTACCGCCCGGTAGGGCACTTGCCCCGGCCAGGCCACCGCCAGGTCACGGTCAGCGAAATTCAGCACTCCCAGGAGATGCATGGCTCCGTAGGGCAGCCCTACGTGGATCACCTCCACTCCCATCTCCCTGAGCAGGCTCTCCACCTGGGTCGCTCCTTCAGCGTTGGTTCGTAAGCCTGTGGCCAGAAGCACTGTCTTCTCGTCCACCCACAGGGCATCGGCCCCTTCAAAAGTCCCGTTTCCTCGCACACTGCGCAGGATCGGCAGGCCCAGTTCGGCCAGCCGCCGGGCAACGTGGCGTTCCTCGCCAGCGCGGACGGTGGATGCGGGCCGCGCCAGAATAGCTCCCTCCGGCGTGGTGAAGAAAAGGTCACGGACAAAGAGGGTATTGGGGGGTGGGGCGGTGCTTGGCTCCAGGTAGTGGACAGCCACCCTTGCGCGACGGTAGGCCTCGGCCAGAGCGTCGTGAGCGCGACGCATGGAAGCCGGGTCCACAGGGGCCAGCATCTGCGCTGCGTTGGGGTCGGTCAGCCCCTCGATCTCCACACCCGGTCGGTGGAGCAGGACCGCCTGAAGGGGGCCCCACTCAGAAGCCACCCCCCAGGGCCCCCAGATGTCACCCATCTCCTGGCGCAGGCTGGTGGTTCGGGGCAACCAGCCCGCACCGCCATAGGCAGCGGCGAACGGCGAAGGTGAAGAAGCTTTCATCGGACCTCCTCTACAGTATCAAAGCCTTGCGAAGGTCAACTGCTCCCGCCGGATTGCCAAATCCGGCGGGTATGGCCTGGATTTAGCAATCCAGGCCGAGCGAGGCGGCTACGGTGCATAACGGAAAGGATGCCGGGCCGCTTCTTTCTCGTTGAGCAACTCTTCCAGAGTGGGGCGTCTCTCGATGGCCTTGCGGATGGCTCCACGCATGGCCTTGTAGTTGTTGATCTTGACACGGCGACGGATGGCGGCCGCCGGGTGGACAAAGACGTTGGCAATGAGACAGAGTTGATCCAGGAGACTCTCCGGCAGAAAGCCCTGCTGGATGCTGTGCTCGATGGCCAGGTTCACACCGGCCACCGCGTCCTCATACACCAACCGAGACGCCTTCTCAGTGCGGATGGTGACCGTAGGCACCAGCATGGTGCGCGGCCGCTCGTTGATGATCTTCAGTTCGTGGCCGGGTCGTGGCTCACCCAAGGCCCGCTCGATGGCCTTGCCCACCGGGCCGTCCTGGAGGCCCAGCAGCAGGTCAATGTGGGCGATCTCGGAGAAAGGCGGGCCGGCAAGGCCCTCCCCCACACACAGCGTCAGGTCGCCGATAGTGGGAGGCGTGGCTGGCGTGGCGGCGTAATCGCTCGCCACCACGTTGCCGCCAACGGAGAAGGCCACTGGCCGGCGGCCGATCTTGCCCAGGTCCTCCAATTGGGTGCGCATGTCCTCTCCATCCTCCCGCTCGAAGGCATCGCCGGGCATGAAGGGGTGGCGTGAATCGCTCATGGTCAGCCCGATCATGCGCAGGCCCTCCTTCACTGCCTGGTTTGCGCCCTTGCGCGCGATGAGGCGCACCAGAATCTGGATTTCTTTCTGGCGGCGTTGAACCGTGGCCAGGTCACCGCGCTGTGAGGCCTGGTAGATCTCCTGCCAGATGTCGGGGATCAGGTTGGCGCTGGCCAGGATGGCGCCATCCACGCCAGCACCCAGGGCCGCAGATACCGTCTCATCATGGCCGGTAAAGATACCGATGGTGTCCCGGACCTTTTCCAGCACCGCCGCCAGGAAGGGGATGTCGCCGGAAGAGTCCTTGATGCCCACCACGTTGTCCAGGTCGGTGGCCATGCCCTCGGCCGTCCACCATTCAAAGTGCGTCCCGGCGCACTGGGGGATGTTGTAGAGGATGATGGGCAGGCCCACCTGGTTGACCCTTTCATAATGCTCGTAGACCTCGTTGAAGGTGGGTTTGAAATAAAAGGGAGCGACCACCAGGGCCGCCGTCGCTCCGGCGTCTCTGGCCCAGGCCGTGAGCTGTACCGTGTCGCGGGTGCTGGAGCAACCTGTGCCGGCCACCACCGGCACCCTGCCCCCCACCTCGTCTATGGCGATCTCGATGGCCTTTTGCTTCTCTGCTTCGGAGAGGTAGACGAACTCGCCCGTGGTGCCACAGGGCACTACCCCGTCCACGTGAGGCAGCACGTAGCGGATCAGGGCGCGGTAAGCCACCTCGTCAATTTCATCGTCTTTGGTAAAGGGCGTCACCAAAGCGGGGAATATACCTTTGAACCAATCGGGTTTTTTGGACATAGACTCCTCCGTTTGACAAATGTGAGCATCTCAGTGATAATTTTCAGTAGACCACCAGGGGTCGAAATCCGCCGCGACGCGCCAGCCAAGTAGGCCATTGCAGTCGAACGGTATTGGCAGCTAAGAAATGCCAGGGTGGCGGTCTGGCCTGGTGGTCTCTTCCATTTCCTATCCCTGCGCTGAGAGTTTCTCCCTCAACCAAGCATTGATGAGGCTCTCTGATGGTATATGCTTCGCCTTGGCAATTGCGGTAAGTCTTTCGGCTACATCTTCATCGAGGGTGAAAACATGAGTTCTTTTCTTGATGACAATGTCGAAATGCGCTTCGGGCATACGGTCCCAGTATTCGCCCATATCGTGAGTCTCGAAGAACTTGACTAACTCTTCAAGGGACTTGAATTTGGGCATAGGTTTCGATTCACTTCTTGCCATATTGCTTCCTCTCCTTTGATGCCATGTCTCTGGCACTCAAAATCAACGCTTCTCTGGTCTTCTTGTAGATGAACAGGACAGCCAAGTACCTTGCTGCATTTGTCTGTCCTAACGCTATATATACGTCTTCGCCTTCTGTATGTCCTTTCTCGACGAAGCGAATCTTTGGCTTGCTGTTCAGTACTTCCTCGACTTCATACGTTTCGACCTGATGTTTGGAAACGAGTTTATCCACCACGTCTCTATGCCAAATGATTCCTTCGATTCTCACCTAATCTCCT
>Ga0315309_1000712_pt1 | contig 20247 bp, 23 predicted proteins | sample TDP4_MG_FD_203080 | JGI IMG/M metagenome (GOLD analysis project Ga0315309, IMG submission 203080) | Freshwater sediment microbial communities from Lake Towuti, South Sulawesi, Indonesia - TDP4 | ecosystem: Environmental > Aquatic > Freshwater > Lake > Sediment | place: Indonesia: South Sulawesi... | reverse complement strand
CGGGATATAGGTTCTCCCTCAACGAGCTCACTCTTGGCGTTCAGCTTTACGATCAGTGGAACCCTTCCATCGTAGTATGCCTCGGCTACACCTTTCTGGAAGACGATTCCGTTGAACTCGCCCTTGGAAGCTAACTCCATTATGAAACATGGATCCACGGATCTCTCGTTGAAGTCTCTCGGACCGTGTTCTATGCCATGATCATAGGCAAGTATCAAACCGTGTCCATTTGTTAGAAAGCCTTCTAGGGACGCCTTCATCGTACATATCATCCTCCTCTTCTCTCTCCAACGCGGTTTTGTTATTTCTCACCTGATCTTGCGAACCAGCTATTAAGGCGACCTTGCGTATTGCTTCCACTGTTTGTCTATCCATTGCTTCAAGCCTTTCTCGCCTATTTCCTTCAAGTTTTCTATGCAGTGATACTTGATTACTCCGGGGTTAGTTGTAAGGGTTTCGCACGGAATTCTTCGCAGTCACTGCAGAGAATGAATCCTTTGTTCGAGCAGCATTGCCGGATTCTGCACCTGTCTTCTGCATTTCTTTCCTTCTTTGCCTCAGCTTTGCAGCTTGGGCATATGCTTGAATCTGTCAATGCGACTAGCCCCTTAGTGAAGTTGGCGAAGTCGACTCCTTTCTGTTCGAGCTGCCGCTTGAGTACTGATCGGCCCATCACCAAGTCTAGGGTTGCCTCTGCAGCCCTCCTAATCCTTCCAGTGAACCAGTCACAAAGTTTACAGTACGAGCCACAATAGGATATAAAGTGGTGCTTCTCCGCTTCGTAGTTCAAAGCCACGCCTCCCAGCCAGAATCGATGGAGATTCCCTCCAGTCACAGACTCTAGACGCTGTTATCATCGCCTCGAAATATATAATCTTCCGTCTTGGGTGGTTACTTGAATGAGACGGTTTCATCACGAAATAAGAAGAGACATGTACTCTCAGGGTGGAAATTGAGGAACAAATCGCCACTAGGTTGCCATTATTTTCGTGCCAGCTTTCCTAGCCTATAATTTGGAATCACGTGAAGCGTTAGTTCTATCAGTAACAACACGACTGCTATTGGAACCATTGCCGGAATCTGGGCATACATGCCAGTCATAAGCAGTGTTCCGAGGAATACTACATGGAACGTCAATTGAACAATCGACATAGGAAGCTCCACTGCTCTCCTCGGTCTGATTCCACGTCGTATCATGGAAATCACAACGATGAAGGAGAAGAGAATTATCTGAGCGGCGACAATTAAGAGTCTGTCAATCTCGGTCGCAAATAGGTTGACAGCCAGCGTCAAGTAGAGCAGTAGAAAGGCGTATAGAACACCGTAGCATATTGGTGGCGAGACTAACTGCAGAAGCACATAACGCTGATTTCTCTTTCTTTCCACGAGGTATCTGGTGACCCTAGTATATGTTGAGTAAATAGCGACGACGAACATCCAACCATAGAAGTTGCCCGCTGGCACACCGAACCATCCATCGGTCAGCAGAATAGGCCATCGCCAGAAACCGAGACGAATCGCAACTGCGTCCATAGAAAGATCTATCAGAATGGCTTGAATTGAGTCAAAGAATGGTTTTACTCGTTCATCTAAGCCATATGCGTCCGATATCGTCATTGCAGAGTAGATTATTACTGCCCAACCGAGCCCTATGGCAAGCGGAGCCTGATCGAAGATTATCAGAAAGTCTCTCCCGTACAGATAGTAGCCGCCGCTCATGATAACGTTGAGTTCTTCGAGTAGGACGCCGAAGAAAACCGCCATGACGAGTTCAAGGAATCTCCGTTTACTGTGAACCACTTTGAGGGCATGCCATGAGCAGATCGCAAACATTGCCATGCTCATTATTTCCATTCCGACAAAACTAGCTTGCACGCGTAGTCTGCACCTCACCGCACTGCAACGACCGACGATTTCACGCGTGGGTCCTTTTCAACTGTAATCTCCCATCTCACTTAAAAAGCTTCAGCACCAGAAAGGAAGAGAACTAGCCCCCATTATGACAATCACATGATGATAAGGCAAGAGAAATCAGTCCGTGGCGTTATGCATGAACAACCAAAGACTTGAAAGCAAACCTGCTGATTCTCAAGGGCGAAGGCCACAGGGGGAACGATGTTGTCGGAAGAGAAGATGTAATTCAAACGGTCTTGAAGTTTCTAGAATAGTCATGGCTGCAAGGCTTTCCACTTCTAGGGAACTGTTTGCATTCCTGGCTTTGCCTTCCATTCTTTCGGGGCAACGAGGAAATGCGCCCAGTTGGTTTCTTCCTTATCGCTCGCTATTCCACTGCTTCGCCATTTCATCACCAACGTGAAGGACGAGGGTGTATCCTTCTCGTCCGGGGTCGTGAACTGGATCGTCTTGATATGTTTGACTGATTCGGCCCCAACCTCAAATACTCCCTTCTCTGCAATGACCATAGTTTTGGCGGGTCCCTCGGGCAAAGCAATTGGATGATAATATGGTGATGGTTGCCCCGTTGCGCCGAGCCCCGCTGCGTTTGGATCTGATACTATGACAATGCTCCGCTCCGCTTTGCACAACTCGAATTCCCATGAACCGGATGCACCATCAACATTATCGTTGACTATGAAAATCGCTATCTCTATCTTTGTGTCGGGCGGATAGACCGTTTTCTCGAGATCCGCTGCCAGTAGGAGCGGACGCTGGGCTTCGGCCAATGAGTAGTATGGTGCCTTGGGAATGCGGTTAACGTCTAGTAGCCCGGCACCTGCGTACCCCCACCAATCAACGAAGAAGTGCCACCTTATCCCCATGAACGGTTGGCCTCGCCTAACACGGAAAGCCTCGGTGTAGTACTTGGCTAGGAATGCAGCATATAGTTGCGTTGCGCGAATCCATGATTGCCTGTCAGCATAGCGGTTTGGCGCCCCAACGTAGGTTGATGTGGAACCGAAGAAACTGAGACGACCAGACCACTCAACTAGGTTCTCCTTGTCTGGCGGCCACCCAGTATCCCCCCATTGCTCCGCGGTGCATGCAACGGACCAGAAGCCGTATTCAGAGACGAAACCAGCTTCCTTATGTTTTCGACAGTTGTAGATTGGTCCTCCTCCAATCGAACCTTCGTAGATGTGAGTGTCTCCATTGATTCCTGAGGCCCGATGGATTGGGCGATTTGGATCAACACTTTTCAGGCGCTCCTCCAATAGCCGGTCAAGCACTTGGTTGTCTCTGTCATTTACTGGGTCGGGTGGCTTCTTGGGAAGGAAAAGTGATGCGGGCTCATTGTGGCAAGCCCAATAGACGACTGAAGGATGGTTATAGAGAAGGTATGCCATCTCAGCGATCTGCCAACAAGCTCTATTACGAAAACCCGGATTAGTTTCTTCGCAGGAATCATAAGACCACTGGAGAGCAAAGTCTTGAAATGCTAATATCCCAGCGTCGTCGGTAGCCTCGTAGCAGGCAGGGCACTGGATGTGAGCGTGCAATCCAACACTATTCAAGTTGGCGGCTTTCAGCAGCTTCATGTCCCGATCGTAGAAGGACTTGTCGACATCCGCGAAGTGTTGGCGAGGAATGTAGTTCGAGGCTTTTATGAAGACTGGTCGACCGTTGACATTGAAAATCCACGGATCACGGTTGAGCTGAACAGTTCTAATCCCAAATTGCTCTACTCGGGAATCAGACAGCATGTCGTCGCAGATTGCCTCAAGTCTAAACGAGTAGGTTACATGAGTCCCCAGTTTCTCGTGTGAACAAGGCCACCACAAAACGGGATCGGGAACACTCAAGTCGAAGTCTATTCTGTTCGACCCTGGAACAAGTTTACCGACGAGTGCTGCACATGAGTTGATGACTTCACTCCTTGCCATGTCACTATGTTGAGACGAAGGAGGACATAGCATGATATTGAAGGTAGCCTCAATATCGCTCTGCGTTCTGTTGGTTGCCACTAGTGCGGCATGGATTTGTCCTTTAGTGTCGATTGGGGTGACGAAGAGAGCATCAATCCTCACGGGTCCTGTGAATTTAAGAATGACAGGTTGTGTGATGCCGCCAGTTGTTAGGCTTTGCCCCCATTCGGAGGTCCACGCGGGTGAGGTGACTCCTGGTAGACCACCTGGTCTAGAATCGTGGTAGTTCATGGTTCCTTTGATGTACCTCTTGAAGTGAAAAAGAGGAAGTACCTTCGGATCTAGTTTCTCAAGTGGATCCTGAACCCTGACAGCGATAGTGTTCTTCTCTTTGAGTAGTTTTGTTACATCAAAAGAGAAGGGTGAAAAATATCCCTCGTGGTGTCCCAGGTGCTCCCCGTCTAACCAGACATCGGACAAGTAATCCACTCCCCGGAAAATGAGATCGGCATGTTCACCCCTTCCCGGTCGGAAAGTTCTCCGATACCATACGGGACCGTAGTAGCGCTGTAACTCACCGTCCAAGCCATAGTTATCAGGTACCTTAACTTGCGGCCAAGTTGAATCATCGAACGAAGGATCGGCCAGTTTCTCCCCCAAGAGGTTGTCTCTATAGGCGAGGCGCCTCCATAGGCCGCAAAGGTTGACTTCTCGGGTCGCAGATTCCTTGAACCCGACATTCTCATCTCTTATTGTTGCGGATATGAGTTGCTTCGCCAAGGAAATAAAGCGATAAATGGAGTTCTCGGAAACTTGTGCAGCTCCCGGAGGTCCTGATGAAGTCACCCGAACTTTAAACGGCATTTCATTCATCTCTATTCTCAGATAAATGATATCTTGGTCTTTTCTCTAAAGCTTTGACATTAAGCCCCGATCTCCGATTATGCAGCCCAATCCACGCCAAGACCCAATTTAAGAAAACGCGTTGGTTGGCAGCTGGGGTCACTTTGAGAACGCTCATCAAAGATAGAACTTTTATGTTTGTTAATGTAGCTAGTTACTAGATGAATTCTCACCGACATGATAGGAAACATAGGAGGAGAACAAGCGCAAATGGCGCAGGACTCTGAGAGTACGGCACGTAGAGTATTAAGCTCCATTGAAAACTCCTTCGAGAAGTTAAACAAGGATGTTGCTGAAGCACTTGCGAGAATAAATGAGGCGACCACAAGAATCTCTGCCCTGAACGAGATCCATATCAAGCTGGCAAAGACAATAATGATGATTCTGAATATCCCTCAAGAGAATGAGCTACCAACAGATCTTCTGCCCGCTCCGGTTGGAGCGATATCGTCGGCTGAGAGAGCACAATCGTTGGCCAGCGGCTTCCTAAGGCCAATAGTCAGAAGCCTGAGAAAACCGTGCGCAGAGATAGCCAAAGCCATAACAACTTCAAAAAAGGAAATATCAGGAGTAACAGGTGACTTCGACACATATGAAATGGAAGTTCTTGCAAGGGAATTGAACAAGAAACCTGACAGAGTTCTTGACCTCGACGAGCAAGAATCGTATAAGCAGAAGGTTAAGACTTGGACTGAACAGCTGAGGGAAAAGCTTGAGGAACCCTAGCTTCATGCGAAACTGATTGCAGCGAAAGGAAGTGTTGCCGTGATAATGGCAGCTAATTCGGAAGAAGACACCTTGAGGACACTTAATTCCATCAAGAAATCAATAGCAACGCTAAACAAGAGTCTCTCAGCGTCGTTGAGGAGATTGGAACAGGCGATCTTCCAGATTTCGGCTCTTGGCGAGGTTCACATCAAACTGGCAAAGACTCTTATGGATGTTTTAGGCATTCCTGAAGAAACCAGACCCACACTGGATTTCCCCCCCGCCCCAATAGAGCCAGTTGAATCAGCTGAGAAAGCAGAGTCGATCATAAGCGGCTTGCTTCGCGGTATTGTTATGAGTCTCACAAAACCTTGTGGAGAGATAGCAAAAGCTATCGCCGCATCCAAGCAAGAGATAAACAAGATGGTCGGAAACTTTGACACTTACGAGATGGAAATCCTCGCAAGAGAGTTGAGAAAGTGGCCCGAGAGAGTTCTTGATCCGAATGAGCAAGTCGCTTACAGGGAGAAGATTAGGAAATGGCATAAACAACTTGTGGAGGCATTCCAAAAAGCCTGAATAGATCCTAATCTTCGAATTGTCGCAGAGCGTGAACCCTCAATGTCTTCCCCAGAGAAGAAAGGAGTAAATCCGCACCTCTCAGTGTTGGCCCTTGTTTCTTTCGTATCTGCGTTCTTAGTCGCCAGAACATTCACAACTTTCTTTCCTAACACCGTGTTGGTAGGCGACGGTCTTCACATTCATCATTTTTGGTTTGGCTTGGCTATGCTTGCGATTGGAGGCTGGTTAGGAATCAGCTATGAAAAGGAACGCATCGACCGGTTAGCCGCGATTCTTTTCGGTGCCGGAGGCGGCCTAATTGGAGACGAGGTCGGACTCTTACTTACATTCGGGAATTATTGGACAGGAATCACGTACACCGTAGTAATCTCATTCTTAGCTTTCGCGGTTGTAATGATCTTGCTTACCAGGTACTGGAAGACTATCACTTCAGAATTCTCGCCATTCCTAAGAGGTCATCGGATTCTTTATTTCAGTATATTCCTTGGAGGAGTCTCTGCCGCGTTTATTATGGAAACCGATGATGTCGGAGTCATCGCTGTTTCAAGTGTGCTAACGATAACTGCTTGCCTGATTGTTCTTGCATACTTCATTCAGAGAAGCAGGCTGAGGCACTCGGAGAAAAAGTAGCGTGTTGCGTTAGGTGAATTTGACATCAAGGTCTTCCTTAATAGTCTCAAGCACACTGTGCGATATGACTTTCACAACACTCTCCATGGATCCAATCTGTTCTATGAGTCTTGGTGTCTCTGCCTTGTCGTGATGCCTTGCCATTGCTGCAGTCCCGAACCCTTTGGTGACATGGCGAACGTAACAGAGGTCTTTTCAACCCGACAGTAAGCATCAGACCTCCTTGATTTGCTGGATTGGTAAGCATCTCATTGGCTACATAGTCATAGAGTAGGGGAAAAAGGCCGGGTTTGCATCTCAGTCAAAGTTTGACGTATTTGCCATTATCCATAATAGGAAAGGAAGATCATTGTCGAACGTAACCCAATTGATGTGGGGTCGCTTTCAACAGGGAAATTGAGAATGCGTTATCGAAGTGTTGGAGAATGGGAATCAGAACCGAGAAAAAGGGTGCTGTGACGACAATAGTTATAGACAATCCTGAAGTGAAAAATGCCGTGGACGGACCTACCGCAAAGGCTTTGGCAGACGCTTTTAGGGAATTTGAGCAAGATAAAGAGGCGCGTGTTGCTGTCCTTTGGGGGGCGCATGGCTGTTTTTGCGCCGGGGCAAACTTGAAGGCTATCGCCGAGGGTTATGCCAACCGGATTGCAGGGACCGGAGATGCACCGATGGGACCTAGTCGAATGTTGTTGTCCAAGCCAGTAATCGCTGCGGTTGCGGGGTATGCGGTCGCGGGAGGACTTGAACTCGCGCTTTGGTGTGATCTTCGTGTGGTTGAGCGTGATGCTATATTCGGAGTTTTCTGTCGTAGGTTTGGCGTTCCGTTGATGGACGGTGGCACAGTGAGGCTACCTAGGCTCATTGGGTTGAGTAGGGCGCTCGACATGATTCTCACTGGTCGACCTGTGGGTGCAGAAGAGGCTTTGGCTATGGGTTTGGCGAATCGTGTTGTTGACGTCGGTGCTTCTCGACCTGAGGCTGAAAAACTTGCGCAAGAGATTGCAGCGTTTCCACAGACTTGCATGAAGGAGGATAGGTTGTCTGCATATGAGCAGTCTGGGTTGAGCTTGAAGGACGCGATGGATAGAGAGTTCAAGCATGGGTTGAAGACTCTCGAGAGCGGCGAAACTTTTGAAGGTGGTGCGCGCTTCACGAAAGGTAAGGGACGGCATGGTAAATTCTGATTCATGGTACTCCTAAGTGCGCTTGAGCGTCATGGCTCTACCCGAAACTCTATAATCTCTCACAACATTTTCTAGACTCACCAACACATTTTAAAATTAGTTAGATAATATGATGAATCAAGATCAGGATCCCTCGATGTTTTGAGAGAAGGAAACTTATGATGGGAGGAATCACAATTTGGTGAAACTCAAAGAAACAGTTAAGAAATATATGAAGAGCAAACCGGTGTTTGTTAGTCCCACCGCAACATTGGCACAGGTCGCCAAGAACATGGCTGAGAAAGACACTGACATAGCAATAGTGAAGTCAGGAAAAGACTACGTCGGGGTCATCACGGACGCAGATATCTTCATGGCAATGAAGAGCTATGTTTTCAAGGACGTACTTGAGAACCTTCCAGAAGATGCAAGCAAGGTCAAAGTAGAGCAAATAATGCATGGAACGGTCTCGAAGGACTTCATGAGCATGTGCCAGCTAACAGGATTGAGACCTTGCCTAATGTTGGGCGAAGAAGAAACAGTGGAGAACGCGATCAAAACTATGGGTGCAGCCGGATCTCATCACCTTATCATCATTGGGGTCGATGGATCCGTGACTGGAACACTATCAGCACATGACTTGCTAAAGAGCTTCGCAGAATGAGAACATGAGACTGTCTCAGTCAGAGACATTATTGTTCAAGCTCTGTCGCTCGGGTCTCCCCACCATTTTTCTAACTGTTCCGAACCTAGGATCTTGCTCTAATTCATTCGAGCTCTCCAAACGATTCTCCGATTAACTTTCCTTTTTTAGGTTGATTAGATGACTATTGTCGAGAGGAAGACGGTGGTAACTTCTAGAGGAGCGTTACGAGGATACGTGGAGTACACATTAGAACCCACTGTGGGTTGCTGAAAGAACCTCTCAATCACCGCTTTTCAATGAGTCCATACGGAAAGTAATGACCGCCAAGTTGTCAGTGACATCAGTATGAGGGACCACTTTCAATACACTCTTAGCAAATTGACTCATGAGGGGTCCTAGGTAGATTGACCACTTCTTCCCAAGATGGTGATGAAAGGTCATCACATAATTTCCCTCTTTGTAATCGACCTCTATCACAAATTGCCCACTATACTTCCCAAAGAGGGAAATCATTTGTAGGAATGTCTCCAAGTTCAACTTCTTGAACCAGAACATTGTGACCGCCTCTGGCATAGTACTACCCAGAGTGGTCGCGATATTCTCAAGTTTCTTATCATCCACTTCTTCAAGAATAGATTGAAAACTTTCAGCTGAGATGGAGACGAATCCAAATCTCTCAGTGCCTGTCCCATTCCGCATGCTTCTTTATTATTCTGTTGATGAGAGCACTCACGCTGATGCCATTTGCCTCCGCATCTTCTTGAAGAACATCATCAAGCTCTTTCGTGAGGCGAATCGTCCTCAAAATCGTCTTCCTTCTTTTGGCGCTCACTCAGATCAGCTCCTGAGGTACCACAAAGTACTACAATAATAATCACTGCAAACGTCCCAGATATATCTTCACTTTCCACTGTGGTGTTCCCATTTAGAAAGGTAGGAAACTGAATGACAGCTAGCTTTGGACATCCTTAGTAATGACCTGCGAGGTCCTGATGTATATGTCAACATATCGCGGATCTGGGTGCAGTGAATTCGATCGACTCCTCGGCGGAGGAATGTCACCTGAATCGCCCGATCTACTTGAGTACGAACCTGGCGTGGGGTACATGGTTTTCATCGCCAACTATTTGAATGAAGGTCTACGTGCGGGGGACCTGGTTCCTATTGTAACGAGTGACTTATCGTACTCTAAGCTACTCAGCGAACTCAGCAATCTGGGTGTCAATGTTCGAGGGGCGCTTGAGAGAGAACAGTTGATCATACTTGATGTCTCTGGTATGGAACGATTTTCAAAACCCACGCCAAAGAGTATTTCCGTTTCCAGTGAGCCTAGAAGTGTCCACAAGGTGATAGCGGAAATCGGAGATCTTGTTCGGGACGCAGAGGAGAAGTTGGAGGACAGCAAGTTCAGTTATGCAAGGTGCGCTTTGCTATCTTTGACTTCATTGCTACTAAATCATATTGGTCAACCTCCGTACAAGATCACCCATAATGTCGTGTCTTCAGTACTCAGACCAAGATTCATGTTTATGACAGCAGTGGGCCGTGATGTCCTCAGAAGAAACGAATTGGCTGCGGTTGAAAATCTGTTTTCAGGAATAATTGAGCTAAAGATGATCAGAGGAAAAGATGGGAGACATGAGAAGCGCATGCGAGTAAGCTCCTCTCCTGTTTCGGGCTTTTTCCCACACGAGGTATCGTACGAAGTCATTAAGAACATAGTTGTCATGTCGCCACCAGTGTGTGATATCACATCGCTGCTAACGTCAGAATTTTCTGCTGAAAAAGGTGGGACAGTCCAACTATCGGATTCGCCCCGAATTCTACTAAATACGCATGAACTGTCACATTTTATTAAGTATCTTACTAACGCAACTGGGTACGAAAGCATGTCAAGAATCTTATACCAGTGTGCTAAGGAAACCGTAAAGCCAATGATCGAGAAACTATTATCCGTAACTCGTGTCAATCCGAGGTTTGTTGATGGTGCAGCATATCAAGATCTCGTTAGGACTTCGATTGCATTGATGTCAACTAGGGGTTTCGGCGCGCCAGAGAGCGTACAGTTTGATCCGTCCTCGAATGAGTTCAGGGTCAAGGTCAGGAAATCAGCCATTTGTCTTTACTTCAAAGATCACGGTAAACCGATGAATTTCGTAGTAGCTGGAGCATTGGCGGGTATGGCTGAAGTGATAAGAAATGAACCATTCGACTACATTGAAGAGAGGTGTATAGCGAAAGGCGACGACTGCTGTGAATATGTAGTCCGGAGATCCAAGAAGCAGACTAACAGAACGCAGAGTGCCTATTGATATTAGTTGAGAGTGTTGACAGATAGCACTTTCACTGGAATCATGCTCCCATCAGAGAGATCTTCAAAAAAGGGGAGACAGAGAGTGTTGGATTATGCTGTCTGTCTTTTCCTAGCGATCGCAACTAGCGCGACTATCGCCACTATTGCCACTAATGCGATTAGGGGGATTACCAGTGAGGCAGGCAACCCACCTTGTTCGCTCACGGCTTCCAAGACAATTGTATGGTCTGAGAAATGTCCAATGTAGAGCACTATTTGGTAGGCTCCATCATCGGCTGCAACAGAGTACTTGTTCTCCGTTCCTGTTGCCGTGAAGACCTCACCAAGGTTCATTGTCTGCTGTAGTCGCACGCCATCGATCGTCAAACCGATCTCTGCAGCGGTTCGAGCATTGAGAGTTCCATTGTCAACGCTGATGATGACTATCTTTCCCGTGCTGAATTCCGCGCTCACCTGCAGTTGTATTCTGTTCTGCACCGCTTCCTGTACTCTGAGGGTCAGTCTTTCTTGATAACCTGTGAAATCCTGTTCTACGGTTCCATTGTACAAGACCATAGAACACTCACAAGCAAGCTCCCCAGAGGAGATCGCCTGCTGAACCTGTGACTGACTCACTTGCGCGTACAGACCGATATCCGGTTGGAACCTGGCTACCGCTTTTGCCCAAGGTTGAAGGACGACACTGATAGTAGATCCGTCAATGGTTGCAGTTCCGTTCTCGACTAGTAGTAGTGCATGCTGTCCATTTCCGTCGATGGCTACATTACTCGTACCACTTATCACTGATGCAACGAACCCGCTGGCAAGAGTATAGTTTACCGTGTTTCCCTGACCTTGAGTCCTGTAGAGTAGGATGGCAGGTGGGTTATTGTGCGCCATGATGAGCATCTTGCTACCGTTTAGCATAAACATCGCGCCGTCAGTTCGACCAGTCCCTGAACTTGTGAAAGATAGAGGCTGGACCATCGTGAACAGAAGTATGCTACCTGTGTCCCGCTTTATCGTGTAGTCGGTTACTGTTCCCGTTGCCTCGTCGACTATGAACGTAAGGAATCGTCCCGAGACATTGCCTAAACTGTGGTCGTATGAGAATATTCCGAACATGTTACGTTGCTGCGCATTCGCTAGGGCGTTGTCTCGATTCATGTTTCCAGTCGATGGGTTGCTGGGCGGCGATTGTGTTGTCAACGGACTTGCTGTCGCTGAGGCTGTCACTATTGTCAATGCTAGTGGCATCATGAAAGCCGCAATAATGGCAATCGCAAAGATTCTTTTCACGTTCACTCGCTCCTTTTCTTTTTTATAGGTTTTTCTTGCAGCTCAATTAGCAGGGGTTGTTATAAGGCATTTATGGAACATTTATCAAATAATAGAACATCTATCTAAATGTTAGAGACTTGTACCAAAAGGTTAGAGACTTGTTCCAAAACCAATAACTATCCCAAAAAGGGTAGTTGGATCGACTTGTAACCTTGAAGCAGACAGAAGGCTGTTCTCAGAGACGGAAGTGATAGAGAGGCAATCATGGTGAAGACGAGGACGTTCATCGCGGTTAGCATCTTCTTACTGATGATTACCTTGTCCGGACTGATCAGTCTGGGGAATGCTGCTGGCGGTTCATCACAGCGGAGTCTGACTCCGACATATTCTGAGAATTCTGATCAGGTCGTGTTTCAGACGGGAATACTTGTAGCAGTGATTAACAAGAACGTACCCACTATCACCTTTTATTATCAGCCAGATGGTGGAAACGTTGGGAAGTTTAAGTTGACGTACAATAGTATCATAGCTTATAATGATACAGGGAATGGAATCTTTGATGAAGACGAAACCGTCTACCAGAGTACTCTCTCTTCAGGAGCATGGGTTGCAAGTCCGGTGATGGGTCTTGAGGATGAGGGACATGGGAGGTACCTAGTATTCTCGATGAATTCATCCATCACCATGACTCCGACAGGCTCAAGACAGGGGAGTGGAAACCATGGAGGCGGACCCTCTTCACCCATAACTAATTGGGCTACGATGACGCTAACCTTCATGCTAGCAAATCGGTCTTACACTCAAGCAGTTTCAAACCAATTGGCCTACAACGTGTCTGGGAACACTGAGCTCAAGATAGGTATCAGACTAGTTATCAGCAAGGGTCTTGCAGCAAAGAACATGACCCTAGAGCAGTATTTATACGAGAATGAAGATCTGACTGGAGACCACGTTTTCCGTTTGCATGAATCAACTGGGGTCACGTCAAGGAACAGTAGGAACCGGGAGTCTGGACCGCACGGGCTAGTCATGCATCGATTCAACTATGCTACTCAGATTGAACAGCGGATAGCGTTTGCGTCCAGTGAGGAGGTTGAAGAAGGATACTATTCCTGGATAGCGCCTGTGAACTTTACTCGTAGCGGTGGATCCATCTCACTCGTCAATCTTACAACATCGTATGCCATATCGGGCTCTGAGATGAGGCTCTACTACTCTCTTCCGTACTCTGTTGACTACCAGAGCATTTACTTTGATCCCGTGATTGGGATAATTGAGTCAGGATTCCTTGCAGCAATAGCGGATTTCGTGGCGGAACACTCCAACTCTCTGATAACTGGGTTAATGATTGGAGGTGTAATAGTTGTCGGTGTCCTGTATCTTGTCTCTAGAAAAGAGTCTGGTAAAGAGGAGGATGTGACTGACTTAGTTCGTAACCCCTACTATGCTGGGAAACATCTGAATCTCTTAGTCAATCAGTAAGTCATCAGCCTTACTCTGGGCTCAGTCTGTTATCCTAGTTTTTCGAGCCAGGTTCTGGTGAAAGCGTCGACTATCTTGTCTAGGAAGCTCCTTCTGTATCTTATTATCAGGTTCATTGTTCTTGTTTCATCCGTAAGAGTGAATTCACTCTCTCTTCCAAGTCTGACTTGTTTTACAACTCCCCTTTCAGCCATTCGTTTCAGATGGTATGATAGAGTTGCACCCGAAACCCTGAACTTGGATAATATGTCGCGATGTTTGGCAGCCGGGTTCTGTAACAGATATATGATGATTCCTCTTGGTATTTCCTGTCTTAGAAAGGATAGTACACTTTTCTCGTCTTCGCCTAGTTCTCTTTCATAGGGGTAATATCGCGTGTAGTATGTGTTTGGTTTCGAAACTATAAGTCCGTTCTTTTCTAGGTACTTCAGATGATAGTCCAGCATCCCGATTGGCATGTTGAGCTGTCTTTGAAGTTCTCTAAAGTGTAGTCCCGGGTTTAATGAGAGGAGCTCATATATCCGCCTCCTGTTCTTCAGCTCCAGGGCTTCAACTGTCATCTTTGACTTATCTCCTGTATGTGCCAACGAACATTAGGACTACAATCGCTAAATCGATCAAAACGAAGAATGTTGTTGAGATCATTGCCCTTATTTCAATGAAAAAGATCCCCAACGTTAAGACAACACTTTCAATCAAAAACAGCGTAAACATCAAGCTCGCTAGGAGAATTCTCTTTCCCCTTGTTCTTCTATAGCTTAACACTGAGATCACAAGCATTACCGTCGTCAGAACAAGTAAGCAGGAGATTAGGATGTCTTCCAAAATCAATTGGAAATCACCTACCATCATTATGTTGAATTCCTTTATTGCCATTCCCTTATTATTATTGTCGTGATGACAAAAAACAAGAGTGGGTTAGGAGTTATGGCTACAGTTCCAGTGCCATTCTTATCTCGTCGATGTATTCTCCGTCGTTGAAGAGTCCTTTGGGTATTCTCCCGACTTCTCTGAATCCAACTTTCTCATAAACATGTCTAGCACGTCCATTGTCTGCGAACATGTCGAGGATGAGTATCTTTAAACCCATTTTCCTTGACTGGTCGATCAGGACCCTCATCATTTCTGTTCCGATTCCAATGTCTCTATAGCCATCTCTAATTGCAATCCCCAGTACTCCGAGATGAGATTGGCGTCTTGCGCTGGGCTTGCTGACATGGGAATTTCCTACCAACTTTCCATCAACTTCAGCAGCAACGTATATCTTCTCGCCTTTTTCTAACTCTGAAAGGGCCCGTGCTAGCCAGTCAACCTCTTGTTCCCTGGTCTGCTTCTGATCCAGCATGATTTCAGCTCCTTCCTCAACCAAAGAGTTTGCGAATTCCATGGCGTCATCTAGATCGTCCCATCTGAGGGCCCTTAGGATAACTTTCCGTCCATCTTTCGCCTTGAAGACGCGGTATACGTTCCCTGCTTTCATTCCCTCTGGCACCAAGTTTCCTTAGTGAGCTGATAGGAATAGTTAAAGGAGTAGCGCTTTAGTTGTATTTAACGGTGGTGGGCAGATCGCGTTGTCCTCAGTCTTGAAGCAACGCTATCAGACGAGGGGAAAAGATGAACGAACTCCTTGAGAGATTAACCGGTGGCAACTTAGCCTCAGAGGGCAGGACTAATGAAGTCGCGGAAGATGTGATTAGGGATCCGTCGCTACTTCCGAAGTTGGTTGAGTGGCTAAGTGAATCTGATGATTTGATACGCGCAAGGACAGCCCATGCTTTTGAGAGAATCTCCCGCACAAGTCCAGACTTGTTGCATCCGCTTGCGTCCCAATTCATCAAACTGGCTTTAACAGAAAAGGTTCCGATGGTCAAATGGCATCTTGCCATAACATTTGGAAATGCAAAGTTCCCCGAAAAAGAATCTGATATAGTCCTTGTTGCTTTCTTCCATCTCCTAGAAGATGAGAGTGTTTTTGTGAAAAGCTGGGCGATGGTCAGTCTCGTTTTCTGGGGTAGAAGGATCAGAAGCAAGAGAAGAGAAATTGCAGCTAGGATCAAGGCTTTCCAAGATGACAGGAGTACTGCAATTAGAACAAGAGTTGCAGAGGCATTGCGTGTCCTAGAGAACGATAATGAACCGATCCCTTCCGGTTGGATCAAAACAGGAAACCCTAAGAGGCTTTGATACGGAGGGAACAGCACCTGGAGGTCAATCTATGGGGTTCTTTAATGTTTCTCGAGTTGCGCCATCTTCCTGACTAAGACGGCTAAGACATCTTTTACTTCCTTTATTTCTCGTTTGGTTGAGTCTACTTCAAGTTTCAGTCTCAGCAGTTCGTCGGCGACTCCTGACTGGATGTCTCCTTTTTTCTTGCCGCTTCTTGCTATCATGATGCTTTCTCTGATTATTGTGATCATGTCATCGCGAGCAGTTGGGTTCATTGCTGAGAAACCGTAGGTTGGCACATTGAGCATGCGTTCTATTAGGGCCGGGTTTCCTGATGTGCTTTGATCTTGCTTATTGGCGATGGCGAATATAGCTGCTCCTTTTGCAGCGCTTTGTATTCTGCTAACTAGGGATTTTGATTTTGCGGCGTTTTCTATTGTTGAGTCCGAGACCACGAAGACTACCCCAGCGCCTCTGATGAGTTGCTCCCAACCTTTTCCTTCGAGGCCACCACCGGGCATGTCCCATATTAAGGTCTCAAACTTGTCCAGTGTTACCCTCTTGATTGTCGCTATCGTGGATGCCTCGTATTTGCGTGGCAGATCCTCCTTGGTGAGTATTCTAGCAATTGTTGTTTTCCCCACTTTGGGTTCGCCGATAAGCACTATTTTGACTCTTGCTTCTTCGTGAATTATCTTTTCGAGTTCGGGGTCAAATTTCTTGAACCTGTCTGTGTCGCCACCTTTGAATGTCTTCATCTCTTCACCGAAAAGCCAGAGGAATTGGCTCGCGATTTTCCTGATGTCTTCTCTCACAAATTGATCGTCGTCGTCGCGATCGACGTAGAAGATTATCATTGTGTCTTCGAATGCTCCGTAGACAAACTTGAGGTTCTTCATTACAATTGAGTCCATTTCCCCGCTTCCTAGCTCCGATGAGAACTTTGATACGGCTACGAGGAAGCCAGAGATTAGAACCTCGTCAAGTTTCTCCTCGCTGAAAGCTTTGTGGAAAAGTATGGCTCCATCGCTTCTCCGTAAGATGTAAGCTCCCCGGATCATAGAGGAGTATTCCTCCTTTCTCTAGCTCCATTCTTTTTCTCAGACCCTTGGTTTTATGGCGCTCCTACGGCGAGGCTTAACTCTTAGCTATTTTAGCAGCAAAGGGTTATAATAGCCCTTTGATATTGTCTTGGAGTACAGTGTTCAGCTTCAAGCGGTTCCTTTCTCGGGAATCTTGTTGACACCGAACTTCTTTAGTTCTGCCAACATGGCCTTGTTGAGTCCTCTTTCAACGTCGTCCAGTACAGCCTTTTTGGATTTCGTTTTCTCTATGATTGACTGGGCTTGTTCTCTGGCTCGTTTCAAGATATCTTTGCTCCCGTTTTCAATCCATTTATCTCTATTTGCTCTATCGATGATCTCGCTCGGGAAATAGTGTTCCTTCCTGAACCATTTAAGTGTATGTGGGCAAGTTATGAAACTACCTTTCTTTCCTCTGCTCTTGAGTTCCTCTATCGCCATGGTTTCACTGTCAACATCGAAGCCTCTTGCTAGGCGTAGAGCGTTACCGCATATCTCGTTATCTATTACAAGTTTCTCAATTGACTGGCAGTTCTCAAACTCAAGCATGCCTGGGCCCGACACGATATTTATCCCAGCCAGCGCTCCCATCACGGCGCCGATTCCGCTTTCGAGCCCTGCTTGTGCGTCAACAACTTTCGAATCTGACATTCCGAGATATGAGTGAGTCGGCAAGCCCAGCCACTTTCCGACCTGCGAATATGCTACGTCGATTAGCATTGTTTCAGGTGCGCCCATAGGAGTTGTCCCATAATGCATGTCGAAAGCACTTGGCGAGCCACCGTAAACTACTGGAGCACCGCGTTGAACCGCTTGCGCAAGAACTGTTCCGCTCAGGGTTTCAGCTGTGTGTTGCACTAGGGAACCTGCGATAGTCACTGGTCCGGTTGCACCCATTAGAGGCATGGAGATAAGCTCAACAGGTAGTCGGAACTGTGCGCAGTCGATTAGGCTTTCTGCAGTTATCTCGCTAAACAATAGGGGTGGGGAAGGACAACAATCGAATATGGCGGTGGGGCGCTCTGCAAGTTTTTTGTCTCCTCCAACAACTAGGGAAAGCATGTTCTTCATCGCATTTGTTCCGTCGAGTGTGAAGGTGCCTGTAATTATTGGTTTCGCTGAGTACTTCAGGACCAGGTACAACCTATACCGATCTGAGACTTCCTGCGGAACATCACTACAAACAAGTGCAGTGCTCTGGGCATGTATATTGGGTAGTTCTTCAGCCACCTTAATAAATTCAACAAAGTCCTTAGAGACAGGCCTCCTAGAGTTAGTCGACTTGTTGTCCAGAAAGTTTAGTGAGGCTGATCCCGGATTGAAGTATACATTGTCTCCCCCAACATGGAGTTCGCTTTTCCCGTCACGAGAATACAGGTTGAATGATTTTGGGCAACTCTGCAGACTCTTCCAGACAAGATCCTTAGGGAACTTGACCGCCCCGCTGGTTTTGTCAACTTCTGCGCCGGCCTCTGCAAGGGTATTGAGAGCCCTCGCGCTCTTGAATATGATTCCTGTTGACGATAAGACGCCAAGCGCTGCCTCATAGATTTCCTCGATAGCATCACGAGAAAGAATATTTATTGAAGTTCTAAAATTCGTCATTCTGTTTCCTCCAAAAGACTACCCAACGGTTCATCAAGATGAGTAGCGTAGGTTGGAATTGAAAAAGTGTTCTCTCACATATTTATAGGTTTGCTGGTCGATTGACCTCGATACTCCTATTCTTCCTCTCTCTACTCCTTAGTAAGTCGAGAACTCATAGAATAGTCAGTAATTCTAGTTGACGCGGAGAGGAAACAATAGTTGTGGGAAGCGGGTTGAAGCATTCTTTTGTACTTCAATGGATTCTTCTTCTCAAGAAACCGTCGATTCCCCTCTTTCTTATCTTCCTAATATTCCTCAAATGGGTGTCATCATAAAGGGGTTTGAGGAAGTCCAAGCGCGAGCAGAGCCCAAAGTCTCTGCATTCCCAACAACCTTGGAACTTCTTGTCTCTACAACAATTTCTGATCCTACATGACGCGGGTCCCCCTCCAACACGACACGCCCTTTTGCATCTTAGTTTGACAAGTGCCCCCAAGACTTGGTAGCACTGTTCAAAATTCTTGAATTCCTTAAAGTCACCCGATAATGCTTGTGAGACTTGGTCGAGTTTTTCCTCTTTGAGTTTCGCCCTCAACTCTTTGGCTAGATTGGCAATCTCCCCCTTGTAGTTGAAACAATCTCCACAATAGAGCCCACAATAAGCGATCAGAGACTTCTCATTCATCCAGATCAGCCTCCTTTCCTTGACTAATTGGGATACGTTACTCGCTTTAATTGTTTTGCTTCATAAACCCAATAATCCATGGTTCCCTTAGGGCGAAGCGGAATCAAACTGATTAAAGCCGAGCAGTGAGGTTGGACTCTCGATCACATACCGGTTAGATCCAAAGAGCGTAGTTCTCTTTCCATCAATGTTAAGTGTCAAGTGACAATATAGTAGTTTGATGATGCAGCGACTTCATGAGGTCTGAATGGAGAGAGGGTGGACTGTGGACAGCAACATCCTTGGTTCAGGAAGGAATCATGGGATTCTAAGGGGGGTATTCATAGCTAGATTTGACCAAGTACTTGGCGCGATCCCGTTTCTAATGTATCCTCACGGTTTTATCACCGAGGAACAGGCAAGGGACGCAGCTCTCGAGGCAATGCTGCTTTTCATGTTTGGGAATGAAGAGAGAACTGCTTCAATCATGGGTTTTGAGCACCTTGACTTCATCGGCTACTCGTTGCTCGACTTTGACCCTGTTCTAGGTAACTATGTTCTGCTTGCGCTATTCGATCCGAGCGCGCCGAAATTCCTCTGGCAGGCATACAACACGATCAAGTACTTTCTCGTAAATGTGAGCAAAGCTGTCCAAGAGCGACTGTCAGTGGAGGACGCGCTCAAGAAGTTCTGTGACGAAGTCAACGCTTCATGGATGAACCTGCAGGTGCCGAAGGCTCCCCCGATGGAAGAAGACCGAGCAGGAAAAATCAAGTCTCAACATGAGTCTCTGGCATATTCGATCTCCTTGCTCATCCAATCCATGATAGCTGAAGCAGTGAACCAGCGACTCGGAGACGTCAAAGAGTCGCTCTGGAATACAATTGAGAGAGTTGCGGAGACATTCGTGGAAGTCTCTGACACTTACTTTGGAGAAGAGTTCACCAAAACCAAAATCTTGCCAAATCTGTTGAGAGCAAAGGAAGGAATTTGACGGAAGGGCGATCTTAAGCGGAAAGTAGTAGAGTTGAGGAAAAATGGAACCTAAGGAATGCAGTAGTTTGCCTGGTTCTGCGACGAACCCTCTACGTTGTGTGCTAATAACCCGCTACGAGTACCTCTATGGACCGGTTCCGATCTCTTTCTTTCCTCTAGACTCATTTGGCGAGGACCAGAAGAACAAGATTGCACTCAAAGCGATGATATTGCTAGCAAGGGAGTCCACACACGGAA
>Ga0315309_1000707_pt1 | contig 20309 bp, 18 predicted proteins | sample TDP4_MG_FD_203080 | JGI IMG/M metagenome (GOLD analysis project Ga0315309, IMG submission 203080) | Freshwater sediment microbial communities from Lake Towuti, South Sulawesi, Indonesia - TDP4 | ecosystem: Environmental > Aquatic > Freshwater > Lake > Sediment | place: Indonesia: South Sulawesi... | reverse complement strand
CCGTGGGTGGCTGGGGCGTAAAGGTTGGTGTGGACGGAGGAGACGTCGGCGTATCGGTCGGCGTCGGTGTGGCAGTGGACGTGCAAGTCGGCGTCCAGGTCGGTGTATTGGTCACCGTTGGCGTAGGAGTTGGTGTAGGGGTTGCGATGTAATCCAGCATAGCACGATCACTGCTCCCGAGCGCATCGGCTAACTGAACCAGATTGCGGATGTCAACCAGACCAGCCCCAATGCTGATGTAACGGTTCGCCAAATCTGCCACTGCCTGACCGACGTCATCCTCTTCAAGTTTGGCCAAGCGAGCCTCTGCTTTCCCCAGATCGCCGTCAAGAGCATAGGCTGCACTGACCATAACCACGTAATCGTCCTTGTGTTCCGGCCTTAAATCAACGGGGTCAGTGTCGGTATATTGTACCGGCCAAATCGCCCAGCCTACCAGCGCGCCGAAAAGCAGGCCGACCACGGTTCCCGCCAGCAATGCTATGAATAGGATCTTGTGATCGTAGTCACTCATCACCAACCCCGACTTCAGGAACGAGACGGGCTATCCTCCCCTCTTTTCTCAAAAAGAGCCCTACAAGGGTCAGCAGGGCTTGGGGCCCTGCTGTCAATGCCGTCAATGGAGCCCGAGCGTCTCCCTCAAGCAAGGATAATAGCCCAGTGCGTACTGCCAGATACCTGTGGTGCCGAAGGTGGGAGTCGAACCCACATGAGGTTGACCCTCAACGGTTTTTGAGACCGTCGCGTCTGCCATTCCGCCACTTCGGCTTATTAAAAGTATAAACCAAAACAGGCATTTAGTCAAATCAGTGAATTCACCTTCCCGGAAGCTCCAAGAGACCAGCGTGTGCAAAAATTCGGCCAATTTCGCCACCACCACCTGCAAAACAGTCCATTTTACCGGGAAGGTAGCCTTGAAAGGTTACCCTACTTCTTCTCTAAGGAGATGAAAGCGTCCAGGTCTCGCCAGATGATCTCCAGTTCATTTATGGCCACAAAAGGGCGTTCCTCGATAGCCGTATCGGCCGCGTCCAGCCGTTCCTGGATAGCGATCAGGGTTTCGGCTTCGGGCTCGGGACTGAGGACGATGACGCGTTCCAAGTTGGCACGGGCCAAGGCCAATGTCTGGCGGGCATTGCCAGCGTTGTCTTCCAATAGATGCAGGCGGGCTTTGAGGATCTCTCCCCAGGCTTGCAGCAGGACGAGCCGCCGCTCAAAGGCGGCGGCCACCCGGTTGGGATCGGCTACCTCGCCCCGCAGGGTGTCCAACCCGCCGTAGAGGGCCTCGACATCGCCTCCAAGCCGTCCAGTCGTCTTCTCAGTGCTGTCCAGGGTGGTTTGTAACTCGTTCAGCGTTTTCTCTTGGGCGATCAGGACCTCATCCATCCGTTTCACGTCTGCTTCCAGGGCGGCGATGCGTTCCTTCTGAGTCGCCAGGTCACTCTCCAGGGCAGAGATTCGTTGACCTTGCCCGGTCAGTGCGCTGTTCCAGTCGGTGCGGGTGTTTTCAAGATCTCGCTGGAGCATCTCGACCCGCGCTGCGCTTTCCTGCACTGGGACGACGAGTCGCCAATAGACCCAGGGCACGCCGTAGTAGACCCCCACCCCGATGAAGATGGCGATAACGACGACAAAGATGAGGCGCAGTAGCACGGCCAATAAACGGGCAATGGCCTGCCCAAGACGGTTCCAGAAACCAGGTTGTTGTGTTTTCACATCCATAGCCATAGATAATCCCTCCTCACTTGCCAGGTGTAGGTGTCGCACGCGGCGTGTAGGTTGGCCGGGGCGTGGCCGTTGGTGTGGCCGTCGGCCCTTCGACTCCGCTCGGGACAGGCGTGGGCGTAGGCGGTGGACCCTGGAACTTGAAGAGCAGGTCCCGCAGGCCATCCAGGAAGGCGTTGAAGCGGTCGGCCGCTGCCCGTACCGTAGCAATGTCCTCGCCCAATGCATCAGCCCGTGCATTCAGAGCTGTGATGTCCGTCTGAGCCTTAGCCAGGCCGCTGTCCAGGTCATTGACATCTCGCTCCACATTGTCCAGCCGGCCGGTCAAACCCTCCAGGGCATCCAATCGTCCGCGCAGCCCGTACAGGTCGGTCTGGAGAGTCTCGGCTTCGCGGTCCAGCCGATCGGCTTCGGCGCGGAGTTCCATGACAGCCGCCCCCTGATTGAGGTCTAAAGTACCGTTGATCCCTCCAATGACCAGCAAGGCCAGGATGGCGCCCATCACTGCTCCGATGAGGGAAGCGGCCGCCAACCAGGTGAAACCCCCACGCCAGGCGGAGGGAGCGGGTGGTGGCACGGGCGCCGGTGGCGCCTTTACTTCGGGCGGCGTTTCACGGGGAGGCGATGGTTCCCCGGGCGGCAGCTCTTCTGCCTTGGCCCGTTCTTCTCTGACCGGGGGTCCCAGTTCAGTGGGAGGCAGCGGTTCTTCTCCCTCGACAGGCGGCCCCTCCTCCGCCGGTAGTTGGGCTACCGGGCTAACAGTCAACCGGTCAGCGAGGCGGTGATAGGTCCCTCTGGAGATGCCGGGCACAGCCACGATCTCCTCCGGCTTCTCGAAGGGACGCACCGTCTGGCGGTACTCAACGATGCGTTTGGCCATTCTGGGCCCGATGCCGGGCAATTGGGTCAGTTCGTCGGCGTTGGCCGTGTTCAGATCTACCTTCACAGCCAGTGCCGCTTCTTCCAGCGAATCGGTGGACACTCTTTGTTTCTCTCTCTTCTCCTCCATAAGTTTCCCCCTTTCTAGTATAGCTGTCCCTTGCAGCACGATTTCCATCACTCGCTCAGTCACTATGGATAGTGGATGACCACGATTGAACCAGATGTCATCGCAGCCAGTTGCTCTGGAACGTGGCCCAGACTGGAGCGAAAACGTATCTGAGGGCCCATAGTGGTGACCACTACCAGATCCTGTGCATTGACCTTGCTTACCACATCTGGAATGACCTTGCTTTCCAAACGAGCGACCTCACACGGTTGCTCGAGCTTCAACTCATCTAACGCATTATGCAAATTGACCACGTAGCGTTGTGCGGCCAGAACAAGCAAAGGCACGTTGATCGCCTGGGCAATGGCCGTGACCATCTCCAGCGTCTTAGCTGCCAACCCGAGGCTGAGGCTGTTGGGCGGGACAATCAACACGACCCGCTGCATAGCGTTGATAGGGGTGGTCATTCGACCCACCAGCACTGGCACAGTCGCATTCCAGACCACTTCGTCCAGCACGGTGCCAAGGATACTCTGGCGGAACATTGGCTTGCCGCGCCAACCCATAACAATCAGTGAGGCTTCATTCTCGATAGCCGCGTACAGGATGCCCTTGGCGATAGACGTACCTACCCGTCGTACTGGCTGAGTCTGGGTTTCGGGGTCGTTCAAGATTTCCGGCACTTTTTCCAGCAGATGTTGCTGGTGCTCCAAGCCCACAACCCTCCCGTTGATCTCTTGTGCCACGTGGAGTGGCAGTAGTGTGCCTTTGGTAGTACGGGTCAGGATGCTTGCCAGGGTGATCAAATGCTCCTGGGTTTGGGGATTGGCAATGGGCACCAGGATTCTATCAAAGAACGACTTTTTCTCTATCGGCGCTTCGGATAGACTCAGTCGGGAGCCAAAGCACTGCACTAGCAAGGGCGAGGTGATGGAAGTGCATAGGATCATCAGAACTGCACCGTTGAAAACTGTCACGGGGAACAGATCGATCTCTACTCCAACCAGGATGGTGGCCAGAGTGGCCGCTGCCTGAGCCTGTGAAAGTCCCCATATGGTGAAAAGCTCATCGCGGGAATAACGAAAGATGCGAGTCGCCATCCAGGCCGCCGTAAACTTGGTCACGTAAACAGCAGCCGTTAGTGCCAGGCCAGTCAGTAACGTCTGCCCGTTAACAAGGACTGCCAGTGGATCAGTGATCATACCGATATACATCAAGAAAATCGGGATGAAGAAAGATTCGCCCAGGAACAGTACCTGCCCTACCACCGCGCTGAGCTGGTAGAGCAGAGTTGATGGCCAGGCCAGCCAGGAACGCACCGACGATGGCATGCATGCCGATCCGTTCAGCCAGCAGGGCGGCCACAAACAGGGCTACCAGCACGAATTGAAACTCGACGGCTCTGCTAGTGAAGCGGCGAAAGAACAGTTTGCCCGCGCGTGGCAATCCCAGGAGGACCAGCACCGCGTAGCCAATCATCAGCGCTATCAGCCCTCCCACAGAGATGACGGACGCATCACCATCTTGCATGCCGGCCACAATAGCCAGCACGAGGAGAGCAACCACATCGGTAAAGACCGTGGCACCAATGGTCACCGAGACGGCCTCATTGCGGACGATGCCCAGGCGACTGAGGATGGGGAAGGCAACCAGCGTGTGCGAGGCATAGACTGAGCCCAGGAGTACTGCGCTGGCCCAACTCAATCCCAATCCGCGACCCAGCGCGATACCAGAGAGCTGTGGGATGAGAAAGGTCAACAGGCCGAAGAACAGGGCTTTGTTACGCACGAGATCGAACTGACGCAGGTCAATTTCCAGCCCGGCGCTAAACATCAGGTAGATCAGTCCGACCGTGGACAGCAACTCGATGACGCGGCCTATCGTCAGCAGACCCAGGCCATGGGGACCGACCAAGATACCTCCCAGAATCAGCCCAACGATGCCTGGCAAACGGACGCGCTCCGAGAGCAACGGAGTGATCAAAATGACAGCCATAATGGTAAGAAAGATCGCAACAGGCTCCGTCAAAGGCTCTGCCATAGGTTGATCTCCTAGCTCACAGATAACGCAGCCAGATATACCCTGTAGCTAATAGCAGCGATACCAATGTGGTGAGCAGCCCATATCCCAGAAAACGCCTGAAGCTGATGGGACAGCCGCTTCGTTCAGCCAGGCTGGCCACAATCACGTTGGCCGAAGCGCCTACCAGTGTAGCATTGCCCCCCAGACAGGCTCCCAGCGCCAGCGACCACCACAGCGGTTCCACCGGCATAGCCTGCCCCAGACTCTCCACCACAGGGATCAGGGTCGCCGTGTAGGGGATGTTGTCTACGATTCCAGAGGCAATGGCCGACAGCCACAACAGCAACATTGAGGTCAAGGTCAGGTTCCCGCCCATCAGGCGCAATGCGGCATGGGCCACCGTTTCGATGATCCCCACCTGTACCACTGCTTCCACGGTGATAAACAGACCGACGAAGAAGAAGAGGGTCGTCCATTCTATTTCCCGCAGCACGTGATGGGGGTCGTTTCGTCCCCACAGCAGCAATATCGTGGCACCAGTCAAAGCAATCGTGGCCGGCTCCAGATGCAAAGCGCCGTGGACCAGAAAGCCCACGATCACGCCGGCCATGACGACCAGGCCCTTGCGCAGTAGTGGAGCATCAGTGATCAACTCCTCCGCTTCCAGGGCCTCGATGTCCAATGTGTGGCCTCGTTCGGTCCGCAGATCGCCCCTGAATAGAAACCAGGCCAGGCCGATGAAGGCCACCAAAATCAAAAAGGCGATGGGTCCCATATGAATGAAGAAGGTGAGAAAGTCTATGTCGGCCGCGCTGCCGATGAGGATGTTCGGTGGATCGCCGATGAGGGTGGCTGTACCGCCGATGTTGACAGCCAGGATCTCAGCGATGAGAAAGGGCAATGGGCTGACTCTTAGGCTGGCGGCTACGAACAAGGTCACTGGCACGACCAGCACCACGATGGTCACGTTGTCCAGGAACGCTGAACTGGCGGCGGAAACCAGGGAGAGGATGACCAGGATGCGGAAGGGAACCCCCCGCCCCAACTTGACGGCCTGGACGGCGATCCACTGGAAGAGACCTGTTTCCCGCAATATGTTGGCGATGACCATCATGCCCGCCAGCAGGAAAATGACGTTCCAGTCTATAGCATGAAAAGCCTGCTCCTGAGGAAGCACGCCCAGGAGGATCATGGCCACGCCACCCAACAGGGCCGACACCGTGCGATGCACCCGTTCGGTGACGATCAAAGCATAGGTCAGCAGAAAGACGCCTCCAGCCAGCCATACCGGGTTCATGATGCCACCTCCGTATCGGCTGCCGGCTCATTCTCCAAATGACACTCCCCCTCTAAACAGACGGTCAGCAGGTCCAGCAGGTTGATGTATCCGACGACGTGGTAGCGATCATCTACCACCGGCAGACCTGACAGACGATGCTCATGCATACGCTTGAAAGCTTTTTTCACCGTCTCGCCCCGCTTTACCCAAACGGCCTCCTGCATGGCGTTGGCGGCCGTGCGCACCTGGCTTCTATCGGCGAACTCCATCACCTGCTCAAGGTCGGTGATTTCGCTCAAGAATTCTTCGGGCAGGATGTGAAAGAAGAGATCATCAGCAATGGCCTGCAACGTAAGCATTCCCACCAGTCGGCCGTCTTCTGCCGCCACACAGGCTCCGTGTACGTTAGGGTTGGCCAGCATGACCCGTGCCACCTCATCCAAGGGGGTGTCGGGACGGACGATGATGGGCTTCAGATTCAGGATGTCAGCGACCTTTTCCACCGGTGTATCCCGCCGGACCATCCAGTCCGGCTGCACCGCAGGGGGCGGCGCTTCCTCGGGCAGTTCCGGCTGAGCTTTATGCAGCCCCTTGGCTTGATCCACGGGCAACACCAGCAACAAGCCGCTATCCGGCTGCTCAAAGTCGCCCACCACCCTCTCCGCCTCGGCCACTGCTCGCGCCAACAGTTCCTCGTCCTCGATAGCGGTCAGGAGGGTACGTGTATGCACCTCTTCGGCCTCGAAAAGGCGATCGAGAGCACCCAGGCCTACCCGGCTGAGCCAGGTGGTCGTCCGGTATCCTCCGGCACTTTCCATGATGGTTACCCCTGGCACGCCGATGGTCTGCCAGGCCTCAAGCAGAACAGGCATGGACTTCAAGTCACTCAAGACGACGATCAACAGATGGGTCATCGGTCTTCTCCTCTCACGGTACACCTAATCCACAGGAGCCAGACCTGACAGGTTTTGGCGAAACCTGTCAGGTCTGGCTTATCTCACTGTATCCTCTCCTCCACCAGATAGATGTCATCACCTTTTCGGGCCAGGTAATGGAGACAATCTGCGGAGTCGAAGACAATCCTTTCTCCTCTGATGCCATCGTATGGCTTCCCCTCTTTTTTGCCATCCACAACCACAGACACCTTATTGCCCACTACAGCCACACAAGCTACCCGCCTGCTGTCTGGGCTTACTCTCCATGAAGGCTGAATTTTACCAATCAGTCTTTTGATGCTACTCTACTTGAAGATTTTTCTTCTGCGTGGCTAGACATTTTAATACACTTCCTGTCTCAAGCTCCTTTTTCGCTGAAGCGTCAACGGAAGCCAAGGGCAAAGCTATTATACAATAGTTTCAGCCTGGAAGCAACGCAGCCTCACGCGCCTTTGACAATTGTCCCGAAATGTCGTATGATTATCGTGTGTTTGCGTGAAATTCGATGAGGAGTAAGTATATGGAAATCGGAACGGTACGACTGGTTGACATTGAGGCGGAAATGCAGGAAGCGTACCTGGATTACGCCATGAGCGTTATCGTGTCCCGGGCCCTGCCCGACGTGCGCGATGGGCTGAAACCGGTGCATCGTCGTATCCTCTACGCTATGCACGACATGGGGCTGCGGCCCAATGCCCCCTACAAGAAGAGCGCCCGTATCGTTGGTGAGTGCTTCGTCAAGGATACCCTTGTCGCCACTCAACGCGGGCTTGTCCCCATTCAAGAGGTTTGCCAGGGCGACAGGGTGTACACGGAGCATGGTATGCAAACCGTTCTTGAGCTGTATGAAATGCCCCCTCAGCTCTTGTATGAAATAGAGTTGGAAAACGGGCTGCGAAACGTGGTGACACCTTCCCAGGCGTTCCGTGTATTCAACCCTGATCTTTCCTGCTCGTGGAAAAAGGCTGAAGATCTTGCGCCGGGCGACTGGATTGTCCTCAAAACGTCCTATCCCGACATTGAGAGCTCACCGTCTATGTCGTTGTATCAAGGCGCAGAGAAGGTGTTGAACGTCCGCATTGCCTATCTGCTGGGCTTGCTCATGGCTGATGGCTGGGTAGCGCGGGAAGGAGACCGCAGACGGATTGGCTTCTACTCGGCCGAGAGGGAAATTGTGGAGCGTGTGGCACGTCTGTTGCGCGAGGAAGTTGGATACAAGGCGACCATCGAGACCAAAGAATACGTCTACCACTCCGCAACAGGGACTGAGGCCCTCCGCCAGGGCTATACAGTGCGGATTAACAGCGATGAACTCAACACATACTTTGTTGATAATTTTGCTCTGGCTGACATCGCTGCCCCGACAAAGTGCATTCCCCCACAGATATTCCAGGCTCCAAAGGATGTGGTCTTCGCTTTCCTGAGCGGTCTGATAGATGGCGATGGAAGTGTACACCGAGAACGTAATGTCATCCACTATGGCTCCATCTCCACGAGATTAATCGAACATCTCCAGGTCCTTCTCCATCACCTTGGCATCCCTTCCCGTCGGTACGTTGACCAACGGACCGATGGCAGTGAGCAACCCTTCCACTGGCTGGAAGTGACGGGGACAGCAGCTCAGCGCCTGGCTGAGGCGCTGGACCTGGCCCATCCGGTCAAGCGACAATACCTGGCCCAAATGAGGCACCATATAACGAAGCAGCTTCAGCATGATCAGATCCCTTATGCGTCCCAGGTGCTCTTTGACGAACTGAGCCGGCACCACCTCGGTGGCGGGTGGTACCAGGACGCTGATGGCCACAAGTTCAGGCAAGGGATCACCTATCCAGGCGGGGCTAAAATCAGATACAGCCGTGATTTGAGAGATAAACCTATCTACAAACAGCAATTAATAGATTGGGGAATCATGGAGAAGTTGGAGCGTATCGGTTCGCCTTACGCAGAGCAGGTCGCCCACTTCCTTCATGACCACATCACCTTTGCGCGGGTGAAACGTGTCTCGCCTCATAAACCAGACAAGACTTATGACATTCAGGTCTCCCATGATCACATGTTCGTGGCCAATGGCATGGTCGTCCACAATTGCCTTGGAAAGTACCACCCTCACGGTGATCAGGCGGTCTACGAGGCAATGGTGCGCATGGCCCAGGACTTTTCCATGCGCTACACTCTCGTTGACGGCCAGGGGAACTTTGGTTCCATTGACGGCGACAGCCCGGCCGCCATGCGCTACACCGAGGCCCGGCTGGAGGCCATGGCTGAGGAGATGCTGGCCGACATCCAGAGGGAGACGGTGGATTTCGGCCCCAACTTCGACGGCACCCTCACCGAACCCCTGGTCCTGCCAGCGGCCTTCCCCAACCTTCTGGTCAATGGCTCCTCAGGGATAGCGGTGGGCATGGCCACCAACATCCCGCCGCACAACCTGGGGGAGGTCTGTGATGCCCTCGTTTACATGATTGACCGTTACAAGAAGCTGGACGACATTTCTGCCGAGGACCTGATGCAATTCATCAAAGGCCCTGATTTCCCCACCGGAGGCATCGTTTATCGTTACGGCGAAGAGGACGGGGACGGCGAACAACCAGACCTCATCCACAGTGCCTATGCCATGGGGCGAGGACAGATCACCGTTCAAGCCAAGACCCACATCGAGGAGATGAGTCGCAGCCGGCACCGTATTGTAGTGACCGAGCTGCCCTACCAGGTCAATAAGAGCCGCCTCATCGAGCGCATCGCCGAACTGGTCCGTGACGGTCGCATCGAGGGCATCGCTGATCTGCGGGATGAATCGGACCGGCAGGGTATGCGCCTAGTCATCGAATTGACGCGCACCGTAGAGCCCCGCCAGGTACTGAGCCGTCTCTTCAAGCTAACACCTCTGCAAGACACTTTCAGCATTCGCATGTTGGCTCTGGTCAGGGGTGAGCCACGCCTGCTCCCCCTGAAGCGAGCTTTGCAGTACTACATCGAACACCGCCTGGAGATCATCGTCCGGCGCAGTCGTTACGAATTGGATAGGGCCAAAGAACGGGCTCACATCCTGGAGGGCCTGCTGAAAGCCCTGGCCAACCTCGATGAGGTCATCGCTACCATCCGTCGTTCGCGGGACGCTGACACGGCCCGCACCAACCTGCAGCGCAAATTCAAGCTCAGCCAGGTGCAGGCTCAAGCTATCCTGGACATGCCTCTCAAGCGCCTGGCGGCCCTGGAACGCAAGAAGCTGGAACAGGAATACAAAGAGAAACAGCAACTGATCAAATACCTGCAAGGGCTGTTGCGCAGCCCAAGTAAGATGCTGGCCCTGATCAAAGAGGAACTGTTGGAGCTGAAGGGGAAATACGGTGATGCGCGGCGCACCCAGATCGTCGAGCGAGAGAAGGGGGAACTGACAGCCCGCGACCTTCTGCCCGAAGAAGAGGTGCTCATTTCCATCACCTGGGATGGGGTCATCAAGAGAGAGCCGGTAGCCGGGAAGCGCGAGATCGCACCCAAAGGGCAGGGTAAGAACGCTACTCAGTTCCTGCTGTTGGCTAACACCCGCGATAATCTGGCTTTCTTCACTGCCGGGGGACAGGCTTGCCTGTTGCCCGTACATCAGATCCCCGATGTCGAGCAGCGCAGCGCGGGGACGCCGGTGACTGGCCTGTGGCCGCTGGGGCGAAAGGAGGAGCTGACAGCCGTGGTAGCCCTACCGGGAGGAGAGACAAGGGAGGAAGAGGGATACCTGGTTCTGGCCACTCGGGGGGGCAAGATCAAGCGCATCACTTTGGCCGACTTTGTGAACGCAGCAGCCAAGGGAGAGGTAACGGCCATGGGTGTGGACCATGGCGACGAATTGAGATGGGCCCGACTGACCCTGGGGAGCCAGGAGATCATCGTAGTCACCAAGAATGGACAGGCCATTCGCTTCTCTGAGGAGGAGGTGCGCCCTATGGGGTTGGCAGCGGCCGGAGTGATGGCCATCAAGCTGGCTGGGGGTGATCAGGTAGTCGCTATGGACCTGGTACAGCCAAGGGCGCAGCTCTTAATAGCCACGACCCGCGGATACGCCAAGCGCACCCCTCTGACCGATTTCCCTGTTCAAAGGCGCTATGGCAGCGGAGTGGTGGCAGCCCAGGTTTCTTCGAGGGTGGGCGAAGTGGCGGCAGCCAGGGTGGTTCACGCCAGAGACAAGGTGGCTTTTGTCTCTGCTAAGGGGACGCTGAGGGGCCTCACGGTCCAGAGCGTGGCCAGGATGGGTCGTTCCACTCAGGGGAAAGCTGTGATGAAACTCAAGGACGGCGACAGTCTAGCGGCGATAGTGGCCCTTGAGGGAAGCCCGGTTGCTGAGGAATGAGACTCCAGAGGGAGCCGGAAAAAGACCCAGTGGAGAAGAAAATATTAAGGAGGTCAGAGACGACAATGAACACCGACCAACCTAGATTCGCCGACAAAATGCTGCAATGCAAAGACTGTGGGACTCAGTTTATTTTCACTGTCAGCGAGCAGCGGGAGATGGCCGAGAGCGGCCAGCCAGTCAGTGATCCCGAACTGTGTCCCAATTGTCGCCAGAAGAGCCCCACAACAATGGTAGCCAGTGGCAGACAGCGTGGCAAGGTGAAATGGTTCAGCCATAGGAGAGGCTACGGCTTCATCATCGTTGAGGGCAGTGGAGAAGAGATTTTCGTCCACCGTACCGATTTGGAAGGCGTCTACAGCCTGCGAGAGGGACAGGAGGTAGAGTTCGAGATTGAGTCTACCCCCAAAGGGCCTGAGGCAGTCAGGGTATCCCCACTGAGAGCGGGTGCGAAGCCTGGGATAGAGTACTGATTGTCCGCGCGATTGATTACGACAAGATTGCGTCGGAATATGCACGGCATCGCCAAGTTCATCCAGAAGTCCTGAAAAGCCTTCTCTTGACCAGTAAAGTTGGTAGTGCTTCCAAGGTGCTCGAAGTAGGATGCGGCACAGGCAATTACATTGTGGCTCTGGAAACGCTTGCTGGCTCCTCGTGCTGGGGCATTGACCCGTCGGAACAGATGTGTCTAACTTGACATTCCCTTACAATTTATGACGGAGAGCTAGTTCTTTTCTTCGAGCGAGATCGCTACGGTCGGACTCTTGCGGGCACAATATACTGTGGAAAGTTACACAAGCGGAGGTAGATTCCGATGAAGCTGCCATACAAGGTTCTGGTTCAAGGATACTTCGCTGAAAGTGAACTCGCCGTAGATTGGACTCCTGATGTAATGAAAAGGAATTCTGAAACGGAGCGTCTGATTGAGGAAACATGGTCTGCACGAGAAGCAGGTGCCCGCAAGAATAACCAGCTTCTTTTCCCAGGAACCCTTTATCGTTTGGTTGATTGGAGCGAGGCCGGCGGTACGTTGAACATTGTATTTGGATTCACTGATTACAAAGACTTGGTTGGCACAAATCTTTGCCATCCAGAAATAGCGGAAAGGTATGGAACAGAGTACCTGTCCAACGGTACGGCTGTCTGCTCCGTTGTCATAACGGTGGACCATAAACTCATTGTTCAACAACGAAGTGATCGTGTATATGAACACCCTGGTAAGTACCACGTATGTGGCGGCAATCTGGAACCAGATGAGTGCGGCCCAAAGTACCTAAGCCCTTTTTCAATCATGAAGAGGGAACTATGGGAAGAACTATGGATAGAGCCAAAATATGTAGCGGATATGCACTGCCTGGGACTCGTTAAAGATCGTCACACACTCAAGCCAGAAATGATCTTTGAAACTCTTTTGCGTGTGCCGGCCGATGATATAACGCGGGGCAAAGGACCGGAACACCAGCAACTGTTGTTTATCAACGAATCCGCTTCCGAACTCTTGGAATTTCTGACATCTAATATGACCAATTCGTTCCTGTTGGCTTAGCTTGTCTTGTTACCTACGGCAAAAAGAGATTTGGTGACCAGTGGTATAAGGCCCTTCTTGCAAGGCTCAGTAACCAAGAAAAAAGTGAAAGTTGAACGTCACTGCAGGCTGGCTTCGCTCAACACTGGGGTGGCGGCTCCGTGGCTTGGCCACTCCACCCAACTTCCTCGCTTTGTGTAGACCGGGCGGCCAGCGGTCAACCTTTGCTTTTTGGTTCCGGTTATGGTATGATAGTATTGCCGCTCGACAGTTCATTGCGGGGCGTCTCTGCGATTGCCTTTCGACCGCGTGCCAATGAGGCGACTATGGACATCACCTCGTTTCACGCTTGCATCCAGGCCATTCAAAAGGACCTGATGGCGGGCAACGCTACCAGGCACATTTGCTGCCCAGCGGTGGGACAGGCGATTGGAGTGAGAAAATGGTTGAAATAATGGAACAACCAAAGCCAGACACGCAGGTTTCAGAAAACATCGTCAAAGAGCCATCGGCAGCATATAGTCGCAATACAGAGATACCAACCTTCTTTGGAAAACCCATGCTAAGGGGCTCGTTTGCCGAGATCAACCCCGCAGAAACGAGTCCTGACATCCCTGTATTGTTCTACTCTCATCCCAATGGCGAAATCTGGGTTGGGGATGCTATTGCCTGGCTCCGTTCGCTGGAAAGCGAGACCGTTGATCTTGTTTTTGCTGACCCACCGTACAACATCAAGAAAGCCGAGTGGGATACCTTTGAGTCTCAACAGGCTTATGTTGAGTGGTCACTGCAATGGATAGAGCAAGTCGCCCGCGTTCTGAAACCAACTGGCACGTTATACGTGTGTGGGTTCTCTGAAATCCTGGCCGACATCAAATTGCCAGCGTTGCGTTTCTTTAAAGGGTGTCGCTGGCTGGTCTGGCACTATAAGAACAAGGCCAACCTGGGTTCCGATTGGGGACGATCCCACGAGAGCCTTCTCCACTTCAGAAAAAGTGAGAAATTCACCTTTAACATAGATAATGTGAGAATTCCCTACGGGAATCACACATTGAAATATCCTGAACACCCCCAGGCCGAAACCAGTCAGTACGGCAAGGGCAAACAGCGAGTTTGGCAGCCCCATCCCAGGGGAGCCAAACCCAAGGACGTGATCGAAATCCCCACGACCTGCAACGGGATGCATGAAAAGACGCCTCACCCGACCCAAAAGCCGGAAGAGCTTTTGAGAAAGATTGTGCTGGCTTCATCAAGTCCCGGTGATTTGGTTATAGACCCGTTTCTGGGATCTGGGACTACAGCCGTCGTGGCCGAGCAGCTTGGGCGTAAATGGTTTGGGTGCGACCTGTCTCTCGAATATTGCCAGTGGGCAGCCAGAAGAATCGAGTTGGTGGAAAGTTGGCCAGCGGAAAAGTGGATCGAGTACGATCTGGAAAACGCACGACGGAGGCGGTCTATTCGATGACAGAGATCACGCTGGCTGACTTGCAAGCGAGTGTGAGAGACATATTTGCCTTTGGTGAACTGGGGCACTATTTTACGCTATGCCACGCCTTTCTGACATTGATTGAGGAGACACAGCCAACCCGCATCATTTCACCTACGGATCATAACTACGTGTTCTACCAATACGATGAGGCTTATGGTCACAGGATTACACGCCCACTGAATACCGATCTGTTCCTTGAGTCGGCTGACGACTTCAAGACCGCTTTTGAGCGGTTCATCGCATTCCTGGACGACCTCAAGAGGTTTCAGGAAGCGGTCATTGACCAGGACACCAAAAGAGACTACCTGGACTCCAATGAGATCAACAGAATCGTCTACACCATCCAACAGAGTGTGGGTAGCATCGGAGATTCGTTCGACAACCCCAATCAGTCCCGAAAGCGAGTGGGGCAGCTTTTCGAGAATCTGATCAAGCTTATCATTCAGGAAGTAGGTCTGGAGTGTGAATCTCGTAGAATCACCGTACCGATACCAGGCTATCCTGACTATGCAATGTCCTACGACCTGGATCTGGTGTTCTCTCGTGGCAAAGCGATTGTCGCTTCCGAGACTGAATTATTACATCCGGCAGAGGTTGTCGGTTCAGTCAAAACTACAAGCAAGGATAGGATAGACAAGGTATTTCTCGACAAGTATCTCTTGACTCAGTTCCTGGGTAGAGAGGTGCCGGTGGTTGCCATCTTTTTGCACGATGTTCAGCGTGCTCGTCGAGGCCAGAGCATTTTTGGCATCAATACCACGTTCAAGAGCAATCATTTCTTGGGCTACACGGTGGCCCTCAACAGGTTAGATGGTGTCTACTACGTTGATCCAAGACCGGAGATGGTTACTGACGAACGGCTGCGCGAACAGATAGGTGACTTTCAGCAGTTTCTTATCCACGATTTGTGGGTTCTTTCGGAAGCTCCCGGTTAGTGTTTCGTTTAGAAAGGGATGCCCATACAAAAAAGGAACCGCCCTGTGATCGGGCGGCTTTGCTTTTGGCCCACTGACCAACTGCTGCAGAGTGTGTGAACGCTGGTAGCCTCTACATTTGGGAACAATGCTATGGAACCCTTGATTGAGCCGCTTCGAGGCCCTGCCGGGCAGCCGCATCCTCTGGATCTAGAGCTATCGCCTGCTGATAGGCATCCACCGCCTCGGCGTACCGCCCCAGGGCGAAAAAACTGTCGCCCAATTTCCGGTAGGCCAAGGGGTAGGTGGAGTCAATCTCAGCGTGAGACACAACGGTTGCCCTTGATGTAGAATCGCCAGGGCCTGCTCTTGGCCACTTCATCGGACCGGATGCCGATGCGCGGGCTGGTTGCTATTTCCTCGTCGGCAACGGTCCGTCCCTCCTCGATGAAAAAGACCCGGCTGATGCACAAATCCACGCCGTTCAGGGTCCCATCAATGGCCAAGACCGCACAGAGTTTGCCCGGCCCATTGGTCAGTTGACCGTCGGGGCGGCCGGGGCGATGGTGGCGCATCCATTCCAGACCCTCCAACGGTTCCAGCGCCCGGATGAGGACCGCGGCAGGGAAGCCTTCTTCTTCAGTGACGACGTTGAAGCAGTGGTGCATACCGTAGATGAAGTAGACGTAGGCACGCCCAGGTGGGCCGTACATGACCTCAGTGCGAGGGGTGCGGCCCCGTGAGGCGTGACAGGCCCTGTCGGTTTCGCCGATGTAGGCTTCGGTCTCCACAATGATGCCGCTTAGCCGCTGGCCATTGAGTACTCGTACCAACTGTTTGCCTAAAAGGTCCCGCGCCATATGCAAGGTGGGTTGCTGATAGAAGTCACGGCCTAACCTGGTCACCCAAACTTAACCCCCTGGCCCCACGATAATGCAATCGTAAGCTTTTAGCCATCAGCGGTCAGCTTTCGGCGATCACCTGACTGCTAACGGCTAATTGCTGATAGCTGATAGCTGACCGCTGACCGCTTACAAGCCACGAACCCACCATCTCGATAGATGGGCACGGCATCGAAGACGTCAATTTGAGCGCAGAAGGTCACATCCTCTCCGTAGCCCAGACCTCTCAACTTCTGCCCCGATGGGCTGTTCCTCAACACCTCGGCGGCTTCACTCTCAACCGGATGATCACCCCACTCCCCCTCAGCCAGCATAGCTCCCATCACTGCCAGCCGCTGAGCGATCATCTGGGCCGCGAAAAGGTCCTCTACCGTTGGCTGGTCATTAGAGCCCGCTGCTATCAGCGATATATCCCTCCCTTGCTCCCCGGCCAGGCCGAAAGCAGCCTGAGCCAGGGCGGTGGCGTTGGGGAGGGCTCCGGTCAGCACGGCCACCCCTTCGACAGGCTCAGGGCACCGCGTTCCCTCCTGGGCGGCTTTCACGCAACGGGTGCCGCTGGAGGTGGTCAGGACGAGGGTCTTGCCTCTTAACTCCGCTGCCTGTCGCCAAAGCTCAGTGGGAGAGTTGCCGAAGTGAAAGCCCTCTATTTGCACTCCACCTCGCTCCCCGGCGACCAGATAACCCTCTTGGTCGAGGTAAGCCCGTGCCTCGGCAACGGTCAGCACAGGGATGACTTTAACCGCTCCCACAACCAGGGCACTGGTGATGGTCACACTGGCCCGCAGGGCATCAATGACAGCGACCACATCGCCCCTGACGGCCGCTTCCCGCGCACCGGGAACACCGACTTTGAGGAACACTTTCACTCCAACAGCCCACCTTCCTCCAAAGCATTCACATCCGCTCCGGAGCACTGACACCCATTAACCCCAGGGCTCTAGCGATAGTGATTTTGGCCGCTTTGACCAGTTTCAGGCGCGCTTTGGTCAGTTCCGCGTCGGTGGGGTCGGAGGAGACCACGCGGCAATCTCTGTAAAAGGAATGAAAGGCGCTGGCCAGGTCCTGGGCGTAGTAGGTCAGGTGGTGCGGGGCCAGGTTCAAGGCCACCTGCTCCACGATCTCTGGCAGGAGCAGCATCTGGCGGATGAGAGCCAGTTCCATGGGGTGAGTCAAAAGGGAGACATTGCCTCCCTCCCAGGTCGTCCCCTGCTCTTGGGCATAGCGCAAGATGCTGGCGATTCGGGCGTGGCTGTATTGGACGTAGTAAACTGGGTTCTCAGCCGATTCTTCTTTGGCCAGATCCAGATCAAAGTCCATCTGGCTGTCGGCCGCCCGCGCCAGCAAGAAGAAGCGCACCGCGTCTGGCCCCACTTCCTCCAGCACCTCCCGCATGGTGATGATGTCGCCGGTGCGCTTGGAGAGGCGCACGATCTCGCCGCCCCGCTTGAGGGTGACCAACTGGTAAATAATGAGGGTCAGCCGCTCAGGGTCCAGCCCCAGGGAACGCATCATGGCTTTCATGCGCGGCACGTGGCCCTGGTGGTCGGCCCCCCAGACGTCAATCACCCAGTCGAAGCCCCGCTCTACGAACTTATGATAGTGGTAGGCAATGTCCGAGGCAAAATAGCCTGGCTCGCCTGTGGAGCGGACGACCACCTCATCCTTGCCGCCGTCCAGTTCCTCGGCCTTGAACCACACCGCCCCCTCGCGCTCGGCGAGATGGTCCCTCTGGCGCAGGATGGTCATGATCCTGGCAAAGTAGCCATCTGTGTAGAGGCTGCGTTCCGAGAACCAGTTGTCGTGGCGGACACCCATCAACTCCAGGTCGTTGCGGATGCTGATCAGCATTTTCTGCAGCCCGATTTCGCCCAGGGCTTCGATGGCTTCGCGGTCCATCCGCAGGAACTCGTCGCCGTGCTCCTGGGCTAGTTGCTGTCCCAACTCGACCATATAGCTGCCCTGGTAGCCCTTCTCGGGCACGGGTTCGTCCTGACCGAGGGCCTGGGCGTAGCGGGCGTAGAGGGTCTCATTGAAGAGGCGCATCTGAGTGCCGGCGTCGTTGACATAGTACTCGCGCTGGATCTCATAGCCCGCCGCAGCCAGGACGTTGGCCAGGCTGTCGCCCAGCACGGCGTTGCGCCCGGAGCCCACCGTCAGAGGGCCGGTCGGGTTGGCGCTGACGTACTCCACCTGCACCTTCTTGCCCTGGCCCAGGTTCAGGTTGCCGTAGGTCTCCCCAGCGGCCAGGATGGCTTCCACCTGTTGGGCCAGCCAGGCCTCGGCCAGAGTAAAGTTGATGAAGCCAGGGTGGGCGACTTCCACTTTGCCCAGGTAGTCGGCCTTTGCCAGATGCCTGACCACCGTTTCGGCGATCTTGACGGGAGCCATGCGCGCTAGGGGAGCCAGTGGCATACAGACTGGCGTGGCGTAATCACCCCAATCGGCCTGCTTGGGGTGCTCCACCGGGACAGGCGGCACCTCAAACTTGGGCAGGTCGCCCTTGCGCTGGGCTCTTTTGATGGCTTTCTGGACAAGCTGTGTGAGTTCGTCTTTAATCAATTATTCACCCGCTCAGGCCTTTCAGCAATCGTGCCCGCAGCCCAATCAAAGTAAACCCTACTACTTCTTTGCAGGTTTCGTCGTAGCGTAAAATGACCCCTTCGCCGATATCTATGCCGACAGCCGGCCGGGGTTCTCCAACGGAGAGATAGAGAACATCGGCCTCCTCGTCATAGTCCCAAGTGATAGTCGTTGGCTTTTCCAAAATCCTTACTGCTTCCATATCGTTACCCTCCCCGCCAATAGCCGAGTAGTCAGATAGGCCATCAGGATAAATCCGTCTTCAGGGCTTGCCAAAACAGATGTTGGGGTCTATTGAGATACGTTCAAGAAGCGCGGATTCATGGTTGATTACCTCCTCGGACTGACGAATCATGTCTGCTGTCGAGAGCTATGGCACCAAATGTGATCCAAGTTGCTGAAGCGCCGAAGGTGTAAACCAGCACCATGGCGTTAGATGAAGTGCGGTTTGCTCTCACGGCAGAATCTCGCCAATTGTTTCATAGGATTCCCAAAGCTTCTTCACATCTTCGTAACTGAGAAAATAGCACACATCCAAAAGTTCGCTATACACGAACGTTCGTCTCTCAAGTTGACTCTCGAACAGCTTCTTGCGTTCTTTAGGACCAACAACAATGGCTCGCGCAACGGGGTAATCGATCTTCACGTCATTCAGCCTCAGCAGTCCAGAGTACATTGCAGTCGAATGTTCAATCTCGAAGAAACAGACTGGCTGTGCAGTATGCTTTTTGAACCATATCACATCAATTGAACGAGCAATTCTGAGGATAGTAGGCCCCGCGAAGTGTGGCAGTTCGTCAAGGGCCAACGCACTCAGGCTCTCACCTCGATAACTCTTCCCTCGGTCATTTGCAGCTACCCACACATCATAACCGCGCATCCGACCAATTTTGACAAGGAGATACTGAATGCCAAGATGATAATTGTCGTCCGGTTCAGAGAACGGCATTTCCTCCTGCTCGACTGCCATTTCAATCTCGCGTTTCCTGCTTGTGGCGTCTATGATACCTATACCGATTCTTTCGTGAGAGATGAGTTCCACGAATTCATCCACGATGTTCAAATCTTCAAAGCCACACTTGGCCTGAAGTTCCTCAAGCACCTTCGTTATTCTGACATAGGTTTCCCCGATGTGCTCGCCACGTTTCCTCTTGGGGAGCATTCCTAGCAATTCCAGACCACTATCAACTGCCCCGTTCCAGATAGCAAATTCAGTCGGGTCAATCAGATGAAGTGCCGTTGACGCAAAAGCCCTTCCTACTCCATTCAGACGGTATTCACCTTCGGGATTTCCGGCAAAGTTGTAGAAGCGCTCCGCTAATGGATCGTCCCCGTAAAGCAAGTAATGCAGTGCCATTTTGATTTTGGCAAGGCCATTCTCGATATAGGTTCTCGGGTACAGTCTAGGACCACCAACAGTCATCTCATCATATATACGCTTAGCGTCCTCGAGTGTTGAGTCTACCCACATCTTGACATTGTGACGGATAGCTGGTATGGTTGCTCCTATTGAGCCAATCCCACAACAGTTTGATAGGAGCAACCGAAATGAGTATTTCACAGGAACCTAAACGAAGGAAAGGAAAAGTTAACAAAGCCCAGACGTAC